>MDTA01154342.1_pt1 | contig 21797 bp, 28 predicted proteins | sample 811151 | NCBI WGS metagenome assembly MDTA01 (sample SAMN05326648, study PRJNA326480) | marine metagenome | isolation source: seawater | place: Indian Ocean: South | collected 2010 | reverse complement strand
TATAACAGGGGTTCCAGCAATCATACTCTTTTAATTTGTACAGTAGATAAGTAAGGACGGTATCAGAATAATATTTACCTATGATAATATCTTTTTCTAATTTTTCAAAATCACTAATCATTGGACTGCAAAAAATCCAAGCGTCGTGAGAACATATAGCTTCTTTATTTTTGTTTTGGGCTATTTTATCACCCTCATGTCTAGTGATAGCAAAAAAATCACGAGGTCCTAAATTTCTAATTTTAGCAAGATCATCATTAAATGATATGTCGTTGTTTGCTACTATACATTGTTTATTTAATACTTTGGTGTTTATATAGCTAAATATTTCTTTAAAAGACATCCTGCTATCTGTATTGATAACTATAATTTTATCAGCATATTGTTTTGATATATTTTCAAATTCTGGAAAATCTTTATAGTCTTCTAAAAAAACATGAATATGATCTATATACTTGTTATCACAATTTAGTTTGAGACATTCCAAGATTTCGTTTCTTCTTGGTTCGTAATTGTCTCTATAAAGATTAATTACTAACTCAAAATTCTTTGTTCCAAATTTTTTAGAAAAATAATCTAGTGTGCTAGGTGTGTCAGGGTCTTTTCTATTGATACTTCTAACTTGATTACTATGTGGATTATGATATACTGGAACGTGATTTTTAACAAACTCTATATGCTTTCTAACTCCACCAGTTTTTTCAAGACGTTCGAACATTTCACAGTCTTCTCTACCATAGTTGTCTATATCCTCATTGTATAATCCAGCTTTTAATAATAAAGACTTATGACAACATAAAATTCCATTAAGATTTTCTATAAATCCTAAATTATTATCTAGATGTTTTTGTCTCCAATCACCTGCAACAAATTCATTATCCTTGATATCAATTAAACTAGCTAGAGGTAAATATGGATTTAGTATATAGTCCACATCCATTTTTAGAATTTTCTCATGCGTGGCTTCTTTAATGGCCAGATTGATAGGTTTGCTTGCATTATAATGAAGCTGTCCGTCTACTCGGATTACTTTAATTCTTGGATCTATATTTTCAAAATATTTAATTGGTTTTACAGACGACCAATCGATGATAATAATTTGTTTTATTTGCTCGTGCAATAACCATGATCTTACACTTATGTTAAGCATATCTGCCCTGTCTTGACAGCTTACAACCACAGATATAGGTTCATTTAAAATATCTTTATCGAATTGCTCATATTTTTTAATAGGATTTATCTCATGCGCCAGCCAACCCATTTGTTTACCGTATGTCATAAAGTGAAAATACAAACGTTTTTTTTCACTAATAAAATTTTCTCTACAATGAGGCTGATAAAAATCTTTCAATTCAGCATATCTTTGACTATAAAAAACCTCATCAAAGTCTTCATGAACATTATTTTTTTCATAAAATTCTTCTATAGATATATCACTCATAATGTATTAATCCTACAAGGCACATCAAAAATTTTACTAATCCAGTAGACAAAACCAGACCCCCAATTATAAACACTGTAAGACGTATTATTTTTGCTTTGGGAAAGAATCTTTACATCTAATGCTGTATACATTAGCTTTTCGTCTTCTATGTCTGTATTTTCAAAATCTGTTAGTGTGAGTGTTGATGGTGCATAAGATGTGTGGGTGCTTTTATGATGTACAATATGTATATTGGGGTTTTTGTTAATCTTAGTTATGTATGATTTTAGATCATTGCAGTCTGACATAATAATAAGATTTTTACACTTGTGTTCTTTTAGATATTTAGTTGCCATACTATAATAGTGATCGTAGTCGTGTTCGTGTTTGTCATAGTTTTTATTTTGTTTAATAAAATCTGGCAGCTTAGATATTTCTTGATCTAAATTAGTTACACTTTGTCTATCGCCAAGACGGAAATGTAACACATGATAATCTGATATATTAAGATTGTTATATAATTGTTCTATGCTTTTATGGAAATATATATGTTCTTTAAAATATTCTCTACATTTATTGCTTAATTGGTAATCTTGTAAAAAACATTTGGCGTTATTTTCATAGTAAGGAACAATCAAAACATCGTGGTAAAAAGAAGATATAGATGGTTGTGTGCAAGTGCTTATAATTTGATTCAAAGTTTTTTTCATGTGCAATGACCAATTGGCTGTTGCTCTATTTTCTTCAGCCTTGCTTTCTAAATCTATGGCGTATTTAGGCGATTTGGGACATGTTGTTAAAATAAACCTACCGATAGGGTGCTGTTTAAAATCAAGGCTTACAGGAACACCCAGCGTTTCATACAAATGAATAGAGCCTCTTAAAAAATCACCTATACCACCACTAAATTTTTTTGTATAACAATTGGTGACAGACTTGAGATATTTCGTATCTATAGGATATATATCAGATAGTTCAAAATCAGAAAGATTATAATCATTTTTATATAATTGTAATATAAAATTATACAGTATATCTAACTTGGCTTTTTGACAAACCACTAGTATAGATTTAACAACCCATTTATCTAGCTCTGTTTTTTTATTACAATAATCATACTCTAAAAAATATTTAGCAAACGGGTGTGGATCGCCTGTTTCTAAAAAATCATTTAGTATTTTCTGATGATTTGGCATTTTGTTCTTCAATCCACTTATATGTTTTATATAGTCCATTCATAAGTGTCATGGATGGTTGCCAGCCCAAGTTTTCCTGTAACAACTTGTTATCTGAGTTTCGACCGTTAACACCCATCGGCCCGTCTACATTTTGATATTTAACATCTTTGCCAGAAATTTCTATAATCATTTCTGCAAATTCATTAATACTAACCATTTCCTCACTACCAATGTTGACAGGGCCAGAGAAATCTGATCTCATCAATCGCAGAGTGCCTTCTACACATTCATCAATATAAAGAAAAGATCGGGTTTGCTTACCTGTTCCCCAAATATCAATAATCCCACCTTCTTCTGCTCTAATGACTTTTCTACACAGTGCAGCGGGAGCTTTCTCTCTGCCTCCATCCCAAGTGCCTTCTGGACCAAATATATTATGATACCTAGCAATACTTACGTCTAATCCATGATTTCTTTGCAAGGCTAAATAAAATCTTTCACTAAATAATTTTTCCCATCCATATTCACTGTCTGGTGCGGCTGGATATGCGGAATCCTCGCTACATTTTGGATTATCAGGATCTTCTTGATTGTATGCAGGATACATGCAAGCGCTGCTACTATAAAATAATTTACCCACCTTTTTACCAACGGCGATAGATCCTATATTAAGATTGATCTGTGCAGAATTGTGCATAATACTTGCATCATTTTCTCCAGTAAAAATATATCCGGCACCACCCATGTCTGCTGCCAATTGATATACCTCATCAAAAGCTTGATTGTTGCCTACAGTCATTGCATGTTCAGCATTTCTAAAATTACATAAGTCACCGATTAGAAAGTCGTCTGCTTCTGTTTTAGAAAATTCCGGAAATTTTACATCAGCACCCCTAACCCAGTAACCATCTGCCTTTAATCTTTTAACAAGGTGTGATCCTATAAAACCACCTGCTCCACATACTAATGCTGTTTTCATTGAAAAAACCTTTCACTGTTAATATTCTTATCGTCTATAAATAAATCGTATACAGGTTTACCAAGATGTAATTCATGGTATTTAACAAGCCACTTGTTTAATTGTTGTTCTGTTAACTTACGCCAATCTATACCTGTGGTAGTGCCACGAGCAGTCCAATATATTATAGTGTGTCCTTTGTTGTACAAATCATTGATTTTTGCTATTCTATCATACAGAGGTTTGGATTTGTTGTAATCTCTGTCATCAGGAGTTGCACAAATAGTTTCGTCTATATCTACATATATGATCATAATTTATTATAACACATAGTTAGAGTGTCCGCCATCAAAATTAATAGTTACTCCAGTTAAATATTTAATATTATTATCTATAATAGATTTAACGAAAAGACCAATTTCATCAACATGACCAACTCTTTTCATTGGAAGGGTTTTGCCTAAAGCTTCAACATCATCCACAAGTCCTCTTAGCCTATCTGTATCTATAGGTCCAGGAGCAATATTAATACAACTAATATTATTTTGTGCATATTGTTTGGTTAACGATTTAAGAATGCTTGTAAAAGCTATTCGATAAGAATTAGACAGAATAAGTTTTGGGTCTGGTTCTTTAATATTAAAAGAAGATATAAGAAAAATATATCCGTTGTTGTTTATTTTTAAATTTTGCAAGATATAAACAAAACTATAGAACAATTGATAGTAATATTGGAGCCATTCATTTTCTGTAATATCATAAAAGTTCTTAGCTGGTGGGCCTGCTGTATTTAAAACCAACACATCGGTTTCTTTATGCTCTTTAACAAAGTCTTGTACATTTTCTATATTAGAAGTATCCAAAGATTTAGATGAAGTAATTACTATTTCAGAACTAATAGAGCTAAGTTGATCTGCTATACCTTTACCTATGCCCCGAGATCCAGCTAAAATAATAGATTTCATATTGTAAGATTCTCCTCATCTATTTTGTTGGTCATCTTAAGTTTAATTTCAGTACCTAGAGCTGTATTCATACATAATATGTTGTCTACAACCTTAGAGATACTATTTATATTTATAGCGTGATGTTCGTCTGGATGTTTAGGTGCTGTATTGCCTTTAACGTAAATAAAATAATCTGAAGGCTCCATAGCGACAGATGTATATATGACATTTATATTTTCACAATGATTTCCGAATGCTATAGGTGTTTTGCATATTCTTTTTAAATAATTTATAGCTTTTAGGTTGGTGTCTGAAATATAGTAGCTAAGTTGCGTATGTATTAGGGTAATTAGATTTTTAAACGGATGGTTTTGATATCTGTTACATAAGTCCTTAATCTCTTCTATATTACTCATGCCTGTTGATATGTATACTGGCTTATGGCAATCCAATATTTTGTCTATAAAATCGTAGTTTGATAAATCCCAGCTTAACACTTTATAAAAATCCGCACCTAATTCATTAAATTTATCCAACAAGGTGTGATCAGCTAGTGCAATGCCAGCTTTTTTGTTTTTGCTTTGTATTCTATTAATAATTTTTTTATATGCATCAATAGGAAGTGGTCTAAAATTATCTCTATTATTAAGCTTTTTATAAAAGTCTGGTTCTCTAATCTGATAAGTAATAGCGTCACATTGTGTGGATAGAAGTATATCTAAATAATAATCTGAATATTCTTCAGATCCCAAATGATTTAATCCTATCTCGCAAACAATCATTTTATCCTCTGATCTGTTTATTGTATTCCTTGGTTGTTGATAGTAGATCACAATTTACATTATGTTTGTTGCATATATCTATCATACCTGACAGTTCTTTGGGTAGACACTTACCGCCAAAACCTCTTAAGCCATCTGGCCCAGGAACTTGCCAGTGTACTGTTCCTACTCTTGGGTCTATGTCTTGCATATGTTGAGACATTTTATTATAGTCTATATTAAGACTTTTACAAATGTCGTACAAAACATTAGCAAAAGATACTTTAATTCCAAAAAAGGTATTGGTCGCATATTTGACCATTTCAGCAATAGATGTCTCTGTTACAAAGTATTTACAATTGGGATCAGGCCAAGCAGCACGATGATACTCTACAAGATATTCTGCTGTCTTATCATCCTCGACACCTATTACATGACTAGTGGCGTTGGCGACATCTTCGTATGCTGTTCTTTCTGTTAGAAACTCCGGATTAAATACAATATTACATTTCTCATATTTTTTTCTTAGTCTTTGTGTTGTGTTAGGAACAACAGTAGATTTTATAAGCACCAAACATTTTGCATTAGCGACCTCATTAATTAAACTTAATGTTTTTTCTAAATAAGATATATCGCATGATCCATCCTCACTACTAGGTGTAGGTACGCACACATAAATAATATCACTATTATTAACAACATTATCGTATCCTTCTACCATGTCTATGCTATCAGCAATGTCGTATGTCAATGTATTAAACTTTTGAGACAAATATTTGTTTAATGCTGATCCAACAAAGCCGCGACCTATAATACCTATATTGTATAACATTTTATTTTCTTTACATATTTTTAAGGATTATTTTTCTGATTCTATCTGAAGCTTTACCATCCCACAAAGGTATGGTAGTTTTTTTTCTAATGTTGTTGATCTCATCTGTAATAAAGTTTGACAAACTATTATTTTGTAATTTAACAAGGCGATTCGTGCCTTCATCAATCGTTACTGGTCTTTCTGTATTTTTTCTAATAGTATAACATGGGATTCCCATAAAGCTAGTTTCCTCTTGTATACCCCCAGAGTCTGTAACCACCGCATAACTATTGTATACCAGCTGTATAAATTCAATATAGTTCATAGGACCTAATGTTTCAATTTTTTTATTATCTACAATTAAATCCCACAAATTGTATTTTTTCAAATTGGTTTTTGTTCTTGGGTGTACTGGCCATACTATATCTACATGACGAGAAGTAATATTTTCGCAAAGGCTTACAATATTCTTTAACTGACTTGGGTCGTCAACATTAGAGGGTCTATGTGCGGTTAATACTATATATTTTTTATTATTGTTTTCTTTTACTAGCAATCCTTCTTTTTGCATCCACACCAAACTATCAATCATGGTATTGCCAACAAAAAATATTTTATTTCTACAACCTTTGAGATTATCAATACCACTTTGTTCAGTAACAAAACAAAAATCTGATATACTGTCAACAATTTTTCTATTAATTTCTTCAGGCATTTCGTCATCAAAACTTCTCAAACCTGATTCTATATGAGCCACTTTGCAGTTACTTGTTTTAGCTGCCATAGCTGCTGCAAGTGTAGAGTCTATATCTCCATAAACAAAAACCATTGATGGTTTATATCGCATAAATATTTTATATAACTCATTGGTCATGTATGACATTCTGTTGGTTTTATAAAAATAATAATCATTTGCGGATTGATTAAATTTTTCTAAATATATGTCTGGATCAGACATACCCAGACCCTTTAACATATCTTGACACATATTGGCATCATAGTGTTGCGATGTATGAACAACCAACTGTTTTTGATCTTGCAAAGCCCGTATCAATGGAGCCGCTTTAGGATAGTTGGGTCTTGCTCCTATTACATGTATTATCATTTTTTATAGCCTATAGTAATCCTTCATCCATTCTACAGTAAGTCTCACACCCTCTTCTAAAGATATAGAGTCCGTGTGTTTTAAATCACTTTTACTTTTTGCAGCATTTACTGTTTTATCTTTTGTGGTTAAAATTTCTAATTCGTCTTTATAATTAACCAATGTGCTAGAGGCTCCAGTATGTTTCAATATATGCTCTACCAATTCTTCTATAGAATGATGCTGATCGCTAGCTATGTTATATGTTTGTCCTTCATTAAAATTATCTGCAATATTACACAGAGTCTCAGCGCAGTCATAAACATATGTACTTGTTCTGGTGTGTCCTTTATAAACAGTAATGGGTAAATTGTGTAAAAGATTATATACAAAAATACAATTAACACTTCTAAAGGGATGATACCATTCTCCGGGCCCATATGTGTTGAATAATCTAACAATTACACTAGAAGTATTATACATAGTTTTAGAGTTAGCTATCTGCATTTCGTTTACTCTTTTAGACATTGCATAATCATTCATTTGATGTATAGCTACATTGGATACTACATCTTCGTACATTACATCACCATAATCCCCATATACTTCTGATGAGGAGGTGTGTATTAATTTAAATCCTCTTTTTTCTTGAAGTCTAATAATATTTTTTGTGCCTATTGCATTACTTTTCCAAACTTTTTCATAAAAGTATTCTCCGTTCCATCTACCAAATTCTGCCGCACAGTTATATATCAGATCGGGAGATGTGTGTTCTATTACGTCTTGTATTTGTCTATATTCAGCAATATCGCATCTGAAATAATTTTCGTTATCAACAGTACCTAGACCATGACCATATCTTTTAGGGGTGTGATAGAGATCCACACCAAATACATCATGACCTCGTTTGTTTAATATTTCAGATACTTTAGACCCAACAACACCTTCAGATCCTGTGACTAATATATTCATTAATAAACCTATAAAATATTTTGACCTATTTTTAATTTTGATACTGACATAAATTCATCTGCCCAATATTCTATATTGTCTATAGATACTCTTTGAATTAATATGTCGGTATTATTACCACACTTTAATCTCAAGCCTTTTGAAGAAATAGACATTATGGTGCCGGGCTCCGCTATCTCATTACTAGATAATATCTTAGATTTCCAAAAAGTCAATTTTCCTATACTACTATTTAAAAAAGCTCCAGGAAAAGGGTGTGTCAACGCTCTAATATAATCATTTATTTTTATAGAACTCCAATTAATATCTATCATGCCGTCTTCAGGTTTTCTTTTATAATATCTGTCAGCAAGGTCGTCGTCTTGTTTAATTAACAATTCTGTATTGTTATCTATATCTTTTATAACTTCTTTTATCATATCTACACTAGTAGAACATACTTTATCATATACCGTCTGTATGTTATCTCTTGTTTCGATGGTAAAGTTTTTAAGGGCAATAATATCACCTACGTCTGTTTGTTTCTCCATTACAAAAATGCTATTCCCCCAATCTATATTTTTACCATTGCTTTCAATAATCTTCCAATTTAATATTGCAGCACCCCTGCCCATTGGTAACGGAGAAGGATGAATGCCCAAACAGTATTTTTTTGGTATTTGTAAAATGTCTTGATTAAAAATTTGTGACCAACCACATTGTATTATAATATCTGGAGATAGGCTCTGTATCCAACATTTTGTTTGTTTACTATTTATGTCTTGAGTCCAATGAGTTAATTCATTATGGCCTATTGTGCTGCAATAGTTGCACTTATTTATAGCAGCTGATGGCTCTAAATTTACAACACCTACCAGATTCGATATTTCTTTTAGGGTGTGTGTGATTTTTTGTGCTAAAGGAGTACAACCAATCACTATTGTTTTTAAGTTTGAGCGTTTAATATTGTTTGTGACCATCTTCTAGCAATTTCTATATGTCCGTAATTATTGAAATGAACACCGTCCACATAATACTTTTCTATACCTGACATATCTGTTAAGTCTAAATTCAATTCTTTAGCAAGTTTATGTATAATGCCATTGTATTTTTCAATAAGTTTAGAATTTTTAAAGTATAATGGAGTAAAATGTAATTTAGGTAAAGTAGACATAATTATAAACAATCCATTTATTTTACATATATCAATAATTTGTCTTAGATTGTCTTCGTAAATGTGTGCAGGAATAGCTTGTTGTGTGTCGTTGGTTCCAATCATTAAGGTTGCTATCTTAGCTGCCTTATGTTTACTTACGCATGACCATGTTCTTTTTAAAAGGTCTACGCTAGTTTCTCCACTAATGCCATAGTTGTGACAAACATAAATTTCATTTGTCTGATTCTTCATTATCTTAGACAATTCTATTGATGGAGAACGACCATATTCGTCTCTAGCTCCATAGGTTATAGAATCTCCCAAACATACTATTTCATTCCATATCATTGTGTATCCTCTGTATGTAAAACGCCATGATATCTATTGCTGTCATTTAAATGTCTAATATTTAATATGGTGAATCCTAATTTTTCTATCATATTTTTTGGGCATGGTAGATGGTTTGGTCTAGTGGGTTTTTCTTTAAGATCTCCGAGTAATATGTTTTTTGAAACAATACGCTTCATTTCTGAAATCATACATTTAGCATACTCTAAATTTGGAAGATACTGAAAAACACCAAAACAAAAACAATGATCAAATTGTCGATTCTTGAATGGTATAGCATTAGCTTCTGCATGGCTTACGTTATGATTTGTAAAAAGCCTTTTATGTTTTTCAATCAATGGTTTAGAATAATCTACGCCATAGTAATTGTATTTTGTTACAAACTCTCTAGACAAAAAACCAGCACCACAACCCACTTCTAGAATAGAGTCTCCAACCTCAAGATTTAACAGATCTGCAATATCATCAGCTATGAATTTACTGCTAATATCTACTTTTAAATGTTCATAGCCATTAAGAAATAGCAAGTCGTCATTATCACTCAGACCTTTGCTGTCCCATACATTTTTCCAAAAATCATTCATCAATATAATCCCAATCGTAACTATTTCTGTATGATGACCAAGGTATAAGGGTGTCTTTGTATTGTTCTCTAAAGTCGTTTATATCTATAGAACAACCTTGTGGCCCTTGTTTTTTACCTGTTTTATATCCCCATTTATTTTCAAACTTTTGATGACATTCTTGTTCATATCTATTGAGAACTTTCCTGCTTTGTGGGCGTAGCCAATGTAAATGTTTTACGTTAGGAACCCAAACATTTTTTAAATTATTCTGCAATGCTCGTAACGACCAATCTTCGTCAATAAGCATAGTATACAATGACCAGTTTTCACACGGTCCTACTATTTTCATTGATTTCATAGGGATTAACATTACACAAGAAAAAACACCATGCACCATTACTGATTTTTTAGGCAGATCTCGATTCTCTAAAGACTGATTGTGAAGATCGAACATCCAAGGCCAGTTTTCATGATCTTTGTGATGTCCGGGTCTTGGTCCATAATCTGGCCTACCCTGTAGTGTCGGAGCTTCATTTGTTGAGGTCATCCATCCTATAGACTCTTGTATATGCAAAACTGGTTTTATCATTTCTTTAAACCAGTTATCTGTAATATATAGTGTGTCGTCATGTGAAATTAAAAGCCATTCAGCAGCATCCTTGTATTGCTCAAAAAAAATATTAAAATCTTGAGGCCATGTATTACTGCCAGCGAGTTCAATTTTTAATACTTTGTCCCAACCTATTTCATTCAATAGTAAATTATTTACAAAATTTAGTAACTGAGCGTCTATAACAAGATAAAATTTATAATCGACATCCTTGTTCTTTTGATGAAAAGATAGTAGTGTGTCTTTTAAATTGTCTGTATTTACGTTAGGCCCGGAGCATTTAATAAATACTATTAATTCCATAACTATCCCCTTAATTTTTTTCTTATATTAATTTCACTAGGAGTAACTGTTTTATTGCATGAGCCCATCATTAGTGGCACATCTTTAAGTCTGCCATATAACATATCCATTGCCTTAATTTCTAAACTTGCTTTTTGATCTGTTCCCCACATGTCGTGAGACAAAGTAATATGTCTTTCAATAATATTCGCCCCTAAATAACAAGCAATCACAGTAGGCTCCATATCATATTCATGTCCAGAATATCCCACAGTACATTTATATCTATTTTTGTAAAAGGGGATTAGTTGTAGATTTAATTCTTCAACTGGTGTTGGATAGCTAGAATTGGTGTGCATTAAAGCAAAGTTATCTGTATGCTTAGAGATTAAATCAACAGCTGTATCAACTTCTGATAATTCACACATACCGGTTGAAAACATTATAGGTATGTTTGTTTTACATACTTCTGTCAATAGTTCTATATTAGTTACTAATGCAGACGCTATTTTAATAAAAGGAGGTTCGTATTCCATAAGAAACTCAAGACTATCTAAGTCCCATACCGAAGCTGTCCAATCAATAGGTTTGCTCTTACAATATTGATCAATTAACCCATATTGTTTTTGGCTAAATTCTATTTTATGTTTATAATCAAGATACGTCATCTGTCCCCAAGGAGTATCTTTAATAACAGACTTTTGATGTTCTGGTACACAAACATCAGGATTTCGTTTTTGAAATTTAGCACAGTTCCAACCACAAGCATGAACAGCATCTATTAGCCTTTTAGCTATTTGTATATCTCCATTATGATTAATACCTATTTCGCCTATCAGATAAAGATCCTTAGTTGTGAAATCTACCATGCTGTCCAACCTCCATCAACTTTAATTTCGGTTCCTGTTACATATGTAGATTTTTCATTAAGCAAAAACTCAAAACAAGGGATCATTTCAGACAGACCCATCATTCTTTTTTTAGGTGTGTGCCGACTATATTTTCGTACAAAAGATTCATCAAATTCTTTTTGATAAATCCCACCCAGTATTACTGTATTGATATTAAATCTAGGGTAGTATGTTGCTAAATATTTTGTTAGCATTATGATAGAACCTTTAGATAAACTATATCCAATATGTTTGGTAAAATTGTTATAAATATGATGTTTTGGAGAAACTTCTCCGTATAAAGAAGACACATTAATAATACGTCCCTGCTCGTTATTTTTTATGTAATTACGACAGACATCAAAAGCACTCAATACATTTACATCCATATATTCTTTTATTTCAGATATAGAGAAATCAACAGGTTCTATTTTCTTGCTGTCTTTTAGGGGTAGTGGATTGTAAGCATGTAATATTATGGTTGAATATATTTGCTTGTTTTGTTTAAAAAAATCTTCTACAAACTTAGTGTCAGTCAAATCATGCCCCAAAGCAATATCAAGAGGTATAATCTCATATTGTTTTAGATGGGACTTTAAATGCTGTCCTATCAAGCCCTCGCTACCAGTAATAACTATTTTTCTATTCATGTAAAATACTCAAGAGTTTTATACAAACAGTCTTTTTGTAATTCTCTTTCTGTTTCATTTGCTTGATTACAAGTAAATTGCATCATATTTTTTTGTAATTTTTCTGCAATTGGTGCTCTACCCCAACCTATTTTTTGATTTTTAAAACACGGTTCATTATATACAAGCTGCCATGCAGCATAAATACCGTCTCCACCAAATTCAATATATTTTTCTCTAAAGTCTTGCCATGTTATATTATATTGCTCTCCATTAAATAATGCAGCAAAAGTGTAATACGCATGTGTATAGTCTTGAGGGGTATATTGTGGAATTAAAATGTTCGAATTGCTTGAATTAATAATTTCTAGATATGCTTTTCCCATTAGTCTTCTTTTTTCGCACAACTCATGTATTTTTTCAACTTGAGACAGGGCTACTGCCGCACATATCTCAGGCAGTCTATAATTATAAGCCAATATATTGTGTCTTTTCCAATTAGGGTTTTGGAATTTATCTCTAGATATTCTTACCTTTCCGCTAGACGCAGTAATGTTTTTAAAGCCTACCCCACCATACTGTCTCATAAATTCTGCTAGAGTTTCATTATTGGTTGTAACAATTCCGCCATCTCCACAGGAAAGATGTTTGGAATTTTCAAAACTCCAGCTTCCGACATCACCCATAGTACCAGCTAGTCTGCCTCTACCATCTGTTCCTAAGAAACATTGAGCACAGTCTTCTATTATATAAAGACCATACTCCTGTGCAATCCGCTGTATTTCTTCCATATTGCATACTAGTCCATATAGATGAACAGGCATTATAGCTTTTGTTTTTGTGGTAATTTTACGCTGTATATCTACAGGGTCAATCAAAAACGTATCTTTACATACATCTGCGTATACAGGTGTAGCATTGGCATGAGTAACAGCGTAACCACACATGGCAACAGTTAATGCTGGAATGATAACTTCATCGCCTTCCTTGACACCAAAAGATTCCAACGCAGCATGAAGGGTTGAGGTTCCTGAATTAAACCCTATTGCATAATTTTGTTTATGTTCTTCTGCAAAAGCCTTTTCCAGCTTTTCGCAAAATGTACCTGTTTCAGAAGCACCGAAACCACTCTTTAAAACTTCTGACACATATAATAATTCATTGGTTTGAAATCTCCAAGATTTCATAATTTAAACTGCCTCTTTTGATTTTGTGACCATTTTGCTTCTTGTGCGTAGTTTATATTAACTGTATTTGGATTGTCATGCAAGTATTTTAGAACATTGTCAAAGGATATTTCTTGTGGTTTTATTGCAGATATAACCGTTTCAAAAAAGGTAAAATCTTCCGGATAATCTAAAGTCATTCTTGCTTTGCCCTTTTTCCACTTATCATTATAGTTTTTTACTAATTCTATATTTAAATTAGCTTTAATAAAATGTGGCTTAATATATTCTGTATCTTCTGTAGTTTTAATATTACATACTTTTTTGAGTGCTTGATGCGAAATTCCATATGCATCATTATATAAATATCCTTGACCGTCTATAAAATCTACAGCACTGTTTTTGCTCTGTAACAAAATATGATCTGCTAATTCATAATCAAAAAACAAATCATCTCCATCAACATTAGCAAAAAAATCAACATCAAATTTCTGACACGCTCCTAGCCAACGATAAAGTTTATCATCGGAACTACCTCTAAAATATTTTATATTACAATCGTTAGCTATATTACAAAGAATGTCATCTTCTTTATTTGTTGTGGTGCAAAGAACTAGCCCATTGGATTGTTTAGATTTTTTTAAATTGTCTATCAAGTATTTTATGGTTGGTTGACCACATAGATTTAAAATAGATTTATTGGGTAGACGAGAAGATCCTGTTCTAACGGTAAGAAAGATGCAGGTTTTTGGCCGTAAATATAACATCATGCTAATATATTTTTAAGAGTATCGTCTACACTAACAAATGTGTGTGTATTGTACCAGTTTTTAACATACTGTTTATTTTTGTTTGTGGCATGAAAACCATGAGAGCCACCCCTATTTCTTTTTTCTTGATTCTTGTCTACGTTAGCCAAGCTACCATCAACATAAAGCAAATCTCCTGTATAAAAATCAAAACCCGTCAAATAAACAGATGATGGTTGGCAACACATTGTAATAAATATAGCATTAATACCTGTGTATGGCTCTCCGCCAACACGATGATAAACCTTTTTGTAATTAGCCACACCAACCCACCAGTAATCAATATGCGAACAGGGTGTGTTTAAGAGACTAAAATTATTAGCACATTCACTTATATGATCATCGGGCCATTGCATATAGTTTGAATCTGCATTACTGGCTTTTATAGATGACCCTATCACAGCTTTTAGATTACAAAAATCTTTAGGATTATTATTAATTTGTTCTTTTAATCCATCCAAATAACAAGATGCCATATTATGGTACATGATGTCTGTTCTTGATCCATAGTCTTTATGGGTGTTTTTGGGTAGAGAAAAATAATTTGGCCTAATAATAATTTCGTGATTATCAATGATGTGTCCGCTACCTTTATCCTGTAGATATCCAGCAGGACCGACAATCGCCACACTTTTTCCAAAAATAAGCTTTTTAATATTTTCTGGTATAGATAAATCATACATAATGTTCACATATTTTTTTAATACCATCAGCTAAAGAGGTTTTTGGTTGCCAATATTCTAATATGTATGGATCTGGTTCGTTTCTTTTGTTTTGTTGCACCATATCTTTCTTAGAATTTGGTATGACTTTTGCCGGAAAATGTTTGACAACTTCATTAGCCACATCTAATATTGTGCTCCATTTATGATTAGTAATATGTAATTCACGATTTCTGTCTATAGTATCATAATTGGTTTTAAGAACATCTAAAGCCTCGCAACAATCTTCGCTATACAAAAACTGTCTTTCCTCTGTACCGTCTGTCATCATATCAATAACACCACTATCTTTTGCCTTGATTATAAAGTCAGTAATTACATGAGACTTTTCTAAATCATGCTCAATACCATATACATTCCAAAACTTTACAGTGATGCCACCCAATATTTTAGTATACCATTCACCCACTCTTTTTAAAGTTCCATATGAAGAATAGTCCATATTAGACATTTGACTAGAAGCAAAAATAAAAGGCTTATTGTGTTTTTTAATAAGGCTAAAAGTATTTTGCATGATTCTCATATTATTATCAATAAACTCAAAAGTATTTTGATATTTTTGTAAGTATCTCGAACCACCTACATCAAATGCCATAAAATGTATAAAGTCTGCTTGTGAAATTTTTTTCTCTATTTGTGTTGTGTGATATCGCAAATCTTCGTTTTCTGACTCAACCATATCACAACCAACAGCACTATTGCCATAAAAATTCTTTAAGGCATTCCCAACCTGTCCACTAGACCCTAATATTAAATATCGCATGGCATGGCCTCTCTGTTTTCAACTTGATCCCATGTTTCGTGTTCTTTACCATCAGGTCTAATTCTTTTAAAGTTATATCTAAATATTTTTGGGGTGATTCCAAATCTATGTAGATGATTCTTTAGTGCTCTTTCTGCTTGAAAAACAAAACCTTCGTTTTTATATTGATTCATGTAATCCCATTGAGATAAATAGGTCTTCATGTAAAACAAATTAGAAATAGCAAATCGGTCGTTATATCCACCTTTCCAATGATGAAAGCTTGGTAGCCAAAGAAAGTCCATATTTAGCGGTTGAATTTTACTAAAGATACCATCCTGATATGCTACATCCATTCTGGAAAAAATTACCCTTTCGTATTTTACATTTGTATTATCCATCATGGTCACAAGATGCTTTCTGGACCTTACCATTTTGAGATATATATCTCTTCCCTTCTCATAGCCTTCTGGATGATGTCTTGTTGATGGAGGCCAATCACTTTCAAAAACAAATCCAGACCCGTGTGGATCTGTAAAATCTTCTTTAACTATATCAATATATTCAGTAATAGGCTCAAAATATTTTTTAGCAATTTCCGCTTTTGGTGTGTCAGTAATGTATACAAATATATCGCAGTGTTTGGTATTATTTTTTAAGTCATCGATAATTTTAGATCTTAGATTATCAAACGTATATTCAATAGATCTACCTGTACCGGCAAAACACAGTGCTGTTTTCATTGTAGTGCTTGTTTAATTCTGTCTTGTGTGTCTTTAGTGATTGGTAGTATCAGTTGTGTACAGTGAGAAGCTTGAAGCAATCCAAACTCTATTTTAGCATTATACAAAAAATTACCTACAGCAATACCTTTTTGTGCAGGTTCCAAGGGATGCATATTTATTCCTGAATCATCAATAATTAAAATGCCACCATCATGAATACGATCTATAATTAATTTAAACTCTTCTAAAATATGATTGGCGTCATTCACACTATCTAAAAATACAAAATGATAAATGTCTTTGTCTTGCTTTAAATATTCTAAAGAATCCGATAAAATCCACTCTACATTGGGAGCGTTTTTGCATATGTCCTTGGAAATAGCTAGGCTTTTTTCACTATTGTCAATAGACTTTAAGTGTCCTTTATTTTGCAATACTTCTGATATGTGTCTAGTGCTTTCGTGTTTTTCCTCATAACTTCTGATTGTTCCAGTTTCTATACAATTAACAAAATCAAATTTATCCAATAAAGACTGAACAGTATTTCTAACTTCAATCATTAAACTCACCCTTTAAATATCTTGATTTGCAATAATTTTTAATAGATTTTTTAATCTCTGAATCCCATGTGAATTCCGACACCCACTGATTGTAAGGCTGTATATCTTTCCAGTTCTGAGCATAATGGTCTGCGTTGCTATGTTCTCCCCACACACCAATATATTTAGCGTTCATGGTAAATGTAGACACCTTCATAAAATCATGCAGCATTAAGAATGCGCAAGTAACACTGTCTTGACTTGTTACGGTTTTGTTGGGGTCTATATCATACTGGTCTATGTATTGTAAAATTTGTTGATGTGGTCTACCTCTATAGTCATCTGGTAACATAGCATAATAGCCCTCCATAACAGGTCTAATTGTATGCCATGCATGTCTTGTTAGACCGTAAGCCCAGAGATGTTCAGCTTGCATAAATTTGTGCTTATTGCGTTCTTGACATTTATTCCAATCGTCATATTTTGTTAGATGATTCATTCTAGGAAATATGTCTGGATGTCTATTACTTTCGCCAAAACAAGAAATAACAGCTACATCTTTTTCGTCTTGAAATTTATCCATTAATAAATTTAATTGTTCAATATAATACTCATTAATAAAAATATCATCTTCTATAAAAATAGCAGACTCATGCCTATCTAACATAAAATTTCTAGCACGTTTTTGATTAAAAGCTACGCCCAGATTGCATTCGCTTTCCAAAACTGTTTGGTCTGGAAAGTATTCTTGGAATACAGAGACACTCTCTTTAACTTTAAGTTTGTCGTCGGTCATAATCCTTGGGCCGTCTTGAAACAAAAAAACCTCAGCATCCTTGACTTGAGGTTTTAATGATTCTAACACTTGCTTTAAATAATCTGGACGATTATATGCATATACAGCTATTGGTCTTGACATTATAATCCTGTATGGAGGCGAGTTAACTCTTAGTTAGTTTATTATAAACTAAAAGAGCAACAATGCCACCACCTATCCCCATAAAAATTCCTGCTGGCTCTAACGCACTATGAAAACCCAGTAAATAAGACGCGGCTCCACCACAGTATGAGCCTGCTACGCCCAAGGCTATAGTTTGAAAAAACCCTAGTCTTTCTTCGCCAGGAACTATGCTTTTAGCTATAGAGCCTACAAAAACACCATAAACACACCATATTAATAAACTAAACATTACTTACCTCTATTAAAGAATGAACTTGGTTATGATTCAAATTAGTTGCAGCATCCAATATTTTTTCACACAAAACACCTCCATGTTTTCTGTAATCTTCCATGGGCATATTTTGTCTTAAAATTTTCTTTAGTCTCATTTTAGTAAACCACCCTCGTCTAATACTTAGGTTTTTAATATGACTAGCATAAGCTGTACATTTTTGTTCTTCATTATCTAAGACTTTTAATTCTGACTTATTGCAATCTTGGATAACCCTAATTAAAGTAAGAAACACCCCAATGAGCATGATTACAGCTATTACGCTACCAAACTTAGCTTGGGGGTCTATGTCAGAATCTACAGCAATTTGTTCTGCAAGTTTTTCTAGTTCATTCATAGCAACACCTCTAAGTGATTCTAATATAAAATTTACCACCTCTAACCTGAGTATTAAGCGTGCCATCACCTGCAATTTTTGCTTTTGCTTTAACGGCAGGACCGCCACCCACTACTGTTGGAGGATAGCCCCCAGTATTAGTACCAGCAACAGGAGCATACCCTGCAGTATTATACACTATATCCATATCAATATTATTTTCTGTTGCATTTAAAATTTCATTATATAATTCTTCGTTACTCATCGTCTTTTCTGTCTATAAAATATTTATATATATCTTTGTGTAATTCTGGTTTATTGGGCAGTAGTTCTATTAGTCCTCGTTTAATACTTATGTCTGTATAAGGATTATATGAATGTTTTTGTAGAATTTTATTCTTGTTCCAATATTGTCTATTCGCGGCATTTCCATGATATAAATGCTCTATACTTCCTTTAATACACCCAATCTTGCCTTGAACATTTTTATTGTTATTGATTGCCCATAGTAGATACTGTTTTCGCAAATATGGTGGTAAAACTAATACCTGTTGATGATCCCACCAACCCAGCCATGCTATTAGTTGTAAAGAATCATTATTACCTAATATGTCACTATCGAACAATCCATTATCTATAACCTCTTTTCTGATTGACCAACTAAATCCTACGGCTGGCCAATCTTGTTTGTCAGTATTTAAATAATCTTTAGCAAAAGACATATTATTATGTGTGCTATTGTTACTATGCTCAAACACATTTTCAAAGGATTGTGCTACAGGGTATTCGTTTAAAACTATATCTATATCTTTTAGTAAGTTATTATTATTAAATATAATATCACCATCCACCCACACTACTATATCTGTCGTGTTAGGTAAATCATCTATCAATACATTTAAAAGACGCTCTTTCTGCCAAGCTATATTATTAGCATTTGCTTGAAATTTAACACTGTCGTCTATAAAAAACTTCTGATTGTCTAAAGCTACTTCAGCGGTGTGAATTTTGTAGGGGAAATTTTGACGAAACTTAATGTAATTATCTTTAATTCTAGCAGAGTTTGTAAAATTAAAGTATGTGGTAATAAACTCTATACTCACACATCACCTACAGAATGTCAGCAATATCCTTATGAAAATCTGTTTTATCACTAGCCCATTGCCACAGGCCGTTTTCGTCTAATTGTATATCCTGCTCAATATTAAAATTGTGTTGATTTAATATATCGTAATGGTTTGTTCTAGATTCACTTAGCGTATTAATGTTTCCATCAATAAATCCAATATTATTTTTGACTACCATAAAATCGTCCATAGTTTTTTGCATAATTTGCATTCTTACTTCAGGGTCCAATCTCATAAAATACCTATTATCCCAAGCACCCTGCCAACTTAATAGTTGATATATATCACACGATCCTTCAATACCAAAGTCAAATACGCCTTGAGGTAATTGACTTCTTTGTGCAGCCCAGCCTACATCGTATCTACCTATTCTTTCGGCTTGATTATTTACTTTAATATCATAGTCTGCATGTTGTTTAGATTTAATTACATATGCTAGATTGTCATCATCTACATAAGAGCATAATTGTGTTACTGGGAAAAAATCCAAAAGCTCAGAAGTATTCCTAGCCCAAGCAAAATTTTCCATAATAATATTAGGATTGACCCAAGCCACTTTATCTATATTAGTGGGCAATGATTGTAGTGCAATGTTTATCAGCCTGTGACCTTGCCACATACGATTACTATCGTTGGCTTGTATTCTAATAGAATCATCTATCCAGAAAGATTGATCCTCAAATGCAACCTCAGCTACAATGAGTGGTCCATTAAAGTTATCTTTAAAATTTTTAAAATCCTGCCTAATCTTTTCAGAATTATTAGGATTAAAATAGTAGCTTATGCAGCGTAACATGATTATCTATAGATTATATTACTGATTTGTTTTTCTGATTCTTCTGGTTCACAATATTGGCAGTCAATCTTTTTGATGCCATCACCACTGATATACCATCCTTTACCTTTACAAACAGGACAATCCTTGCGTTTATGTTTTTTAACTACACTAGCACTAGAGGCTTTAATAATTGCTCCTGAAAGAGTAACAACAGACGTAGTGCTATAGTTAGGTGTGGTTGAAAACACTAAAGCAGCAGCAACAGTAGCAAGCAATACTTTATTCATTTAAACCACCTGTCTAACAAATCTTTTAATGGTCTCTTTTTAGGTTCCTCTACTTTTATATGAGGATTAAATAGTTTTATAATAGCTAAAATAAAATCGGTTAATATACGCACTAGCTGATTAATAGCCAGCATGTCTAGAAATCCTTTATAACCATCGTCTTTTTTATTGTCTGTCATAAGTAATCTACGAAACCGTAGTCCGGAAGTTTTTGTGGAGGAAATCCGTTAAAGTCACTAAAGGCATAAGCTCCATTTTGCCTCAACATACCAGCCGCTACATCTGCATGTATTAAAAAAGACCCGTCTGGGATAGGTCCCCATTCTGGATGGCCGCCAGAGTTCCATTTACCCCAGCTATTTTGCACAAGAAAGGCTGGTTCTTTGCCTGTGTCGTCACAAGCTATCCATGCCATTGCGTGAGCCCAAGACCCACTTTTACGAGCAAATCCCGTACTACTACGCTTATTAGAAAATCCATAATTAGAGCATACACTTAAACCATACCCATTAGCTAACGCATCTCTAGCTTCCTCTACAGTACGAATTAGAGATGTGGTTTTAATTTGATGGTCGTCTGCTTTGTCTAAGACTTTATCTGGTACTCCACGGCCACCCCAATTCGTACCTATCTTACTGTTATATCTACTAAAGTCCGCAACGCCGGGATAATTTTTGCGAACCAATACACCGCCGGTTTGACTGACAAATGTAGCAGCACGACTGCAACTCATACCTTGACCAGTATGACCTCTAGC
>MDTA01018202.1_pt1 | contig 21798 bp, 21 predicted proteins | sample 811151 | NCBI WGS metagenome assembly MDTA01 (sample SAMN05326648, study PRJNA326480) | marine metagenome | isolation source: seawater | place: Indian Ocean: South | collected 2010 | reverse complement strand
ATTCACTTGCTGTTCCTGCAACCGTATAGTCGGAGTGCCGTCCAGTATAGTCCGCTGTTGAGCGATGGCCAGGAAAAGCCTAGTTCTGCAATTTAATTGGCAGTGGCTTTAAAGTAAAAGTTAGATGAAAATCTGATGGAACAAAAGGACTGTTGATGAAAATATCATATTTAATAATTCTATCTTTGCTAATTTTTTTACCTTTAAAAAGCAAAGAAATAAAAAATTGTAAATGGAAAAATGTATCTGGAACCCCATGTTTAACTATTTTTTCTGCACCTAATACATCTAAAATAACAGAATCTGCACTTGGAAAAACAGTTATAACAAAAAAACAAATTATAGAATCTGGTTATGAAGATGTGAGAAGTGTTTTAGAATATGTTGCTGGTGTAGATGTGTATAGTGATGGTCCTACTGGTCAAAAAACCTCAGTCTTTATGAGAGGAACTAATTCCAATCATACATTAGTTCTATTGAATGGAATCCCCATTAACGATCAAAGTTCTCCCAAAGCAATGTTTGATTTTGGTTATGATTTTTTACATGGCTTGCAACAAATAGAAATTTACAAAGGCGCTAGCGGTGCTATTTTTGGGCCAGCTGCCATCGGTGGTGCAATAAATTTAGTTACAGATATTGATTACGAAAATAGTGCATCTTTTACAATATCGGATAAACGTAACAACTCGATTAGTGGAAATTACACATATATTTCGGACACTGGCTGGCATCATAATATACAAGGTGGATCTTCTCAATCTGAGGAAATTTCAGCAGGAAATAGTAAACCGGATCTTGATGGAGCAAAAAATATATCACTTAACTACAATTCGATGAAATTTTTGTCTGATAACTTAAAATTTAAAGGCACAGGTTATTTAAGGAAAACTGACACAGGATATGACAAATCAACAGACGAACAAGCTGAAGGTACAAATGTGATGTATGCTATCCAATCAAGTTTAGAAAATAAAAAACAAAATAAGTTCGATACATTTACCTCACATGTTCACGTATATGATCGGGTGTATGATGAGGCTGAAAAAAACAAATATTATTCACAAGCTTATACCTTAAAGGCTGAGAGAAAAGTTAGTTTGTCAGATAAAATATCGTATGGTTTCGGAGGTGATTACAATTATAATAAAGGAGATTTTCAAGTTTATGGAACATACGGTAGTTCCGCCAAAGGTCATGCTGATAACATTGGTATTTTTTCAAACGCTGGTTATAAACTTGACGACTCAACAATTTTATCTTTTCATACTAGAGGAGACTCACATAAATATAGTGGAGAGAATTTAACTTACAGATTAAACGCAACTAAATTGATCGAAAATCTTAAATTAAGCTTTTCAGAGTCCACAGGACTAAGACACCCAGACCTGTATGTTCTTCACGGTGGAAATCCTGGTTCCTCTTTTTATAATGGAGCTTTCAAGGCTATGTTAACAACTAAACCTGAGACGAGTTTAACTAGGGAAATTTCAGCTAAATATGATTTTTCAAAAAATATATCTTTTGGAACAACAGCTTACAGAGGGTCTGTGTCGGATGTTTTGAATCGTAGTAATAGCTCAGGAGGTTATAACGAAACAATTGATATTAATCAGGAAGGTTTAGAAAGTAACTTATCTTTTAAGGGAAACAAACAAAAACTAAAGTTATCAAGTACTTTTTCAAAAAGTACCGAGTCAAATGGAAGACCTCAACTAAGACGGCCAGACGAACAATACGGAATTAATTATAACGCAAAATTAAACTCTAACCTTATCGGTTTATTTGGCGTGAATTTAAATTACAGACATGTAGGTAAAGCAGAAGACTGGGTAGGTTCGGTGAGAAAAGACGTAGATAGCACAGATATAATGAATCTATCGATCTCGAAAGAACTATTTGGATTTGAGTGGTCGTTGAACAGTACAAATTTATTAGACGAGTACTATCAAAAACCTTATGGATATAATCAAGAAAGAAGAAATTTTAACCTATCTCTTAGATCCAAGTACTGATAGTTTATAATAAAACTTATGAAAAAAAGTATTGTTATATCTTTAGGAATATTTTTGTCTTTAGCAGCAAGTAGATTTATTCCTCATCCACCAAATTTTACAAGTCTAATTGCATTAAGTTTTTACGTGCCTGTTTTTTTTGGGCTAAGATTTATACCTGCTTTAATACTCAGTTTTGCTCTAACCGATTTTATTATCGGTTATCACAGCGGAACCCACTGGACATGGGGAAGTGTACTATTGATAGGTTTAATATCAGTGTATTTCTCTAATAATTTTTCACTTAGAATTTCCGGTGCACTATTAGGAGCATTAATATTTTTTATAATTACTAATTTTGGTGTTTGGACTACGGGATATTACGGGTTAAATCTTAATGGTCTTATAAATTCTTACTTTTTGGCGCTCCCTTTTTTTGGTTATTCAGTTTTATCAACATTAATTTTTGCAGTAATAATTGAAACTATTTATAAAATTTATTCTAAAAATTTTTTTAAATACCTCAAATTTAATAAGTGAAACAATCAAACTCTTTAAAAAATAATTTTTTTACTCCCCGAAATACTATTCATGAGAATTAATAAGAAAGAAAATATATGTATAATCCCTGCAAGAGGTGGGAGTAAAAGAATACCAAGAAAAAACCTTAAATCTTTTTTTGGAAAGCCAATTATTTATTATGTTATCAAAAATATAAAAGATACTAACTTTTTTGACAAAATCGTTGTGTCAACAGATGACTTAAAAATTGCACAGTTTTCAAAAAAAAACGGCGCTTACATTCATGTAAGACAAAAAAATTTGGCTAAAGACAATGTTCCTTTAATTGATGTTATTGCAAAAGTTATAAAAGATTTGGAAAAAAAAAATTTATATTACAAAAAAATTTGTTGTTTGTTTCCAACTTCTATTTTTCTTAAAAAATCTCAATTAAAGTTGGGTTTTAAAAAATTGAAACCAAAACTTAATTATGTTTTCACAGCTAAAAAATATGACCATCCAATAGAAAGATCATTTAAAAAAAAAAGAAATACATTGGTAATGACAAAGTTAAAAACAGAAAAAAAAAATACTCAATTTTTTACTCCTAGCTACCACGATGCAGCCCAGTTTTATTTAGGATGGAAGAGGTCGTGGATTTCTAAAAAAAAAATATTCCAAGGAAAATCAGATTTTATTGAAATACCAAAGCTTGATTCACAAGATATCGACACTTATGATGATTGGCAAATTTCTGAAATACTTTGGAAATTAGGAAAAAGAAAATGAAAATTTATCTTAAAACTTTTATTAAATTGTTTTGACATCTTTTCAAGTTAAATTTTGTATAGTGTTGTTTTCTAAAACTATTTAGTAAAGAATTGTAGTAGTTAAAATTATCTTGGATTTTTTCTAATTTATTAATCAAATCATTCACACTATAAGACATTATTTCTGGCGGGTAATTAATAATTCCAGTGATGTAGGAAGGTTTATCATACACGATTACAGGTTTATTATTCATAAGAAAGTCATCAACCAAAGATGTCCATTTTGCTATGGAAAAATCTGCATTTTGTGTCATTTCAAAGTTAGTAATTTTTATATTATGTGGGAAGAAAATTAAATTTTCCTGTTTTTGTACATCTTTATAAACGTCTTTAAAAAATTTGATTTTTGTCCAGTTATAGTTTTTACTTTTAAGCACAAATAAAATTTTAGGAAAATTTTGTGAAACTTTTAAAATAATTTTATAAAATTTAATATTCTCAGACCAATTGACTAAAGGGCTTAGCGAAGATTTGTACCAATCTTTATCAGAATGATAGTCCAACACAAAACAGATTTTATTAAAGTTTTTTTTATAATTATTAAATAGCCCTAAATGATTTCCATTAGACATGCTTTCATGTCCGCCAACGATTATTGAATTTGTCTTCTTATAAAATTGGTGTTTAAGATCTTTTAAAGTTTGCTTGCCAAAAATAAAATAGTTATCAACTATGAATTGGTGTTTTTGAGCAGGATAAATAAGCCTTTTTGTGATACAATTAACTTTAATACCTTTATGCTTTAATGCGATAATAAGTGTTGTAGAAATTTGAAACTCGTTATCAATAATTGCATTTCTTAAATTTGGAAGTTTATCTAAAATTTGTACATTGCTTTTTATTTCAAGAACAGACCAGCAAAATCTTATGCCAGCTGATAAATCATTAATTAATAAAGATTTTAAAATTAATTTTGAAAGCAATAAAGTTTCGTTATTTAAAAGTGGTATAATTCTTTTTCTGTACCAGTAAAAAAATTTAAGTTTCAACTTTTTGTAATATCTAAACGACACAGGATCTAGATTCTTTGAAGTTTCACATACAATAATATTTTTTTTATTAAGCAGACTATTTTTATTTTTGGAGAAAAAAAAACTTTTATAATTTAAATAATTTGAATTAGCCGTAACAATTCCCCCAGCTGTGAAAAAGATAGTTTTGTATTTTTTAAAATTAATTGTATTGACCTTAGAATTATTTTTTTTTTTAGTAATTAAAGTAAATCTATTTTTGATATAAACAATGATGTGTGCACTTATGTCAATTATGTCTGTAAAAAAATTCAGAAGAAATGGTTTTAAAATAATTAAATTTTTATAATATTTTAAAGACTCTTTAGTAATCATGTTTTTATTAATCCAAAAGTACGAATTTTTTCCTTCTTGCTGTATCTTGTTTCCAAATTCAAATAATACTAAAATTTCAAAAACTCTTTGATTAAAATAATTGGTAAGAAAAACTCTTAAAAAAGTTTTATCAATAAATTTTTTTTTAAGTTCCTCAGACCAAATATCTTTAATTACTTTATCTGACATTCTCTTTGAAATATCATAAGCATATTTTTTCATAAGTGTATATTTTGAACTTATAGAGTGCTCAGATTTATTAAAATCAATTTTTATAATTCCTAACTTTTCTAAAATTAAAATAATTGGCTTATTTTTGATAAACGGATTTGTCTTTAAAAAAAAAACTTTGAACCAAAAAGTTCTTAGAATCAAAATTAAAAATATATTAAAAAAATTTAGTTCATCAAAAATTATTTTTTTCATTCTAGAAAATAAATGAGGTCTTAAATTTTCTCGTCCTTTTTGTAATTTTTCTTTGCTTTTTTTCCATATAAATTAGGAATTCTCATTGGAGAAATTCCCCCAGTTCCAGTCCTCTTTGTATAAACGTTATGATTACCAAGAGTTTCATTCTTAAGAATAAATTTACTTGCAACTAAATATTGCCTGCATTTTATAATATTCTTCCTCTCACTATTTGAGACAAACTTATCCTCAATACCAATTAGCTTTTCAGTTTTTCTAATTGATACAACCATATTTTTAAATTCTTTTGGTGTTAAGCTGGATTGATGATCTGGTCCTTTTAAGTTTCTATTTAATGTGAAGTGTTTTTCAACAATTTTTGCTCCAAGTGCGATAGCAGCGATAGGGGTTTCTATTGAAACTGTATGATCAGAGTATCCAACTTCAGTTTTAAATATTTTTCTTAGCTTTTTTATTGCTCTTAAATTAACATCTTTAAGAGGTGTAGGGTATTCAGTGTTGCAGTGGAGTAAAGAAATATTCTTTTTTTTGGTTCCTGATCTTACAATAAGGTCAAAAGCTTTTCTTATTTCTTCTAAATTGCTCATGCCAGTAGATAAGATAATTTTTTTACCCAATGAACCAACCTTTTTTAAGAGAGGGTAATTTGTTATTTCACCAGAAGGTATCTTAATTCTTTTTAAATTAAGTTTAGTAGCCAAACTTAAATCATCTATATTAAAAAAAGAGGCAGAAAATTCAATTTTTTTTCTCTTACACATCTCATATAATTTAGAAAAATCATTTTCACTTAATTCTAGTTTTTTAAGCATTTCAAATTGATTTTTAAATTTGGAATTCCTTTGATAGTTTGCCTTTGGGGTATATGCGGTTGTCAATTTATCAGCCTTAAAAATCTGAAATTTAATTACATCCGCACCCATTTTTTTGGCTACGGAAATTAATTTTTTTGCCAATTTTAGGTTTCCATTATGATTAACACCTGCTTCTGCAATAATTAAAGTCTTGCTCATAAATTTAAATTTTTGTGATCAGTTTATTCAACATATAAATCTTATTATAGCAATTATTAAAATCCTTTATAATTATGCTTATCATTTTTTGTTAATAATTTTTTTAAGTTCATCAAATATACGATTTGAATAATGACTCACGGGTTTTTTAAAGTCATTAACAATTACAATGTTTGGTTTCTTTGGAAATTCCGGCCTTAGGTCTACACCCCAAATATTTTTCATATTTTTTCTGAAATATATTTTTTTTTTATTCTTCTTAACAATATTTTTTAAATCTGTTTTAATATAAATTTCGATATAATTTGAAAATTTTTTTTTATTCATTTCCCTGACTTTATCAAACATCGAAATAGTAGAATAAACCAAATTAATTTTTTGCCTTAAAATTAATTCACAAAATTTCAATTTAGTCTTTGCAAATTTTAATCTATCTTTTTTTGTATATTTTCTAAAACCGTAAATATTTCTTAGGTTATCTCCGCTTACTATGATTGAAGGTCCGTAATATTTCTGAATTTTTGGAAGCAAATATCTTGCTATTGAGGATTTTCCTGATCCAGCAAGACCAGTTATCCAGAATAAAACACCTTCCTTTTTATTTATATTTAATTTTCTCATTTCCTTTTTTGTAAAAACAAAGTTTAATTGTCCTAAATTTCATTTAGTTCTTTTATATAATTTTCATAATCAACTGTATCGATAAATTTGGCTTTTTGGTTTTTAGAAAGGTCTGTAGCTGCCCAATTTTCTGGTTTAGTAGGATCGCTAGATCTAGCGTTTGTGCCAGAATTATCCTTCTTAAAATTCAAGAAATTTTTTTTCAAGGTTTTACTGTTTTCTAATATTTCTAAACCTTTTTTTAACAATTTTTGATTACATTCAACGAGTTCATAACCTAACATCTTTAAATAATCCTTTAGTAAATACTGCACCAATACTATTTCCCATTCTTCTAAGTTATTTTTCCACTCTGAAATCCGACTTTCTGAAAATCCAAAAACTTTTTTTTTTGAATAAGCCGAAATATTAACATAATTATATTTAGTATTTATCAGTAGAGGCCAACTATCAACGTTCAGCATATTCTCGTCATAATCGACATTAGCAAACTGACATAATTTTTTTGCTGAAATTTCTGGAGATTTATGAATTTCCTCAAATTTGACAGTTATAAATCTGTTTGAACTATATTCTTTTTCATATTTTAACTTGTAATTAATTGCATCAACCCAAAAAAAGATAATATCAAGATAATCATAGCCCTCTAAATATGTTAACTTTTTGAACGAAGATAATATTGATCTTGGATCTCTAATTACTTGGTAAGCTTTGTAATTTTTATTTAAATTTAATAAATTTCCAATATTTCTCCACTCTGTATTTGCAGATTCTCCAATAATTTTTTTTCCAGGTATTTCATTTAACAAAAAACTATTTAAAGAGTTTAAAACATCAGAATAATCATTTACCTTATTAAAATGATTAAAAATTTTATGATAAGGTATATTAATCCTTTTCCGATACTTTAATCTTAAACATAACTCTTTAACAAGTCTCAATTGGTTTTTTGAGTCAGCAATTGGGTTATATCTGTTATAAATAAATCTAAAAAAATGAATCAGATCTTTTGTTATAATTATGTTTTTATTTGCTGATAATAAATTTGCAACCAGGGATGATCCGGATCTTGATGTGCTTGTTCCAAAAATAAAATTTTCTGTCTTTATCATTCTTTAATTGATCTAGCTATTTTTAAGTCGTAAATATTATCAATATCAATATTTTCTTTCTGTGATTTTAAGATAAAGCCCTTTAATTTTTTAATATAGAAAGTTTTTTGGGATCTAAGAATACTTGGTTTTATTATATAAAATGATCCGTTAGGTCTATAAAAATTATTTTTTTGATTAAAAATATTCATTAATTTATTTTTTTCTTTCATAAAAAAAAATTTATGTGAATTTGTATTGTTAACTTTACCTATTGAAATAATTGAAAATTTTTTATTTTTTTCAAACAAATTTAATCCTTTTAATATTGAGTTTTTTTTTCTAAAAGGAGAAGTAGGCTGTAATAATAATAAACAATTGACCTTTTTAAAATTTTTTTCATACCAATTCAAAGCATGTAATACGACATTTTCAGAGGAGGCTTTGTCAGAAGAAAGTTTTTTTGGTCGAAGCCAAGGAACATTTATTTGATTTTGTTTTGCAATTTTTTGAATTTTTGAGCTATCAGTTGAGATAATTATATTTTCTTTGTCAGTAATTTGTTTAGCTATATCAATAGTCCTTTGAATAAGACTTTTTTTATTTACTTTTAATAAATTTTTATTTGGTAATCTTTTGGAATTTTTTCTTGCAGGAATAACTATTAAAATCTTTAAATTTTTTTCTTGCATACAATGTAAGAACAATGGTCGTGGTAACCAATTTTTTTAATTTCAACTTTTTTATTTCTAAAGAAGTAATCAATTGCTTTTGTAGCACCAACTTCGACAGCATAATCATCTATCAAAATAATACCGTTATTTGACATCAACTTATAAAAATATTTGAGAGCAGCAATGGTTGGCTGATAAACATCCATGTCTAAATGTAATAATGCAATCTTAGTATGCTTGTTTTTTTTTAAATATTTTGGAATAGTTTTTTTTACATCTCCCTTAATTAATTTAAAGTTGGTAAATTTTTTTTCATTTAGTATTTTACTCAATTCTCTGTCGTTAATTCCTTTTCCATGCTCCTTATTCCAATTTGAAATAAATTTTTTATCATCAATATTTTTTTGATTAGTAAACAATCCAAAATCATCGAAACCGATTATTTTCCTAGAAGCATTAGTTTCTAAAAGATATCTAAATGATGCAAACTGTAATAACGAAACTCCTTTAAAAACTCCACATTCAATAATATCTCCTGGAATGGATAATATTTGTTTATATATTTCATAGTGAGATAAAAGCTTACCATATCTGCTTACATCACTTTTTAGATGAAAAATATTTTCACTTTCCCATACTTTATCTTCAGTTATGTTTTTTAAAGTAAAATTTCCTTTTTTTTTTATCATTGTTTATTTTCTCTCTATTTTTTTTATTGGATCATAATCTTGAAAACTTCCAATTTCTGACCAATTTTCGTAAATTGGAAAAACTATTGTTTTTTTTCCTTTTTTCTTAATTGTTTTAAAAAAGTCAGGCATATCTAATTTCTTCTTCTTCAAAGCTTTTATTGTTGCTGGATTAAGCACATAAACTCCAGCATTAATAATTGTAGATTTTTGAACTGGCTTTTCCTCAAAATCTACAATCTGAATACCTTTTGTTTTCACCACACCATATGGGTTTTTTAAATCAAAAAATTTAACAGCCATTGTTGCTTGAGATGCATTTTTCTGATGATAATCGATTAAATCTCCGTAATTTATCTCTGTAAGAATGTCTCCGTTAACAACAACTAAAGGTTCATTTGGTATTTTTTTCATTAGGCTAAGAGCGCCAGCAGTTCCCATTGGCTTGCTTTCATTAATATAATCTATATCTACGTTAAAGTTTTTTCCGTTTTTAAAATAATCTTTTATCATACTGCCTAAATAGTGTGTATAAATTACAATTTTTGAAAATCCTTGGCTAGAAATGTTGTTGATTATATGTTCTAGTATTGGTGCTCCGGCAACTGTTAACATAGGCTTTGGACATTTTAGAGTATAAGGACGTAGTCTCTTACCAAAACCACCTGCCATAATAACTACTAAATTTTTTCTTTTTTTAAGAAGTTTAAAATCACTTAATAAATATAACCCTGTAACTTTAAATTTCTCATTTACTTGAGGAACTTGAAGTAAAGATTTTGATCTCATAAAATATTGGACTGTATTATTGCTCATTGACGAAGTAACAACGAAAGGATTTTTTTTAATTAATGTGGTGATTGGGTCTTCCAAATTTAAACCTCTTAATAAACCTCTTCTTACATCACCATCAGTTATAGTGCCGATGAGGGTATTATTTCTAGATACAACCAAACAAATCTGTAGACTTGATTTTGATAAACTCCTTACCGCTTCTTTAATTTTACTGGTTGGTTTTATCAAACATTTTGACCATATATTTTTAGTGACTGAATTCATTCTTTTATTTATTTGTAAATTTCATTAAATTTAATTTTATTCAATTCTTTAATTATTTTTTTTGCCGTATTTTTTTTCTGATAAGGATTAGTAAAATTAATTTTTTTTTCATTTTTTAATTTATATATTTTCTTAAGAGTATTAAATACATTTTTTGCTTTTACATTAAAAACACTTTTAGACATGATTCTGCCTTCTTGTCTTTCTCCAATATTAATTGTTGGAATTTTTGCAGAAGGAGCTTCTATAATACCACTCGAAGAATTACCTATTATGCAATCAAAATTTTTTAAAAGTTGATAATAGTTTTCTTGACCAACAAATTTAAATAATTTTGCGTTTTTATTTTTTTTAACAAACTCATTCATTTTTGCAATAATATAATCACTGTCCACATCATGATTTGGGTAAGAAAAAACTATAGAAGTATTTTTCACTTGTTCGAGACAAGTTAAAAGTTCATTAAAATCTTTTCTTCCTTTTTTTATATTTATTGTTAAAGAATGATAGCTGATTAAAATTCTTTTTTTATTAAAATTAAAATTCATAATATTCTTTAAGAAATTATCTTTTTTTTTAATTTTTATTAAGTTTTCCACACTTAAAGACCCGACATTGAAAACTTTTTTAGGACTCTCACCCATTTGGATCACTTTAGCCTTATATTTACTTGTTGAGACAAAATGAATAAAAGATAGTTTCGTAATCGCATTTCTTGAGCCATTATCATACGAACCGAGGGTAGTTTCACCACCATGTATATGCGCTAGTCTAATTCTTAAAATATTTGCAACTATTGCAGCGCACAGAATTTCATACCTGTCCCCAGTAACTAAAATTAAGTCTGGATTAATTTTTTTGAAAGCTTTTGAAAAATTTATTAAATAATTACTCATATCTTTAATGATAGAGAACTTGTCATTCTTGTTTAATTTAATTCTAATTTTGTAATCAATCTGAATTTTATCATTTTTAATGTTTTTAACAGTAGAACCGTACTTTGGGACTAAATGAGAGCCAGTAACTAAAACTTTCGTTTTAAACTTTTTAGAGGATTTCAACTTTATTATGAGTTCTTTTAAAATACCGTATTCTGCTCTACTACTTGATATTACGCAAATTTTTTTTTTTTTCATTTATATATTTTTTTTAACAATCGAACCCATCTGTAAGATTGTATTATTTTTAATTTTAATTGAATTTTTTAATATTGAACCACTCCCGATAAAAGAGTTATTACCTATTTCAACATTTCCATTTACTGTAGATGAAGTCGATACATGACAAAAATCTCCAACAACAACATCATGTTCAATGATCGCATTGGTATTAATTATACAGTTTATTCCAATTTTTGTATCAGAGTTTATTTTAACTCCATGAGCTATGAGACAACCTTTGCCAATCTTACTGAATGGAGATATTATTGAGCTTGGCGAAATAATTTTTGGAAATCTAAAACCAAAACTTGTCGCTTTTAAATATAATTTTTTTCTCAACTCGTGAGTTTTAATTTGTCCAACAGCCAAAAAAGCAAATTGTACTTCACTTCGGATATTTTTAAGAATTTTATCGTTTCCTAAAACTTTGTAATTAAAAATTTTTGAGCCTTTTTTTTTCTTATTATCAACCAGCCCAATAATTTCATACTTTCCTTCGGCATTAATGATATCAATGCAAGATTTTGCGTGGCCACCGGCTCCGATTAAAATAATTTTTTTCTTCATTTAATAAATTTAGAACCACTAGGGAGATTGATGACTTTCTCGTATATTTCTTCAGCATTTTTCAGATTCATCATAGGGTTTTTTTTAAAATGTTTTAATAGATGTAAAGGTTTCCAAATTGGTCTTGTAAAAATATTTTTATTATTAGTTAAAGTTAGTATTTTATTTTTTTTAGAGTAATACTTTTTTTCTAAAATAAGTGCTTGAAGCCAATAGTTGCTCTTAGATTTTTTCGGTTCCTTAAGAATTTTAGCTTGTTTAAAATTTTTAAAATTTTTTTCATATCTTTTAAACAAACTTCTTTTCTTCTTTAAAAAATTTTTTAGTTTTTCTAATTGACCTAGTCCCAAAGCAGCATTTATTGCTGGCATTTTGTAGTTATATCCAGGTTCACTATGAATATATTCCCATTTATGAAATTCTTTTGCACCATTAGATAATAAATTCGCATATTCATACAATTTTCTATTATTTGTAAGTAAGGCTCCACCACCACCTGTAGTAATTGTTTTATTTCCATTAAAGCTTAAAATTCCAATGTCTGAAAAAGTTCCCAAGTGCCTTTTTTTATAATAACTGCCAATACATTCTGCAGCGTCTTCTATTACTGGAATTTTAAATTTTTTGGTAATTTTTAAAATATCATCTATTTTAGCTGGATGACCAAAAACATGAACAACTATTAAAGCAGTAATTCTTTTTTTTGTTTTTTTGTTAATTAAGAAATTATTTTTTCTTACCGTTGTTTTTTTTAAATAGGCTTCTAATTTAATAGGGTCTATCCCAAAATTTTCAGTCTCTGAGTCTACAAAATGTGGAGTCGCGCCAGCCATTTTGATAGCATTAGCTGTTCCAGCAAAAGTTATGCTAGGCACTAAAATTTCATCATCATTTTGAACGCCTAGAATTTTCAAACATAAATGTAAGGCGGTAGTTCCATTAATCAAACTTAATACATATTTTGAATTTGTTATTTTTTTAATTTTTTTTTCAAATAATTTCACAAATTCACCCGCCGTTGAAACAAATGTACTTTTTACACATTTATTTAAATATTTTATTTCTTTTTGATCAAAATTTGGTTCGTGTAAGAAAGCTTTTTCATTTTTCTTTTTTAAATTTAAAGTTTTTCTTAATATGAAAAGTACATCATTTTCTAAGTTATAAGGTCTCATCTATTTATCTTATAATTACCGTATTTATTTTTATTAGTGAAAGCGTCCTCAAATTTTTTTTTATTAATACATTCAATTATTTCATCAACACCATCGCTTACAGATACCATTTTGTGATCTATAAATTTATTAATTTTATTAAAATTAATTTTGTAATCTCTTTTATCTGGACCGTCCCCAATATATTTTATAATGCATTTATTTTTTATTTTTTTGGAAATTAATTCTACAATTTGTCTTTTTGTAAAATTATTTTCGTTTGAACCTACATTAAAAACTTGGTTTCTTACCGTATCATCGTCTAAGTTTAAAAGCTTAAATAAGACTGTTGCAAAATCATTTACATGACAATATGGTCTCCATGTATCTGGGTCATAAACCTCGAGCTGTTTATTTTGAATTAAATCATTTGTAAATTGGTTGATTGTTAAGTCAAACCTCATTCTAGGAGATAATCCAAAGGCAGTAGCAAACCTTAGAATAATAGGCGAAAAATCAAAATTTTTATTGTTATCTAAAATAAATTTTTCTATATCTACTTTTGTTTTGGCATAAATTGAAAGGGGATTTAATGAGAAGCTTTCATCGACTAATTTATCATTATTTGTCAATCCGTAATTAGAACAGGTAGATATAAATATTACTTTATTTAAATTCTTATTTTTAAAAAAATTCAAACATGATTTTATACCTTCGTAATTAATTTCAACTGATTCCCTAGGATATTTTTTTGACAAAGGATCGCCAACAATTCCTGCTAAAATTATGACATCCGTTATATCTTTAATAGATTTTTGAAGATCTTCTAAGTTACACAAGTCACCTTTTAAAAAATTGAAATTTTCATTTTTATTTAGATCTCTTATTGAAAATTCATTATCAAATAATAAATTATCTAATATTCTTACGCCTAAACCTAGTGATAAAAAATATTTTGCTACAACAGCACCAATATATCCACTTCCTCCAATAAGTAATACTTTTTTCATTTATTTTTTGTTAATTTCTGCTTTGAGACTCTCATATTCTTTTGAAATCTTATTCAAATATCTTATTGTTAATTTTGTCTTTTCTGTAAAACCTTTTGGTGTGAGATAATAAACATAATTTAATTTTTTGGGATTTTTTTTAAAATTTGCAAATTTTATCAAGCCCTTTTTTTTTAAAGCATTTAAAATATAATTAAATTTGCCCAGACTAAATCCCAAGTTTTTCGCTAGCTCTCTTTGAGATTTTGACGGATTATTATCAATATTTCTTAATACTTTTAAAAAATCGTTGTTTTTCATTGTATAATATATGTATTGTTCAAAAAATGAACATAATGTATTACTATTTTCAAATCAATTAAATAATTTTAGAATTTAAAAAAAATTATTGAAAAAAATTATGAAATTCATCAGGACTCATGACCATATTTATTTGACTGAAAATAGGTATAAAAAACCTAAGGAAATGTTCAAATTTATTGAAAAAAAGGCTTTTAAAAAAAAAGAGGGCTACAAAAAAAAATTAATTTGTGATTTTGGGTGTGCTGCAGGTGAGTTTCTTTATTACCTCGAAAAAAAAAGACCTAGCAATGAATATTACGGTACAGATATAAGACTTGACTTATTAAAAAAAGCTAAAAAATTTTTACCGACTGTAAAGTTTTTAAAAAAATCAGTTTTAAAAAAAGAATCTTTCCCGCAAAAAATTTTTCACAAAAGTTTTTTGTGCGGTGTACATCCAATATTTGACGAATTTGAAAAATGTTTTTCTAACTTGATTTACTGGACAAAAAATGCCGGTGAAATATTTATTTTTGATATGTTTAATCAATACCCAATAGATGTTCTAATAAAATACCGTAATTCTAAAGATTATAATAAAAAAAAAAATTATGAGAGTGGGTGGAATAATTTTTCGAGAAAATCAGTTTCAATATTTTTAAAAAAACAGCGTAGAGTAAAAAATTTTTCATTTCATAAATTTGAAATGCCTTTTGACCTTAAAAGACAAAAAGATCCTGTAAGAAGCTGGACGATAAAATCTAAAAATAAAAGACTTATGATAAACGGTTTGAATATAATCCAACCTCAAACATTATTAATAATAAGATTAAGGAAATAGCTTATGAGTTTTGCAGTAATGTTTCATCATTTTCATGGCCGACTACACTCGAAATCTCAAGGATCAATTTCTGCTAAACAATTTATTCTCATGCTGAACTTTTTAAAAAAAAAATATAATTTATTGAACGCTAATAAATTTTTTGAAAAAATTTTAAATAAATCAATAAAAAAAAATGACATTTGTTTAACTTTTGATGACTGTTTAAAGTGTCAATTTGATATTGCTTTACCTATATTAAAAAAAAAAAAAATATCTGCTTTTTTTTTTATTTATAGTAGCGTTTTTGATAAAAAACCAAATTATTTAGAAATTTTTAGAGATTTTAGATATACAAAGTTCAAAAATGTTGACGTTTTTTATAAGGAATTTTTTAAACTTCTGGAGCATAAATTTAAAAATAAAAAAAAAAGCTTAGATGAAAAATTTAAAAAAAACTATTTAGCAAAATATAAGTTTTACAGCTTGAACGACAGAAAATTTAGATTTTGCAGGGATAAAATTATTTCAAAAAAGAATTATGAAGAAATTATGATCGATATGATGAAAAGTAAAAATTATGATTATAAAAAAAAAGGAAATAAATTGTTTATGACAATAAGAGATTTAAAATATTTAAAACTAAATAATCATTTAATAGGTCTTCATTCAAATTCACATCCAGTTGATATATATAGTTTGTCTTATAAAAAGCAGTATTTAGATTATATTAAGAATTTTAACTTTTTAAAAAAGCATTTAAGCATATCACCTAAATCAATGTCCCATCCTTTCGGAAGATATAATAAAAATTCTTTAAAAGTATTAAAAAAATTAGGAATTAAAATTGGTTTTTTATCTTCTCCGGTTAAGTCTATTAAATCTAACTTAGAGATAGGTAGAGTTGATCACAATTCATTTATTAAAAAAATGATATGAAAGTAACAATTTTCACAAGCAATAGTTTAAGACATAAAAACTTAATAAATTCTATTTCTAGAATTTGCAACAACTGTTACGCTATAATTGAGTCTAAAACACTATTTCCAGGTAAAGTAGATGATTTCTTTAAGAAATCAAAGTTACATCATAAATATTTTAATGAGGTAGAAAAGTCAGAAAAATTTTTTTTTAAAAATAATAATTTTATTGAAAAAAATGTTAAAACCACAGTCATTAAACAAGGTGATCTAAATCTACTTAAAAAAAATGATCTTAAAGCTGCTTTGAAATCTGATTTATATATAGTCTTTGGATCAAGTTATATCAAAGGATGGTTAATTAAATTTTTAATGAAAAAAAAAGCAATAAACATTCATATGGGATTATCTCCGTTTTACAGAGGTTCATCATGTAATTTCTGGGCTATGTATGATGAAAATCCCAACTATGTTGGCGCTACTATTCATTATTTGAGTGAAGGATTAGATAGTGGCAAAATTATTTCACATTGTCTTCCCAATTATAAAGAAAAAAACTTTTTTCGTTATACAATGAGTTCAGTAAAATCAGCCCATAATTGTTTAAGATATTTAATTTATTCTAAGAAATTATTTAAGCTAAAATTGAAAAAACAGAATAAAATTTACCAAATTAGATATTCTAAGAAAAACGAATTTAATGAGAAAATATTAAAAAAATTTTTTAAAATCAGCAAAGCTATTACAAAAAAAGAAAAAATAGGAGTGGACTACCATTTGAAAGATCAACTTGTAAATCCTTTTTATTACAACAAAAAAGAGGTTTAATAATTGTTTTTAAACTATATTAATAGTTGTATAATTTAAAAATTTTGATACTGTTCAAATATTGAACAAAATGCTTAACAACAAAACAATTTTAATAACTGGTGGTACAGGTTCTTTCGGAAAAGAATTTATCAAACAAACTTTAAAAAAATTTAAACCTAAAAAATTAATTATCTTCAGTAGAGATGAGCTTAAGCAGTATGAATTAAAAAAAAAGTTTTCCGATAATCAACTAAAAATTTTAAGGTTTTTTATTGGAGATGTTAGGGATAAAGAAAGAGTGAGCCAAGCTCTTAACAAAGTCGATGTTGTGATTCATGCTGCTGCTTTAAAACAAGTTGATACTGCTGAATACAATCCAATCGAAACAATTAAAACTAATATAGGTGGGGCAGAAAACATAATAATAGGAAGTTTAAAAAATAAAGTAAAAAAGGTCTTAGCTTTAAGCACAGATAAAGCCAGTTCACCAATTAATTTGTACGGCGCTACAAAACTTGCTTCAGATAAGCTGTTTATCAATGCAAACAACATAGCAGGAGATGCAAGAACATCTTTTTCTGTTTTAAGATATGGAAATGTAATGTCAAGTAGAGGGTCGGTAATACCTTACTTTCAAAAATTAAGCAGTGAAAAAAAAGTTTTCCCAATTACTGATAAGTTGATGACAAGATTTTCTTTAACATTAGAGGAGAGCGTAAAATTTTCTCTTTCTGCTCTTACCAAAATGATTGGAGGAGAAATATTTGTTCCTAAGGTTAGTTCTTACAAAATTTTAGATTTAGTAAAAGCAATAAATTCTTCAGCGAAGATTAAAGTTATTGGTCGAAGACCAGGCGAAAAATTACATGAAGAATTAATTTCAAATGTTGATGCTATTTACACTATTGATTTAAATGAATTTTATATAATCTCTCCATATCAAAATATGACAAGGTGGAAAAAAGAAGATTTTATGAAATTTAACAAATTAAAAAAACTTAAGTTTTGTAAAAAAGATTTTAGTTACACAAGCAACAACAATAAAAGTTTTTTAAGTATAAATAATTTAAAAAAAATTTTACTTAACTTGTAAAAGATATTTTCATGATAAATTACGGAAAACATTTTATTGATAAATATGACATACAGAATGTCACCAATACTCTTCACGGTGCATGGTTAACTCAAGGCCCAAAAGTAAGTATATTTGAAAACAAATTAAAAAAATATTTAAATTCTAAATTTTCGCTAGTTGTAAATAGTGGAACAGCCGCACTACACCTAGCTTGCATTTCAATTGGCTTAAAAAAAAACGATATCGTTTTAGCTACACCCATTACTTTTTTGTCATCAATAAACTCAGCTCTTTACCTAAATGCTAAACCTATTTTTATAGATATAAATTCAAAAAATTATTGTTTAGATTTAGAAAAATTAGAAAAAAAACTTAAAGAATTAAAAAGAAAAAAAAAAAGAGTACGAGCACTCATTGTAACTGATTACGCAGGACACATGTGCGATTGGAAAAGGATTAAGAAGTTGTCAAAAAAATTTAATTTCTATACAATTAACGACAATTGTCACAGCTTAGGATCTAAGTATTATAAAGATAGGGGTTACGCGGTAAAATTTGCAGATATAGCTACTCACAGTTTCCATCCAGTAAAAGTTATCACAACTGGAGAAGGCGGCTGTTTATCCACTAATAATTCTGCAATTTATAAAAAAGCGCTAGAATTAAGATCCCACGGTGTAATTAGAACAGATAATTTAAAGAAAAGATATGGAAATTGGTACTACAGCATGAATAGTCTTGGCTATAATTATAGAATGCCAGATATAAACGCTTCACTAGGTATTTCTCAGTTAAAAAAAATCAACAAATTTATTAAAAAAAGAAAATCGATAGCAAAAGAGTATTTCGACGGGTTTAAAAGAAATAAAAATATAATTTTACCATTCATAGACAAATTTTGTGACCATTCATTTCATTTATTTCCTATTCAAATCAAATTTGAAAATTTAAGAATATCGAAAAAAACTTTTTTTAATATAATGTTAAAAAATGGTATTAATTTACAGGTGCATTATATTCCGATACATTTACAGAAATACTATAAGGAAAAATTTAATTTTCCAAAAAACTCATTGCCGGAAGCAGAAAAATTTTACTTGAAGGCTGTATCGCTACCAATTTACTACTCTTTGGATAAAAGAATGGTCAATAAAATTATTAAAAAAATAAACCTACTTACAAAATAATATGAAAAAAAAAATAGTATATTTTGTTCACTGTGTTGATACTGAAGGTCCATTGTATGAAAGTTTAACTGCAAAGTTTCAAAGGGTGAAAGATATATTCAATATCAGTGTTAAGCCTTCAAGAGAAAACTTAAAAAAACTGAAATTAGCCAAAATTCCTTTAAAAGGAAAAGAAAAAAAAATTGCTTCAGTATTATCTAGCCATTTAACAAATTACAATTCAGATTGGAGTAAAATAAATAATATGATTTCAAGAATTTTTAGTAGAAAATTCAGAAATTCACATAAAGACTCATTTGGCAAATCTTGGGTTTTCAACTGGCATTGTCTTGATCATGTTGGATACAAGACCAACCCTCGAAGAAGAACTCTGGGATACCACAAGATATCTGATTATTATACTAAAGTTCTAAAAAAATATAAAAATTATGAAGATAAGATTCACTGGCACTTTCATCCTATGTCCACTTATAACGAGGCGCACAGATGTGCAACTTCTTATGCTAATTCACCCGAATTATATCAAATACTTTGTAGAAAAATAATTGAGAGAAATTTTTTTCCCTCAGTCTTCAGAGCCGGGTTTCAGGCTGAAAGACCAGATAGTAATTTGTTTTTAGAGCAATGGATACCTTTTGATATTACTAATATGTCAACAAGAGATAATAAAGATCTTGATCTATCCTTAGATTTTAAATTAGGAAGATCAGGTGATTGGAGAAGAGCCCCAAAGGAATGGAATATATATCACCCAAGTCATGATGATTATCAAACACCTGGTAATTGCAGAAGATGGATAGGAAGAGCTTTAAATGTATTAAATCGAATTGCAAGTATAAATCAGAGAGAAATTGATAACGCTTTTATTCAAGCTCAAAAAAAAGGTTACGCTTTAGTAGGATTTGCCAGCCACGATTTTAGAGATTTAGAATATGAAGTTAAATATTTGGATAATTTAATAAAAAAATCTTATAAAAAATTTAAAAATGTAGAATATAAATTTTGCGAAGCAAAATATGCTTTTGCAAAAATTGCCAAATTAAAGGAAAAAACAAAAATTAAACCTCTAAAGTTTAAAATTAAATATTATAAAAAATCCAAAGAAGATTTTGCAAGATTAACTGTCATAGTGACACAAGGCGATGTTTTTGGACCACAACCTTTTTTAGCAATTAAGACGAAAAAAGGTAGGTTTATTAATGACAACTTTGATTTTTCCTCAAATAAAAAAATTTGGCACTATGCGTTTCACAGCGACACTATTCCAATCAATGATATTTCAATTATAGGAATTGCAGCAAATGATAAATTGGGGAACACTTGTATAAAAAAAATAAAATTTTACAAATCTAATTTCAAATTAGTATAAAATGAAGTCATTTACAGATTTTTATTTAATTATCAAAAATTTAAGATACCAAAAAACTTTCTACTTTTTTTTTTTAATTTGCTTTTTATCTGCGCTTTTAGAAGTTATTAGTATCGGTACAATTTTGCCTTTGTTGAGCCTAGTCACTGATGAAAATTTTTTAAAATCGTTTCCTATAATTTATGATTTCTTATTAATTTTTTCACCAATCAATTTTTTTTCATTCGATACTTCCGATAAAATGAAAATAATTTTTTCTGTTTGCTTTTTTACACTTTTTATTTTTTTATTAAGATTTTTTTTCCAAATTTTTACGGAATGGGTAAAGGCAGAATTTATTTATAAATTGGAATATTCAATGGCAAATAAATTATTCGGCAACATCATGAATGCACCTTACTTGTTTCATTTAAATTCTAATAGCTCTGATTTTCATAGAGACATTCAAAGTAATATTGGATATTTTTCAGCTACGGCCAATGCCGTTACTGTTTTTCTTATTGAAATATTAATAATTTTAGGATTAGTTTTTTTAGCATTCAAAATAAATTTTAGTATAACAGCACTGATAATTTTTTTCTTATTCGTTTTTGGTTTTCTTTTTTTAAATTTTACCAAGAAAATTAATTTATCGCTCGGAAAAGATGTTCATGAATTTTCTCAATTAAGAATTAAAAATTTAATAGAGGGATTGGGAGGTATAAAAGAGATTTTAATCTTTAATAAAATTGATGATTTTATAAATCAATTTAAACATTCAAATTCAAAACTTACTTCAGCAAAAAAAAAAAATAGCATTATAGGCTCACTACCACGGTATATTATCGAAATACTTTTGGTAATAATATTGGTAATCACTTTATTAGTTATTTCAAAATCAAATAGTCTAATTATAAATAATCTTACTTTGTTAGGCTTTTTTTCAGCTACTTTTATTCGATTAACTCCATCGGCGTATAGAATTATTAGTTCTTTGCAGAGGATTAAATTTACTCAAAAAATTTTAAATAGCCTTAATAAAAACCTAGAATATTTTGATAAAATAAAAATTGATAAAGACGAAAAAAGTAAAAGGAAAAAAATTGAAAATATCAGCATTGAAAATAGTATTGTAATAAAAAATATTAAATTTTCTTATAATTCTAAAAAAAAATTATTTGAAAGTTTAGATTTGGAAATTAAGATTGGTGACACTAT
>MDTA01124207.1_pt1 | contig 21800 bp, 17 predicted proteins | sample 811151 | NCBI WGS metagenome assembly MDTA01 (sample SAMN05326648, study PRJNA326480) | marine metagenome | isolation source: seawater | place: Indian Ocean: South | collected 2010 | reverse complement strand
TATATTCTTTTAAGAATTATTCTTAAAAATGATCTGCTTATATATTATTTAGAATATGTATATGGAAGGAACTGGAGTATTCCAAAAAAAATTGAAGATGATGTTCAGCTTTATACAAATAAATATTTGAGAAGATCATTTTTAAGAATAATTCTTAAAAGAATATATCTCAAAATAAAAAATGGTTTTCGTTTTGACTAAAAAAATAAATTTAGGACTTTTTTTTACAAAAGGTAATTCTCTGGAAGGTTGGAAAAATTCAGGCTTATTGCAAAGAGAGAAGCTACTCTATGAGCGCATGTTGCAAAAAGGGGATCTTTATAGAGTATTTTGGTTTACATATGGAAAAAATGATGGCAAAATAGCTGAAGATTTAATGAATAATTATTTGTTAAATAAACATATACACGTTGTGCCTATTCCAAAAATCTTATCTAATAGGCTAGGTCAGTGGATTTATTCCTTAATCATTTTTTTCGTCCACTATGACTTATTTAGGAAAATAGATATTCTCAAATCAAACCAGCTATATGGATCGTGGGCACCACTCATTGTTAAGTTTTTTACACGAAAGCCATTTATACTTAGAACTGGATATGTTTTAAGTCAATACTATAATGTAAATATTTTACTTCGATATTTTTTTTTAACACTTGAGAGATTGGTTTTTCATTTTGCTGATATTTCAGTAGTATCAAATACAACTGATTTTGAATACGTGAAAAAAAAATATAAAAAAAAAGAAATAAGACTCAATCCGTCTTTCGTTGATACTTCCCTGTTTAATAAAAATTCAAATGAAAAAAATATTAATCCAACAAGACTACTGTTTGTTGGAAGACTCTCAAAGGTAAAAAATCTTATTAACACCATCGAAGGCGCTTTAGCTTCAGGCTTTTCGATTGACATATATGGAGATGGTTTGCAAAAATATGAAATCAAGAAAAAATTTATGAAAAATATTGATGCAGGCAAGGTAAGGCTTATGGGGGTTTTATCTAATGACAAGCTCGCATACGAATATAAGAAATATAAATTTTACATTTTAATTTCTCATTTTGAGGGAATGTCAAAAACATTGATGGAAGCTATGGCTTCAGGCCTAGTATGCATTGTAAGCAAAATACCACAAAATGAATCTCTAATAAAACATGGCGAAACAGGCATTCTTGTCAACGGTTCATCAAAAAAAGATATCTCAAATACCTTAGAGGAGTTAAATCAATTTAATTTGAATGAAATTTCTAAAAATGCAGAAAAATTTATTTCAAGCAATTTTTCTTTACCAAAAATTTGCCAAAACGAGCTTAATAATATAAATGAAGTTTTAAAGTAGTATGTATGATTTATATGAATCGGATTCAAGAAAAAAAAATCCAAAAATTTCAGTCGTTATGTCAATCTATAATGGGGCTAAGTTTTTAGAACAATCCATTGAATCTTTGAACTCGCAGACAGACAAGGATCATGAAGTTATAATAATTAATGATTGCTCTACTGATGATACAAAAAAAAAATTAGAAAAAATGTTAAAAAATAATAGAATAGATTTGATAATTGAAAATAAGCAAAATGTTGGCTTAACCAAATCATTAAACATTGGAGTTAAGCATTCAAATGGAAAATTTATTGCGAGGCAAGACGTTGATGACATTAGTTTTCCAGATCGACTTGAGAAGCAATCAAAATTTATTGATAGCTATGATTTGATTGGTGGTTTGTCATTATCAACGTACGAAAATTCTAACAAAAGAATTATTTCTGGTTCAAAAAATAACAATTCATTAACAAAAACAATTTTTTTAAAAAGTCCATTTACCCACTCTAGCGCTTTTTTCAGAAAAGATAAATTTATCGAAGTAGGTGGATATAATGAAGATTTTGTTGTTAGTCAGGATTTTGAATTATGGATGAGATTTGCAAAAAATGGAAAGGTTGGTGTGATGGATGACGTCATTGTGCAAAGACACGTGCATGATAATATGATTTCAAGAAAAATACCTTTCAAGCAAATATATTTTTCAAATAAAGCTAGATTTTTACACCCTCAAAGAGGATACTTTTTGCCTATCTTCTACTTTGCACAACAGATAATCACACTATTCATTCCAAGAACAATTAAAGAATTAATAAAAAATTTTTATAATGAAAACAACCAAAGGGTAGAGTAAATAAAATGAAAAAAGTATATGTTTCTTTAATTGCTGATCTATTGCATGCTGGTCATATAAAAGTATTGAACGCAGCTGCTAAAAAAGGAGAAGTAACGGTTGGGTTATTGACTTCTACAGCAATAGGAGAATTAAATGATACAGCATATTTAAAATACAAACAACGATACGAGGTAATAAATAGCTTGTCTATGGTTAAAGAGATCATTCCTCAAAAAGAAGCAAGCTACAAGAAAAATCTGCTTAAGATAAAACCAGACTATGTAGTTCATGGTGATGATTGGGTTGAGGGACCACAGCAAAAAATTCGCAATGAAGTCATTGATATCTTAAAATCATGGAGTGGTGAACTAATTGAAATACCATACAGTTCTGAGATAAGCGATAAAAATATTAAAGAACAACTTATGAAATTAGGTGTTACGACTGTTAATCGAATGAATAGTTTAAAACATATGATTAATTCTAAAGATATCATTTTAATTCTTGAAACTCACAATGCCCTAAGTGCGTTAATTGCCGAAAATACAAAGGTAAAAAAAGGTGAAAAATATGCTAGTTTTGATGGATTTTGGTCTAGCTCATTGACTGATTCTACCGCAAAAGGAAAACCCGACATTGAAGCTATTGACATTACGTCCCGCATAAATGGTGTAAATGAAATTTTTGAGGTTACAACAAAACCAATGATTTTCGATGCTGATACAGGTGGCAAGGTTGAACACTTCGAATTTACTGTTAAAAGTCTTGAGAGAACAGGAGTTAGCGCAGTAGTAATTGAGGACAAAACAGGGCTGAAGAAAAACTCTTTGTTTGGTAATGAGGTTGAACAGCAACAGGACACAATCGAAAATTTCTGTGAAAAAATAAGAAGAGGTAAATCATCACAAATAAGTGATGATTTTATGATTTTCGCAAGAGTTGAATCTTTAATATTAGATGCTGGAATGGACGACGCACTCAAAAGAGCAGAAGCATATGTTGAAGCAGGGGCAGACGGTATTATGATTCACTCTAGAAAAAAATCACCCGATGAGATAAAAGAATTTATGAAAAAATTTAGAGCGAATGACAAAAATACCCCAGTGATTGTTGTTCCTACAAGCTTTAATTCTGTTAAGGTTGAAGAATTTATAGAAATGGGTGTAAATATTGTCATTGCAGCAAATCACATGCTTCGAGCGGCTTACCCCGCAATGTTAAAAGTTGCAGAGTCAATATTAGAAAATGGTAGAACTCTTGAGGCGGAGCCAAATTGCATGTCAATTAAAGATATTCTTGAATTTATACCTGGAACAAAATAAAAATATAAGGAGACATGAAATGAAAAGAGTAATGATTGATATGTCTGCAACAATCTTGCACCACGGCCATATCAGATTAATTAAAAAAGCGATGGAGCATGGTAATGTAATAATTGGCTTAACTTCAGATAAGGAAATACTTGAAAAAAAAGGATACAAACCAGAACTTAACTACGAAGAAAGAAAAGAAATCTTAGAATCAATAGATGGGGTTCATGAAGTCGTAAAAACGCCTTGGTTGATTGATGAAACAATATTAGATCAATTTAATATTGACCTTCTTGTTCATGGAAATGATAATTTTAATAAGGTTTCTAAAAAAAAATTGTTGATTTTTCCCAGAACAGAAGGAGTAAGTAGTAGTCAGATACGAAGCAGAGCAATGCAATCAATAACTAATATAAATAATCAAAAACTTATGCTTACTCCTGGTCCAGCAGTAGTTTTACATGAAAATTTGAAATTTCTTAAGCCATCATTTGGACGTGGTGATAAAGACTATGACTATATGTCAAAACAAGTTATTAAATGGGTAAAAGAACTATCTGGTCAGGATAATATTGTTATGTCACAAGGCTCGTCAACTTTTTCGCTTGAACTTGCTTTGCATACATTTGTTAGTGGTAATGTATTATTAATTTCAACAGGTTATTATAGTGACAGGCTAAAAATATTAGCCCCAAGTAATTGTGATATTGAAGTCTGTAGTTATAATGAAATAGATCAAATAAATAAAAATTACGATTGGGTGCTTTGTGCATATACAGAAACCAGTAAAGCTTTTAAAGTTGATTTAGAAAAAATTAGAAATCTATGCAATAAAACGAATGCAAAACTTTACGTAGATGCTACCGGATCTATAGGTCTTGAAGAAAACCATAATTTAGCAGATGTTTTAGCATTCAGTTCATGTAAAGGGCTTTTTGGGTTAACTGGAGCAAGCTTCGTTGCTTACAAAAGTAATTTACATTCTTCTAAAAGTTCGAAATTTTATTTTAATTTAGATACCCATATTAATAAAATGGTTACTGGACCCTATCATGCAGTCGCATCGCTTTACGGATTGATTGAAAATCACAAGCAATTAGTAGAGAGAGTTAAAAAAAGTAAAGATTGGGTTTTGAATAATTGGAGCGATTATATCGAAAGTAATGATAACCAACCTCTTTTATGCACTTATCTAAATGCAAAAATATATCAAAAAGATGATAATGTAGTTCTATATAAGCCAAGAAGTGATTTGAAGGGTTCGGTAATTTGTCACTTTGGTGAAATACATTCACAAAAGATTAGCCTTGAAAATAGAATAACTATTAAGCCTATTGACTAATGTTAAATACAAATAATTTTATAAAAATGCTTTCTAATGAAGGCTACACCCACTTATGTGTAGTTCCATGTAGTTTTTCCAAAAACCTTTTCAATGCATCAATAAACAACAAAGATCTTATAGAATACGTTCCGTGCGCAAGCGAAGCAGTGGCTTGTTCTATAGCAGCAGGCCTTAAAATGTCAAATAAAAAGCCCATTGTTATTGTTCAATCATCTGGGTTGACGAATTTAGGTAGCTGCATAACAAGTTTGTTGGTACCGTACAAAATATTTTTCCCAATTATTGTTAGTTGGAGAACATATAATGAGGGTGATAGTGAAATTCAGCACAAACACTTAGCTTCAGGATTACCAAATCTTGTTAAAGCATATGGATATAGTTATGAAATAATTAATAAGAATGATGAAAGCTATGCCCTATCTCAAATAGATAAATGCAACGATGGATTAAATATATGCTTGCTAGAGAAAGAAACGTTTTCTGATATTGAATTGGAAGATAGGTTTAAAATTGATCTTTCCACATATCCAAAAAGAAGCGAGTATCTAAAGATTTTGAACAAAAAATATTCCAAAACTGATACAGTCTTCATCGGGACTACTGGCAATACAGCAAGAGAGATGTATACATTTATGCCAAATACAAATAATTTTTATATGGCAGGAAACATGGGTGGAGCTTTGAGCATTGGCCTTGGCGCATACCTGGCGGGTAAGAATGTTATTGTTTGCGGTGGCGATGCAGAGTTTGTAATGCATCTTGGTGGCTTAACTACCGCAGGTAGATATAAAAATAAATTAAACAAAGGTAAGCTTAATTATATCATTTTTGACAACGAATCAAATAAGAGCACAGGAGGTCAAAGTTCTTATCAAAGTCACATAAATTATAACCAAATAGCTAAGAACAGTAATTTTAATTATGAAGATACGATTACAAGTCTTGATTCTTTTAATTTGGTATTATCAAAAAAAATGAAAGACTTTCATTTTTTGCAGGTTAAATGCTCATACGATAAGAGTGTTCCTAGACCACCGTTACATAAAGTTATGAAAAACAAATTCTAATCTGGAGTTTTCACCTTGAATGCAGCAATAATTGGCTTAGGGAACATAGGTTATCAAATCAAAAATGATTCAAATAGGAATATTATTTGGGCACATTCTGAAGCTTATAAAAAACATCCAAAAGTTCAATTAGTTGCAGGATGTGATAAAGATTTAAAAACTCTAGCTAGGTTTTCAAAATCTTACCCCTCTGTGAGCTGTTATGATGAATTTTCAGAGATGATTAGAAATGAAAAGATAGATATTTTGAGTATTTGTACACCAGAAAAAGAAAATCTAGAGATAATAAAATCTCTAATAAAATCAAATTATAAACCCAAAGCAATTTTCTGTGAAAAGCCACTGACCACTTCCAGTGAAAATGCCAATTATATAGCCAAAGTTTGTAGGAAAAATGAAATTATATTATGTGTTAATTATATGAGAAGATGGGAAACTAAATACAAAGAAATAAAGAATCTAATCTCTTCTGGAAGTCTTGGCGAGGTCCAATCAATAAATGCCTATGGAGCATCCGCTATGATGACAAGCGCAAGCCATCTGATTGATTTAGCGTTATTCTTTGGTGGAAAACCCGTTTGGCTTATTGGGTCGCTTCAAGAAGACTATGTTAGAAATGTAAGAGGATATGATGATCACGGTGCAATCGCATTAATCTGTTTTGAGAATAATTCATTTTTCTTTTTAAAGGCTACAAGCAAAAGCGAAAAGCATTATATGTTTGAATTTGATATCTTCTTGACAGAAGGAAGAATATCTATTTCAAATGATGGACAAAAATTTCAGGTATTTAAATTTGATGATATTGCAAGCCCAGTTGGATCGGGATACAAATCATTAGTAAAAACTAAAGATTCTATTAGCATGAAAGCTGAAGAGAGAATGTTGTTAGCTATAGATGATATTATTGAAGCTATATTAAATAAGAGCGAGACTCAAAGCAATGGTAATAACGCTGAGGAGGTAATCAGGGTAATTGAAAAAATAAAGGAATCATCTAGAAATTCAAACATTAAGGTTTTTTTTAATAAAGTAAATTTTGAAACCATATGATAAATATAATTAAAAAACTAAAAATACATTCAAAATCAGATGAACTAGCTTTACTTGGAGGAAACCCTACCAGGTTAAAAGAATTTAGAAGCAAGCCTTACATCAATAATAAGGAAATAAGAATCGTAAAAAAATTGATGAAAGAAGGTACTTTTTCAAGATTTGTAGGTTCTCCTTTGCCAGGAACCAAACAAAGCCTTACTGAGAAAAGTATCAACTTGGAGACTCAAGAAACAAGCTCCTCTTTTTTAGGTGGAAAATATGTGAGACTTTTTGAATCCAAATGGTCAGAGAAATTACAAGTTGATTACAGTGTCTCAGTTAACTCTGCTACGACTGGACTTGTTACAGCTCTATTATCTCTTGACTTAGAACCTGGAAGTGAAGTTATTACCACGCCATTCTCTTTTACTGCAACATCTGCTGCCATAGTCCTAGCAGGTTGCGTGCCCATTTTTTGTGATATTGATCCTGAAACATTTTGTTTGTCGCCTAAAATACTTAAAGAAACAATTACTGATAAAACAAAATGTGTGATTGCGGTTCATTGGTGCGGTAATGCTGGTGACTTCGAAGAAATTGTCGAGATTTGTAAAAGTAGGAATATTAAGCTTGTTGAAGATTCTGCTCAAGCTCCATTAACAATGTACAAAGGTAAACATTTAGGTTGTTGGGGTGATATAGGTGTTTTTTCGTTTAATGAGCCAAAAAACATAATGACAGGTGAAGGTGGAATGCTTGTAACCGATAATGCTTATTATGCCAAAAAAGCCAGGCTAATAAGAAATCATGGCGAGGCGATTATGGATGACGAAGATAGCAATAAAGAAATTATGAATATCGTTGGTAGCAATTATAGATTGACTGAACTTCAAGCTGCCATAGGCACCGTTCAAACCTCAAAAATTGATTATCTCAATTCACTTAGAAATAAGAATTATTTACACCTTAGAAATGAGTTTGAATCTTTACATTGTGATTTTATCACACCTCAAAGAATAACGCATCTTGAATCTTTTAGTGCATACACTGCGTCATTTAGATGGAATAGTAAAGATTCAGGTGTCCACAGAGATGTAATTTTAGAGGCTTTCATTGCTGAGGGTATACCAGCTTTTAAAGGATATCCGAGACTAATGTCAAATCAGCCTATGAACGAAAGAAAAATTGGTTTCGGATCTAAACCATGGAGTAATAAGAATGATAAACATATGCATAATGCAAAATTTTTGGTAGACCAAGAGTTTATTGGTTTTTTTCTAATGGGCTGGCCAAATAAGCAAAAAGATATCAATCAAATTGTATCTGCTTTTAAGAAGATAATTAATAGCTTAGAAGACTTAAAGAAATATGAATTAAAAAATCGTGATTTCATTTTGGGGAGAAAATAATGAATATTATTGGCATAATACCTGCAAGAGGTGGATCTGTTGGCGTTCCACTCAAAAATATTAAAAATCTCAATGGTCACCCATTGATTAAGTATACTATAGACTCAGCAATAAAATCTAACGTTCTCGATAGAATTATAGTCTCAACCGATCATGACAAAATTGCTGAAGCTTCTTTAAAATATGGAGCAGAAGTTCCATTTGTAAGACCAAAGGATATTTCAGAAGATGTAGAAACTGAACTTGTTTTGCAACACGCAGTAAAATACCTAGAAGGTGAAAAATATCCTGTCGATGCTGTGGTATTGCTTCAACCAACCTCACCATTTAGAAAGGCATCAACAATAAAAAAAACTGTTGACTTGTATAGAAGTGAAAATTGTGATTCTGTTATAACTGTTCAAAATGTTGAGGGCAATCGACCTGAATGGATGCTTTCTTTAGACAAAGATTCAAGAGTGACACCCTACGCTACACCTTATGAGGATGATGGCCGGCCCGTAATAAAGCTATCTGCGCGTCAGTCTTTTCCTACATTATACAAACAAAATGGATTAGTCTATGTTACAAGTAAAAAATTGCTTATGGAAAAAACATTAACCATTGGCCCTGATGCTTTGGCTGTCGTTGTTGATGAAGAGGAGGCTGTAGATATTGACACTTTCACAGATTTTCACATTGCTGAATCTCTTATGAAAATGAAAAATTGATTTTTTTGTAAAAATTTAGTTAATGAAAAAATTAAAAGACCTTGACAGTAAAGCGCTTTACGATCGAAACAAAGGTTTGGTTGATATGGCCAATACGCTGGATGAGCTTAGCATTCCATTTATGCTTTCTGATGGAGTTTTATTAGGCGCAGTGAGAGATGGAGCTTTTATACCATGGGACTGGGACGTTGAATTATCAATCAAAGTTGAAGATATTTTTGATAAGAGCGGAGTGTTGCTTGAAAGCCTAAAACAAAATGGATTTATATTAGATAGAATAAATTTAAAATGGGATAATTATAAAGTAAATGCATACAAATATGATACTAAATATTCGTTAATTGGCTTTTATGAAGAAGGTCAATATAGACTAAGATCAGCATGGAAATATCCAAAAGATTTTTTTGACAGGCTTGAAAAATTTGAGTTTTTAGACAGAACATATTTAGTTCCTTCTCCGCCAGAATCTTACCTAGAATTTCAATATGGAGACTGGAAAACCCCTATTCGTGATACAGTAAAAAGAAATTACCTTACATCAAACGTTTATAGAGAAAACAGCATACTTAGAAGACTAATCTTGATTATTAAATCAAAAATTAAAGACGCAAAGCTAAAAATAAAGAAAAAAATAAAATTCTTATTTATTCATACAAAAAACAGAGAGATTATTTTTCAAAAAATGTATGAATCATGTATAGTCAAAAACATGAATATTATCGAAATTGGTTCAAGCGATGGAAGAGAGGCAAGCTCTGCTTTAAAAAAGTATAATGATAAAATTAATTCATTATTCATTATTGAACCTGATTCTAGTAATCTGAAACTTGCAAAAAAGAATGTTTTAAGGTACGATAAATCAAAAAAGGCTCGATTTGTCAATGCAGCAATAGGAGAAAGCAACGAAGTGAATTCATTTTTTCTTTCTTCAAAAGCATCAAACCTTAACTCCTCAATTAATTTTTCTGGAAATAGAACAAAAAAAATAAAAACTAAGTACTACAAGCTTGATTACTTCATTGAGCAAAATTCTATAAAATCACCAATGTTGATTAAAATGGATATTGAAGGCTATGAAGTTGAGTTGTTAAACAGCGTCATAAATTATCTCATAAAGAATAATGATACATATATTCTTATGGAAATTCATCCAACTCATTATTCTAAAAATCGATCTATGTCTAAATTATTAGAAACATTATTTTCAAATGGCTACTCACCAATGTTGATTGAATCTGCAGGAATACCAATCCCAAAAAAATTTTCAGAGAATAATATGTCCCCTATTTTAACCTCTGAAACTAGAGGTCTTTATTTGAATCCAACCAAGAATTTTGTTAAGTCTGTTGTAAGTACAAATATTCATGACTACATAACCAAATATTATTTAACACCTAAAATTGCAAGATCATTATTAATCAGTAATTCATCGAGAAAATTAAACATTACTGATGCGCTGAGATAAACCTTAAATGGTAAGTAAAGTTAAATTCCTTCCATTCCTTATTTTATTCTTATTTGGGCTCAACAATGTTATTGTTGGGTATAGGTTGTTTGATTTTTCATATGATAGATTAATTCAATTACTTGTCTTTTTTTTCTTACTTCCACTTATTTTTGATGATATAAAAAAAGACAATCATTTTAAAAATATCCTTTTCTTCTTCATGGGAATATTCCTTCTAAGAATCTTCGTTGTTTTTATAGCAAACATAGATGGAGTATATGTAGATATGCAAGTTGCTCGTGAAATAATAAGATCATTTTATTTTACAATTATTTTATGCTTGGTTTATTATTCATTAAAGAGAAATGAAAATGCAATTAACATATATCTTTTTGTTATGACCTTAATTGCTATGATGGGATTTTTTCAAAACCCATTTACACCATTTACAGATTTCGCTTCAAATTTCAAGATGAATTACTTTATTGACAATATGTCACCTGAAGAGCTTATAAATGCAACTGATTCACTGGCTTTATTTGGATTTATTCCAAGAGTTTCTGGTCCTTATGGCTCCGCTGTACCATTTTCTTATGCTTTGCTGACAGCAATGACCGTTTTATCATACAAGTACATTGAAAAAAAAAATAAAATATATTTTTTTTTAATGCTGTTTTTTTACATTGTTGGAGTGATGACTTTAAGCAGATCTTTATTTATTGCTTCAAGTGTAGTATTGTTATATGTACTTTACGATATTTTCAGAAAAAGATTAGTATTGCTCCTATCAATTCTTATTCCTTTTAGCGCTTTTGCTTTCTTAGTTATACTATCTGAAACTAGACTTTTAGAATTTGAATTAAGTAAAAATGCTGGTTCATCAAGAATCAATGCGCTAATTGCTGGGTTTGTAACAATAATTGAGAATCCAATTTATGCTACCAGTGAAACGTATTTAAAAAATTTTGAATTATCATGTTTACAATTCAAGCTTGGAGATTGCTATTCAGTAATATCCTCACATAATGGTTTTGTAAATGTGTCAGAGGAAAATACTATATTTGGCCTTTTTATTTTACTTACTATTATTTATTATTTATACAGGTATAGTTTGTTATTCAAACAATCGGTAAGAGGCCTATTTATTTCAGGATTATTTGCTTATATCATTCAAATCTCATTCCATAACAATATTTTATTTTTATCGGAATACACATTTATTTTAATAATTGTTCTCATTCTTTTAGAAAAAAGAAAAATGAATGTGATTTCAACTATTTGAGTTTATTTGAAAGGGAAATTGAATTGAATGATTTTATTTTTAAATGGAAAGTGTTGATTAAGTCACTAGCGCTAAATTTTTTAAGAAATTTAGCAATCGTAAAAAATAGAAGTAAAGGCGCTTCTTCAGAAGCATACTACAAATCTATAAACGTTTTAGATGATTCATTCTTAAGCGAATTACCAAATACAAACGAAAGCCAAATTAATTTTATCAGGAATAATGGTAGAAAACGATATCTTTTAGATACTTTGTATTTTGATCACATAATTAAAAATTCGGAATATGAAAATATTATTGAATTTGGTTGTGGCAATGGACAGTTAGGGTCCGTTCTTGCGGTCAATAATCCAACAAGACAATTTTCTCTTTACGATTTAATACCTGGGACTAATATGTTGAACGATAAATATAAGATTTCTAATCTCAAATTTTTTGAAGAAAAATACAAACCAGATATAAACTTATTCAAAAACAAAAAAAATTTATGTATTGCAAGAATGGCACTTGCATATCTTAATCCATCAGAAATAGAATTATTTCTATCAAAACTTTATTCAAGCAATGTTGACATAGCTATTTCTGATGTTGGAAGGTTTAGATTGAATATAGATTCGAAAGTCTCATATACTCAAAGTAGAGTAAGTGTATTTTCTCACCCTTATGAAAAATTATTACAAAGGATTGGATATTCTATAGTTATTGACATGCAAAAATCACAAGCACTTATGAATTTTACAACATATATGTTTCCGGAATATCACATAATGATTTATGGTGTAAAAAAATAATTCATAGTCTTTTGGAAAGATTATCAAAATGAAAGTTTATTATTCAAAAAATAAAAAAAGTCTAGTTTATATTTCAAAAAAGGCGACGCCTGATTTCTGGGATGAACAATGGAATGAAGACCTTAGCAATTTAGATAAATTTTTTAAAGATGATACATATGTTTCAAAAATCACATCAAGATATCTACCTAAAAATTCTGTAGTTGTTGAGGGTGGCTGTGGCAGGGCAAATCACGTTTACGCTCTTAAGAAAAATGGTTACAGGGCTATTGGAATAGATTTTGCACCAGAAACAGTCTCTTTTGTTAATAAACATTTTTCTGAATTGGATGTTCGGTTAGGTGATGTCATGCAGCTTGAACTAGAGGCGCAAACTGTAGATGCTTATTGGTCGCTTGGTGTAATCGAGCATTTTTTCAACGGTTATAAAGAAATTGCAGAAGAAGCAAATAGAATTCTTAAAAATAAAGGATTCATTTTTTTAACATTTCCCTCTATGAATATCTTAAGAAAAACAAAAGCAAAACTTGGACTATATCCAATCTATGACAATGAAGATAAAGAAAATTTTTACCAATTTGCTCTTGACCCTGACCAAGTAATATCGCAATTCAAAGATCTTAACTTCGATCTTATTTCTAAAAAAAGAACGAATGGATTTAAGGGTTTAAAAGATGAATCACCAAGATTTCTAAAACTTATTCTCCAGCGAATATATGATTCAGATTTAATACTAAATAAAATATTATCGCTTTTTATTTCAAAAACTACGTCTTTCTTTTGTGGACATTCAATACTCCTAGTGTTGAAAAAAAAATAATTTTACTAGCTACTAATATTATTTTACTCCAAAAGCCTATTGATGCGAAAAATTAAAAATCTAATTTCATCATCAAAAAATAGCTTATATAATTTTATGAGAATTGCAATTGATGACAAGGATGTTGAGGATCTGCATTTTAAAATAGTCGCAAAAGTAAAAAAACTTCTATCTGACACGAACGTAGTTAATTCTAACTTATTATCAGATATTTCCTTTATTAAAACTTACTCATACCATACAAATATAGATAGAGCTGCAAGGCAGATTTTTTGTATAGAAATCCTATTAAATAAGTACTTACCTATAAATAGAAAATTATCAAGAAAAATTGCATTTTTTTTGTTGCGAAGAAACATCAAAAAATTAAACGAGTCTTTTCTTACGAAGAAATTAGAAGATGGAATCAATATCAAAGTACAATCAAAAAATAAAAATTTTCCACAGGAAAAAGTTGATTTAGTTTTCGTTGCAAGCATGTCATCTTATCTTGGTATGGTGCTTAGAATCGCCCCTTTATTTAAAAAGAAATACCTTATTCTAACAACTTCAAAAGCTGTGCAAGGAGTTGATAGAGGGTTAATAAATGAAAAAGTCCTTATTATAGAAGAATATTTTTCTGAAGACTTGATCAGTTCTTTTTACAAAGCGCAAGAAAATTCAAAAAACTATTATACAAATAGTCTTAATGATATTGAAAAAACTTTAAAGATTGGCAATATAAATTATTTTCAAATCTATGAAGATGTCCTGTCAAATATTTGGGAATTTGTTATTCCACAGTCTGAGCTCTATAATAATTTATTTAATGAAGCACTAACCTCAATGAAACCTGATTTTGTAATTGGAGCTAGAGTAAGAAGATTGTTTGAGAGAGCGAGTTTTGTAGCTGCTAGAACAAAGAATATTAAAACCGGCATTGTGCTTCACAGTACATTTGGCACTGTGATTGATGACTTTTATTTAACTGGACATTTTGATTTAATTAATGACGCTTTTGTTTGGGGTAAAAATCATAAAAATATGATAGAGTCAGATAAATTATCTAGAAATTGTAATGTTCATGTTGTTGGTTCAGTTGATTTCACAAAAGAAAAAACATTTTATAATGAAAGAAGAAAAGACGGAAAATTTAGAATACTTTACGCCGCAACATCGAAAGGTGAGCTAAATGAAATTAATTGTATTGTCAATGCGGCTCAAAAACTTCCTAACACTGAAATAATTGTAAAAACTCATCCTAATGTACAAGGAAATATTTATAATAAATTTTCAAAATTATCTAAAGTAAAAGTAGTTACAGAAAAAAGACAAATTGAAACTATGATGTCAAATATTGATCTATTTATTTCAACATATTCTGGATCTCATATTTATGCCGCTATACAAGGAGTACCAATTCTACTTTTAGCCTTTAATAGTTTTGTTGAAAATGATTTAAGAGAAATTTATGGCTTATCGCATGCTAAGTATGATACAATAGTCACAATTAAAAGAAAAAAGCTTGTCAAAATCATTAATGATTTAGTATCAAATAAAAATAGTACTTTAGAAATTATTATGAACCAGCAGGAAGAATATATTAATAACTTTATCTATCTTCAAAACAGTGAAAAAGACGTAATAAATGGCATTTCCAAAATATTGGAGCTTGAGAAAGAGACAAAGTGAATATCTATAAAAAAATATCACCAATTTTATCAAAAAAAAATAAACGCTCATTTTTTTTACTTATGATTTCAACTTTTTTTGTATCTCTCTTAGAGATCGCGGGGATAATATCAATTTATCCTTTTATTTCTATTGTCACTGATGAGAGAGTTTTGTTTGACAACCCCCAATATTCCTTAATTTATAGATTTTTTAATGAGCCTGCGATTGATAAAGTAATTTTATATACAGCATGTGCTCTAACAATATTTTTCTTAGCTAGAACAATTCTCTCATTTTGTTTATTATACTATAAAAATACCGTTCTACTTGGATTCTATGGAGATATATTTAATAGATTATATAAATATTATTTGCACCTTGATTATGAAAGCTATCAGCAAGGCGATGCTTCAAGCATGACTAAAAATATTACAGCTGAAACCTTACATGTCAATGATTATATGAGTTCATTGGTTATAATATTTAGTGAAGGTTTAATTGCATTATTTATTTTTACTTTAACGCTATACGCAAGCCCTATTGTCGCACTTATTCTCCTTTTCGTTTTTGCAATCAAATCAATCTTAGCGATTAGCAACATTTCATCATATATGTTAAAGCTAGGAGATGCTAGAGTTATTGTTCAAGATAAAATGTTTAGTCTAGTACAATCGACTATTAAAAATTTAAAAGTTATTAAAGTTTTTGTAGTTATTGATAGTTTTGCCGCTCAAATGTTATCCAATGTTAATGAGTATGTTTCTATTGCAGTTAGATCAAGAACCCTTGGTGAGCTAGCTAAATACATTTTAGAATTTATAGGCTTCATAATGATTATTCTGATTTTTACATATGGATATTTTTACAGCACATCAGATCAATTTATACCCTTAATGACAATGCTGGCAGCGGCATTTTATAGACTTTTGCCTTCCGTAAATAGAATTATAGCAGCATTCAATTCCCTATCATATTCACATGGCGGTTTAAGTTTAGTTAAAAACTTATTGTTAAAAGACACATCAAAAATTTCAAATAATAAATTTTCAAGAATCAATTCTATCAAATCAATAGACAAAATATCATTTAATAATGTTACTTATTCAGTAAATGGCACAAAAATCATCGATTCATTAAGTTTTGTGATTAATAAAGGAGATAAAGTTGCAATTATTGGAAAGAGTGGAGCCGGAAAAACTACTTTAATTGATATGATTCTCGGTTTAAAAGCATGTGTATCTGGAGAAATAAAAATAAATGATGAAACCACCCTCTCATCAATTAACATTAATGAGTGGAGAAAATTAATTGGCTATGTGTCACAAGAGCATCTTATTTTAAGCTCCACAATAAAAGAAAACATAGTTTTTGAACGTACTCATTTGACTGAAAGAAAAGAAGAGCATTTAGAGAGCGTTCTTTCAAAATCAGCAATCAATCATGAAATTTTTAAAAATGAGGGAGTAGATTACCATGTTGGAGAATCTGGTCTAAAGTTAAGCGGTGGGCAGAGACAAAGATTGCTAATTGCGAGAGCTTTATATTCTAACCCCGATTTATTGATACTTGATGAGCCCTTTTCTTCTTTAGACTCAACTATTGAAAAGAAAATTTCAGAAAGAATATTGTCAGAAAAAAATACAGTTCTTTTAATTACTCATAATCATGACCTGTTAAACCTTTGCAATAAAACCATTAAACTATAAAATTTAGTTTATGAGCAAGGATACATGATAAGCGTTCTTCATATAATTACTGGTCTAAAAATTGGGGGTGCGGAAAATGCACTTTATAGACTAGTAACAAATTTTGAAAAAGAAAATTATACTCATAGGGTGATTTCATTAACGTCCGGTGGAACACTATTAAAACAATTTGAAGAAGCTAAGGTAGAAGTCACTCAATTTGATTTTAAAAAAAATCCCTTTAAGCAGTTCTGGAAATTGTCTATCTATATTAAATCAATTAAGCCAGATATCGTTAATACTTGGATGTATCATGCAAATATCATTGGTGGAATTGCAGCGCGATTTGCTGGAATAAAAAAAATAATATGGGGATTAAGAACTACTGATGCGAACAAAGGGTCAAAAATATTCACTAAAGTAATTAGAAGAATTGGAGGATTTTTATCTTATCTCATTCCAAAAATTATTATATGTGTGGCTGATGCTGCAAAACAATCTCATATTAAAATAGGTTATTCAGCAAAAAAAATGATAATTATAAATAATGGTTTTGATATTTATGATTTAAAGTTCAGAGAAAAAAGCCGTCAAAATTTTAGAAAAGAACTCGGATACAAACCCAATCACGTTGTAGTAGGGAGCGTAGGTCGATTTAACAAAGCAAAAGATCATAGAAACTTTATAAAGGCTGCAGGTATTGCTGCCAAAAAAAATTCAAATATTAGATTTTTAATTATTGGAAAAGGGATATCAAAGAAGAACAAAGAATTATTTGATTGGATAAAGACTGAAAATATTCAAAAAAAAGTAAATTTAATTGAAGAGCGAATGGATATATCAAATTGCTTATCATCTATGGATGTCTTTTGTCTCCACTCATCTCGTGAGGGCTTTCCAAATGCGCTAGCGGAAGCTATGCTTGTAGGACTTCCCTGTGTGTCAACAAATGTTGGAGATGTAGATTTATTGTTGAATGATATAGGCATTGTTGTAAAAAAGGAAGATTCTTTTTCTCTTGCACAGGGGATTTTAAAATTAGTGTTACTAAATCATGAAGAAAAAGAAGCTATTGCTTCAAGGTCAAGAAAAAAAATATGTGATAACTTTTCAATCAAAGCAATTTGCAATCAATATGAATCAGCTTACTCTAGTGTTTTGAATGGATCTTAATTAACAATGTGTGGCTTTGCTGGTTTTTTGGGAGGGTCATCAAACCTTTCCCAGGTTGAGGGCGAAACTTTACTCGAAAAGATGAATGAAAAAATTCGTTCACGCGGTCCCGATGATAAAGGTTTTTGGTTTTCACCAGAATGTAACATTGGATTTGGACATAGAAGACTTTCAATTATAGATTTATCTAAGGCAGGACACCAACCGATGCTTTCTGCAAGCGGTCGCTATAAAATTGTATTTAATGGTGAGATATATAATCACAAGGACCTTCGCAAGGAAATTTCTTTAGAGAGAAGAATTTTTAAATGGAGAGGGCACTCAGATACCGAGACCTTGATAAATGGTTTTGATCTTTGGGGAATAAGAAAAACTATTGAAAAATCAACAGGAATGTTTTCTTTTGCAGTTTGGGACAAAAAAGATAATGCATTAACTCTAGGACGTGATAGAATAGGAGAAAAACCGCTTTACTATGGATGGAATGGAGACTCTTTTCTTTTTGCATCAGAAATAAAAGCCCTTAGCATACATCCAAAGTTTGATCCAACTTTAAATCTTGATGCTCTAACTTTATTTTTTAGACATGCTAGCATCCCAGCTCCGTATACAATTTATAAGAGAATATTTAAACTAAGACCAGGTTGTCTTTTAACTTTATCTAATTCTGGTAAAAAAGAAAAAATAGAAAACTATTGGCCTATTGATAAAATAGCGCGATCAAGACAAGAAAATGTATTTAAGGGCTCTTCAGATGAAGCTATAAAGGAACTCAAAGAGTTGTTATTGAAATCTATAAATCAACAAATGATATCTGATGTCCCATTAGGGGCTTTTTTATCAGGAGGTATTGATTCATCTCTTGTTGTAGCTTTAATGCAATCCCAATCAATGAAACCTGTAAAAACATTTAGCATTGGTTTCCATGAAAACCAATTTAATGAGGTTGAGCAATCAAGAAAAGTAGCAAAACACCTTAATACCGAACATAACGATTTAATGGTATCTCCAAAAGAAGCAATGGCGGTTATTCCCGATCTACCTTCAGTTTATTGTGAGCCATTCTCAGATTCCTCTCAAATCCCAACCTTGATAGTTTCAAAATTAGCTAAAAAACACGTTACTGTATCTTTGTCTGGCGATGGGGGTGATGAGTTATTTTGTGGTTATAAACGGTACTTTGATAGTAAGCGTTTGTGGCAAAATCTATTCTGGTTACCTGAATTTTCAAGAAAGTTTATATCAAAAAGTATTTTATCAATAGCTCCAGAGAAATGGAATAAGTTATCAAAGATTTTTCCACAAAAATATCAAACTAATAATTTTGCAGATAAATTATACAAAGGAGCTGATGTCTTTCCATCTTCTTCGTTTAATTTTTTTTACAGAGATTTCCATCTTTCAAATTCAAGGAATCCTGAGTCAATAGTCATTGGTGGATCTGAGCCTAATACAATATTTTCAAGCGGTGAAATAAAACATGATAATTTAGATTTAATTCAAAAAATGATGGTTTTTGATCAGATGTTTTACTTGCCCGATTATATTTTAACCAAGGTTGATCGTGCCGCGATGTCAATGTCTCTCGAAACTCGAATTCCATTGCTTGATCACAAAATCATCGAATTTTCTTGGTCGTTGCCGCAGTCAATTAAATATAGAAATGGCACAACTAAATGGCCCTTACATCAGATTCTTTATCAGTATGTACCAAAAAAATTAGTAAATAGGCCAAAATCCGGCTTTAGCATTCCATTGAGTGATTGGCTAAGAGGTTCATTGCGTGATTGGGCTGAAGATTTATTAGATTATAATAGAATAAAAGATGAGGGAGTTTTAAACACTCAAAAAATAAACCTTCTATGGCAAGAGCATGTGTCTGGCAAAAGAAATTGGGCTCAGTTGCTGTGGAGTATTTTAATGTTTCAAGCATGGTATCAGAAAAATGATCAATAAAAAAAAGATTAAATTTTGGAGAATTAAAATATTAGCAAAATTGATTTTGTCTCGTTTACCATTTAACTATCGGAGTTGGGCAAAATTTGGCATTTTCAGGCATGGCGCAATGGATGATTTTTCTTATGCATGGAGTGTGCTAAAAAAACACGCATCAGAATTGAAAATTGAGAAAAATTGGAAAGGTTTAGAAATGGGTCCTGGCGATAGTGTTCTCTCTTCTTTATTAGCTCCGGCGCTTGGCTCTAAAGGGCTTATTTTAGTTGATTCAGGAAATTTTGCTCATAAAGACATGTCATTATATAAAAAGCAAATAGAAAACTTTAAAAAAAAATATCCCGCCCTTGAATTGCCATTTATCTCTTTTGAAAAAGATTTAGATAAAATGCTTTCCTACGTCAACGGAAATTACTTTTATAATGGACTCCAGTCTCTAAAAATGATTAAAAGCTCATCTCTTAATTTAATTTTTTCTCAAGCTGTGCTTGAACATGTTAGACGGAATGAATTTGAAGAGACAATGGAACAATGTTTCAGGTTATTAAAACCAAGCGGAATTATGAGTCATGTTGTTGACTTTAAAGACCACCTTGGTGGTGGTTTAAATAACTTACGCTTTCCTTCAAGTTTATGGGAGCAAGATTGGTTTGCTTCAGAAAGTGGATTTTATACTAACAGATTAAAACTATCTGAAATGCTATCAATATGCGAAAAAATTGGTTTTAAGATTAAAGTTATTAGTACTTCACGATGGGATAATCTGCCAAATAAAAGAGCTCAACTTGCTAAAGAATTTCATAAGCTCTCAGATGATGATTTATTAATTTCTGGTTCGCATCTACTTATGACAAAATTGTGTAATTGAGAAATTGTGAAAAAAATATTATTTATTGTCAATGTTGATTGGTTTTTTATTTCTCATCGCCTCCCAATTGCTTTGAGAGCAATAAATGAGGGATATGAAGTTCATATTGCGACAAAAACCACAAATAAATTGAACGAATTGAAAGATAACGGAATAATAGTTCACCCTCTAAACTTTCATAGAAGTAAAAAATCACCCCTATTAATCCTAATTGAATTTTGGAAAACTTATTCAATAATTAAATTGGTAAATCCTGACATACTTAACTTAGTCACAATTAAACCGGTTTTATTAGGAGGAATTGCATCACGATTAGCTGGAGTATCATCCGTTGTCTTTGCAATATCAGGTCTAGGACACGTTTTTTCAAAAAAAGGTATAACTGGATTCCTTCAAAGAAAAATATCATCGCTTATGTATTTTTTTGCTCTTGGACATAAGAATCCCCATATTATATTCCAAAATTCCAGTGATAAATCAAAATTGTTCAGAAGTGCAAAAGTTGATACCCAAAAATCATCGATTATCAATGGTTCAGGAATTGACTTAACAAAATTTAAACCAAAGCCTTTTCCAAAAGGAAATCCTGTCGTTCTTTTTGCCTCTAGATTAATTGCAGATAAAGGCGTTAGAGAGTTTGTTGATGCAGCAAAAGTCCTTAAAGAAAATGGTGTTAATGCACGTTTTCAAATTGCAGGCGAGCCAGATAAGCTAAACCCATCCTCTATAGCAGATGAAGAGCTAGATAGTTGGAGAAAAGGCAATCATATTGAACTATTTGGATTTTGTAAAGATATGAGCTCACTGATCTCATCGTCAACCATAATTGTATTTCCATCTTATTATGTAGAGGGTTTGCCAAAGATATTAATTGAGGCAGCTGCATGTGGAAGGCCGGTTATAACGACTGATCATCCAGGGTGTCGTGATGCCATAAAGAATAATATTTCTGGACTTCTTGTTCAAGCCAGAAGTGTAGAACAGCTTTCAGAAGCAATTGTAAAATTAATTAAAAACCCAAGTTTATGTGAAAGGATGGGAGCCGAGGGAAGGGTATTAGCAGAACAGAGATTTGATATAAATAGCGTAATAACAAAAC
>MDTA01003360.1_pt1 | contig 21802 bp, 23 predicted proteins | sample 811151 | NCBI WGS metagenome assembly MDTA01 (sample SAMN05326648, study PRJNA326480) | marine metagenome | isolation source: seawater | place: Indian Ocean: South | collected 2010 | reverse complement strand
ACGTTGATAGGCTGGGTGTGGAAGCATGGCAACATGTGAAGCTGACCAGTACTAATAGCTCAATTGGCTTGATTTATGCACTGAAAAAGATTTTTGTTTACTTTTAAATAAAAAATAGGTATTGTTCATATATTGAACATTAAAAATTATGTCAAAAATAGTTGAATTAAGAAAAACAAATACGAAACTAAACCTTGAGAATATTGAGGAAAAATTTTCTAAAATAATCTCATCAGAAGAGTGGGGTAAGTTACAAGAGGCTTATAACAAAGCTTCAAATGTATTTATGTTTGGTCACGGAGGTAATATGGCAGTCGCCGATCATGCTGCTGTTGATAGCTCTAGATTAACAAATAAAAATATTATAGCCCCAGGTAGCGGTATAGTTGCAACTTCATTAATAGCTGATACTAGTTTTAACGATTGGATTAAAAACTGGGTAAAACAAAGCTCTAGAGGACTAGATCTAAAAAATTCATTAGCCATTGGTTTTTCTTGCTCTTTAGGAAACGCGTCTTCAAATGCAATCATGACAGCTTTAAACTACTGTGATGAAATTGGGATACAATCTGCACTTATTTCTGCTCAATACAAACCAATGGGAAATTCTGATGTAATAAAAGTTGTTCAGAACGTAGAATTGTATCATACCTCAGAAATTCTTTCATTAGCATTAACATACCAGCTGATACATGGCGCAGGATTTAATTGTCCATCAATAATAAAAAAATCAAAAAAAAAAGATCCCCAAAGTTAGTTAAATAATGGCTTTCAACAAAGAGGTTCCTCCTGGTCATGAAAAGGAACTGAATAATCTAGCGATAGATTTCGATGGAGTTATACATACATTTGATAAAGGATATCATGATGGTACATGTTATGGAAAACCGATAAAAGGATCCTTAGAGGCTATTAAAAAACTGTCCAAAAACTTTAAAATTATAATTTTTTCATCAAAAGTTAAAAAAGATAGACCACTAGTAAATGGAAAAACAGGAATGCAGCTAGTAAAAAACTGGTTAAAAAAACATAAGGTGCTAAATTATATTACCGAAATTACCTGCGAAAAACCAAGAGCAAAATATTACATTGATGATAAAGCAATAGAATTCAAAAGTTGGGCAAAAACATTAAAAAAAATTAAATAAATAGCTCTTATAAATGAAAAAAAAAAAACTTACAGCTTTAGTCCCTGTTAGAAAAGGATCACAGAGAGTCAAAGATAAAAATATTAAGAATTTTGGAGGCACCTCTCTTCTTGAGTTGAAAATTAAGAATCTTAAAAAGATAAGTTTAATAGATGAAATAATTGTCAACTCAGATTCTGACGATATGCTGGATATTGGAAAAAAACTAGGAACAAAAACTTTTAAACGTTCAGAATATTTTGCTAGTTCTACAGTAAACAATAGTGAATTTTTCCAACATATTGCTGAAAATACTAATACAGATGTTATTATGTACTCCCCAGTTACATGTCCATTTATAAAAACAGAAACTTACAATCAAGCAATTAAAAAATTTAATAATTTTAATGAGGAACACGATAGTTTAATGACAACTTTTTATGTTCATCACCACATGTGGTTGAACAATAAACCAATTAATTATGACCCTAAGAATTCTCCAAACAGCCAAGATCTTCCACCAATCATGGGATTAAGTTATGCTATTTCAATTATTCCTAGAGATTTAATGATAAAAAGAAGAAATGTTGTTGGTAACAAGCCTTACTTTTTACCATTATTTGATGAAGAGAGCATCGATATAGATACAGAACTCGAATTTAGTTTTGCAGAGCACATTTATAAAAAGAAAAAATTTAAAAATTAATTTGAACAATTTTAAAATAGATACAACTGGTGACAACCAACAAGTTTGTGAAAAAATAAAATCTTTTATTGACGAAGAAAGTAAAAAAAAAGACTTTAAAATTTTAATTAGTGAACTGGCTAGTATTTTAGAAATTCCAGAAAGCGTTATAAGTTTAAAAGTAAAAAGATTATTTAGATCAAAATACAGCTATGAGAGAGGAAGTTTTGAACTTAAAACTTCCTACTATAAAATATTTTCGAATTATCTTACCTCAATTTTTTTACTAATATTTAATTTATTACCAAAACCAAAATACAAAAAAAATTTTTTTAATCTAATTATCGATGATATTAATGAATTTGATCAAGCAAAAAGATTTTACAAAATTATTTCTAAACTAGATAATTCTTTGATGATCATACACCCACCTTTGAAAGGTAAAAATCAAATTTTTAGTAAAATAAGTAATAAAAATTTAAAAAAAATAAAAAGTAATTTTTTTTTAAAATGTAAGGTAAAGATAAAGTCAAATTTAGATTTAATAAAACTTTTGACTAAGTTTTTAATTTTGTCGTTTAAAAAAAAAATTGATTTTTGTTATTTTCTAAAATACATAATAATTTCTTTTCTTAAATACTCGAGTATTTTTCAAATAAATAAGGCTAATTATTTAATTCAAGATAGATTTTTTGCGACATGTTCTGTTAAAAATTATCTATTTAAAAAAAATGGGGGGAAGTTATCATGTTGTACCCAGATACATTTGGTAGAGTCTACAATAAGTTTATATTCAGATTTTGATATATTTTTTTCTTATGGTAATGAGCAGGATAGTCTAAAAAAATTTAACAAATTAGGTGGAAGGGTAATTAAGTCTGTGCCTGTTGGTTCACATAAAATGGAATACTTGTGGCATGATAAAAATAAAATCTACACATCAAAAGATATAGATATTTTAGTTATTGGTATCAATCCTATTTCTTGGTTTCATATATCAAAAGATATGCAAGAAAATCTTTTTAAGTTTTTGCATTGGATAAAAATGATATCAATAAAAAACCCTAAATATAATATTGTATATAAACATCACCCTAACTTTCCTAAAGATACGAAACTAGATAAAGAAGAAAATCTAATATTAAAAGACTCATCTATTAAAAAAATTATAAAATCTCCAAAAATAGAAGTGGATACTTATGATTATATGGATAGAAGTAAAATGATTTTGTCCTACGGTTCCTCAATGATTTTAGAAGGGATAAGTAATAAAAAAGATTGTTTTTTTGTTAGTCCCCACAACAACACATCAATTCATTTTTCTGAACTCAATTATATAAACAAAATTATTATTAAAAGTTATGATGATTTAGAAAAAAAAATAAAATTAATTCTAGAGGATAAAAAAGCAATCGATTTATTAAACGATGATATATGTTTAAACAGTCAAAAAGTTTCAGATAAAATTATAAAATTTATAAATTCCTAAAAAAAACTTGTTTTTTGTTCAAAAATTGAACATATTTACTATTTTAAAGCTATAATTAACTTTACAATAGCTCGGGATATGTTAATTTATCCACAACATGTTCAATATTTGTACATATGAAAAAAAATGAAGATCATTTTGAAGTTTTAAGACGAATAGACAAATTTCCTAATGCTAGCCAAAGAAAATTAGCTGGTGAACTTGGGTTCAGTCTAGGCAAGCTTAACTACTGTCTTAAAGAATTAAAGAAAAAGGGTTTTGTAAAACTCAAAAATTTTCAAAAACAAAAAAAAAAAATTCGGTATCTTCAATACGTAATTACACCAAAAGGAATTTCTGAAAGAACTAAATTAACTATTAATTTCATGAAAAGGAAGATGAAAGAATTTGATGAACTTAAAAAAGAGCTAGAAAATAGAAAATAATTATGAGACAAGTTTCTTATAAAGTTCCAAAAAACTTAATTAAAAATTTGATTTTATTAGATGGGCTTAATCGATCAGGAAAATTACTTTTAGGATCATTAGTTTCTTCATTAAAAAACATGGAAAGTTTAGAGTTTGGTGAAAATTTTGAACATTTTTTACCAGCAATGAAATTTAAACAAATAAGCAACAATTTCTCAAGAAGCTTTTTAATGAATTATTTAAATCAATTAATTTACAATAAAATGATTTCAAGAAATTCAAATTTTAGACCGTTTGATAGAACTGGAATTCCAAGATTTCATAGCCCTGAAATTTATAAGAAGAGACTTAAAATGAAGGAAGGCGATGTAGTTATTAAAAGAATAAAAAACTCAAATTTTTTTTTACCTCTTGTAACACATGATTTAATGTCAAATTTTGATGAATTGAATAAACTTAAATTTAAATTTTCTATTATACAAATTTTTAGAAATCCGTTCGAACTTGTATATTCTTGGCATAGATCAGGATTAGGCAAAAGATGGGGAAGAGATCCAAGAATTTTTTCATTAACTATCAATAAAAATAAAGAAAATTATCCGTGGTATGTTTACGACTACAAAAAAATTAAAGACTTCAAAAAATTAAATGAAGTTGAAAAATGTGCAATTTATGTAACTTCTCAGATTGACAAATCTATAAAAAATTTGAAAAAAATGAAATATAAAAAAAATCTATACATCACTGATTATTTCTATTTAATTGAAAATCCTCATAAAGAATTAAAAAATATTGCAAATTTTTTGAAAACAAATTTTTCAAAAAAGACAAAAAATCATATTAAAAAAGAAAATTGCCCTAACTTAAAAATCAGAACTCAACTAGAAAAAAAAAAATTTTTCATAAAAAAAAAGGTTAAAAAAGAAATTTTTTTAAAACTTTTAAATAATGAAAAAAAATATAAAAATAATATTTATAATTTGAGGAAGCTGTAATTTATGAAACATTCGATCTACTGTACTTTAGGCCCATCCTCATTAAAAAAAGATTTTTTAAATTTTGTTTCCAAAAAAAAAAATGTTTCATTATTGAGGCTTAATTTATCACATATAGAGCATAAAAAACTTCCTAAAATTATTGAATTTGTAAAAAAACATACCTCAAAACAATTATGTATTGATACGGAAGGAGCTCAGATACGAACTAGACTGAAGGGAAAAAAATTTTTTATTAATAAAAATAGAAATTTAAAAATTTATTTAAAACAAAAAAAGATCTCTCTTTATCCTGCATATATACTCAAAAAAATTAAGGTTAAAGACGTACTAGATATTGGCTTTGAAAATCTTAAGTTAAAAGTATTAAAGATTAATAAAAGTTATATTTTACTGAAATGTATAAGCCCAGGATATTTTGAGACAAATAAAGGTGTTCATCTAATAAATAGAAAAATAAAGATGAAAACATTGACCGAAAAAGACCTAAGATGTATCGAAATAGCAAAAAAATACAAAATAAATAATTTTGCACTTTCATTTACAAATTCGCTTGAAGATATAAAAAATTTTAATTTACTTTTAAAAAATAAGAAAAAAATATTTAAAATTGAAACTAAAAAAGCAATTAAAAATTTCAGGTATTTTATAAAAAAAGAAAACACTTTTTTAATTGATCGAGGTGATTTGTCAAAAGATATTTCATTAGAAAATATTCCCAAAGCTCAAAGGTACTTGTTTCATTGTGCAAAAAAAAGAAAAAGTACAAAGATTGCAGTTGCTACTAACTTACTAGAAAGCATGATCACACAACCATACCCTACAAGAGCTGAAGTAAACGATATCTACAATTCTCTCGAGATGGGTTGCAGTACATTAGTTTTAGCAGCAGAAACTGCCGTAGGAAAATATCCCAAAGAATGTATCAATTTTGCAGAAAAAATGCTGAAAAGCTTTAGGAGTTGAGGTGAAAAAAAAAAGAAGAATTAAAATTTTAATTATGGGATTACCAGGTTCTGGCAAAACAACATTAGCAAGAAAATTATCAAAAATGCTTAATGCTGATTGGTTGAATGCAGACCAAATTAGAGGAAAGTATCAAGATTGGGATTTTAGCAAATCTGGAATTATTAGACAGGTTAAAAGAATGAAATTTTTAGCAGATAGCTCAAAAAAAAAATATGTAATAGCTGACTTTGTTTGTCCTTATGAAAAACAAATGAAAATTTTTAAACCAAATTTGGTTATTTGGATGGATACAATTTTGAAAGGAAGGTTTCCAAGCATGAACAAAATGTTTAAAAGTCCAAAAAGATATGATTTAAGATTTAAAGAAAAAAACCTTGAAATTAATTTATTACAAGTCAGAGATAAAATTTTAAATTATAAATGGAGTGATAAAAAACCTACAGCGCAGATGCTAGGTAGATTTCAACCTTGGCATTTAGGCCACAAAAAATTATTTGAAGAAATACTTAAAAAAAACTCTCAGGTAAACATTCAAGTTAAAAATGTGAAAGGTATTGGAGATAATCCATTTTCTTTTAGTCAAATAAAAAAAAAAATTATGGATGATTTAAAAAATTTTAAAAAAAGAATAAAAATTACTTTAGCTCCAAATATCACTCAAATTTGTTACGGGAGAACAGTAGGTTATAAAATTACTAAAATTAAATTACCTAATAACATTGAAAGAGTGTCCGCCACAAATATTAGAAAAAAGTTAAGAAACAAAGGAAAATTATGATTAATTATTTTTCAGGAATTAATGATTTATTCCATGAGATAGGTATAAAAAAGAAATATTTAATATTTTTGGTTTCATTATTTTTAAGTATAGCTCTAATAGATTTGTTGAGTTTAGGTTTAATTTCTCCTTATGTAACTATTATACTAGATATTGATGAATACAATTTAACAAATATTCCTTTGTTAAATTATTTTCAAGGTTTAAATAATGAAAATTTAATTTTAATTTTTAGTGCTTTTTTAATTTTCATATTTTTACTTAAATCAGTTCTTTCAATTTTCATAAGATGGATAATTACGAGATTTGCCTATGAACAGTACGCAGTAATCCAGGTAAATTTGATGAAAGCTTATCAAAATATGAATTTTGAAGAATTTATTTCTAGAAATGAGTCTGAATACATTAGAAACATAAGGGAATTATCAGCTGAGTGTATTGGTGCTATTGATGCATTTTTAAGACTTACGAGTGAACTTATAATTCTTTTAACTATTGGAATATTTTTAACCTGGTTAAATTATAAGATGGTTTTGTTTTTATTCTTAATGATAATTCCTATATTTTTAGTTTATGAAATATTTTTAAAACCAATTAATACAAAACTAGGAACCAATAAAGTTAATGCATCAAAAGAACTATTTAAGACTGTAGATGCTGGCATAAGTGCCTTTAAAGAAATTAAGATATTATCAAAAGAAAACTTTTTTTTGCAGGAGGTAAAAAATATTGCTAATAAAATCAAGGGATTCGAACTTAAATCTTCACTGATAAAAGATTCTCCAAGGTATGTTTTTGAATTTGCAATAATAGCTCCAACATTAATTGTTGTCATGATTTTATCATTTGACAAAAGTTATAATATAGTTGAAATTTTACCAACACTTGCAATCTTTTTCTTAGCTGCAATAAGAATTCTTCCAAGCATTGCCGTAATAGTAAATTCACAAGGACGACTAAGTTTTTCAATTCCATCAATCAAAATTGTAGTCAATGATTTGAAAAAATATTCAAAAAATTTAAAAAACACTGCTGGAATAGTTACACATGAAAAAAATTTAGAGTCTCTAAAATTTGAAAATATTCATTTCCAATATAAAAATTCAAAAAATAAAGTTTTTGAAGATTTAAATTTTGATATTAAAGAAAATGAATGTGTTGGGATAATAGGTGAATCTGGTATCGGAAAAACAACGTTAATACATTTGTTTTTAGGATTAATTAACCCAAATAAAGGAAATATCATTATTAACAAAAAACAAAAAATTAACTCTCTAGAAAATTTTAGTAAAATTATTTCTTACATGCCCCAAGATCCAATTATTCTTGACGACACAATAATAAAAAATATTACTTTTGAAAACAATGAAAAGGATGTAGATATATCAAAATATAATAACGCTCTTAATCAATCAAATTTAAACAAGGTTCTCAATCATCTACCAGAAAAAGATAAAACTTTTATTGGTGAAAATGGTGTTAGGTTATCAGGAGGTCAATATAAAAGAATAGCATTAGCAAGAACTTTTTATTTTGGAAAAAAAATTCTAGTAATGGATGAAGCTACAAATTCACTAGATCCAGATTCGGAAAAATATGTTATGGAGCAGGTGAATGAACTAAAAGGAAAGAGGACTATTATTATAATTACACATAAACAAAATATTTTAAGTAATTGCCATAAAATATACAAAATAGAAAATAAAAAAATTCAATTAATAAAGGAAAAAAAACAATGAAAATACTTATTACGGGTGCAGAGGGTTTTATCGGATCTCATTTGACAGAGGCATTAATAAAAAAAGGTCACTCAGTAAAATGTCTTACTCTTTATAACTCATTTAATAATTGGGGCTGGCTTGACACACTCTCAATTGAAACGAAAAAAAAAATCGAGGTAATTCCAGGAGATGTGAGAGACAAAGAATTAATAACAAAAGCTATGAAAAAAGTTGATATTGTTTTTAATCTAGCTGCGCTTATTGGAATACCTTACTCTTATAAAGCTCCTAGATCTTATGTTGATACAAATATTAATGGTATATTAAATATTCTTAATGCTGCAAGAGAATTAAAAACAAAACAAGTTATACATACCTCTACCAGCGAGGTATATGGTAGTGCACAATCAATTCCTATAACAGAACATCATCCAATAATTGGTCAATCGCCTTACTCTGCTAGTAAAATTGGTGCAGATCAGATGGCTATTTCATATTATAAGTCATTCAATTTGCCTGTAACAATTATAAGACCTTTCAACACTTTTGGTCCCAGACAATCTTCAAGAGCAGTAATTCCAACAATAATCACTCAAATTTTAAAAAATCAACCAATAAAACTAGGCTCAACAAATCCGACAAGAGATTTCACATTTGTAGAAGATACAGTAGCAGGAATGATGTGTGCAATTAATAATAAAAAAAGCATTGGTGAAATAATTAACATCGGCAGTGGTTTTGAAATATCAATCAACAAACTTTATTTAACAATTTCAAAACTTATGGGCAGAAAACTTAAACTTATCAAAAGCAAAAATAGAATTAGACCTAAAAATAGTGAAGTAATGAGGTTGTGTGCTTCAATTAAAAAAGCTGAAAAAATTTTAAAATGGAAACCTAAATACCAAAAACTTAAAGGTCTAGAAGATGGTTTAATTAAAACTATAAATTGGTTTAAAAATAAAGAAAATTTAAAGCATTATAAAACAGATATTTATAATTATTGATATTAATGAAAAAAATTAACGTGCTAATAACTGGTGCTGGAAGTGGAGTTGGTCAGTCAATTATCAAATCTCTTAAAATTTCAAAATTACCTATTAGAATTATTTCTGCAGACATTTGTGAACTTAATGCAGGTCTATATAGAACAGAAAAATCTATAATTTTCCCAAAAGTCGAGTCTTATGGAAGTTTAAAAAGAATTATTTCAATTATCAAAAAAAACAAAATTGATGTTTTGATGATTGGTTCAGAATATGAATTATCTTTTTTTGGGAAAAATAAAGATATAATTGAAAACAAATCAAATTGTATGGTTTGTGTTACTGGTAAAGAAATAATTAGATTTTCTGAAGATAAATATTTGACTCAACAATTTCTCAAAAATCTAAATTTTCCATATTTAAAAACATATATTCCTAAAAATTTGCAAGATGCTTACAAAATTATTAAAAAAATTAAATATCCATGTTATTTAAAAAATAGATTTGGAACATCATCTAGAAACGTTTATTTGATAAGACAAAAAAACCAATTAGAATTTTATTTTTCCCAATTAAAAAAACCAATTATTCAGGAATATGCAGGGTCTTTTTCTGAAGATACTTTAAAAAATGAATACACTTGTAGTTTTTTTAAAACAAAAGAAAAAAAAATAATTGGTCCTTTTATAGCAAAAAGAAGATTGTTAAACGGAACATCATGGATTACAGAAATAAAAGATTTTCCAAAAATAAAAAGATTAATTAAAGAAATTGCTGGAAAAATTAATCATGTTGGTTCCATGAATATACAACTGCGCAATAGCAAAAAGGGTCCGGTACCCTTCGAGTTTAATGCAAGATTTTCTGGCACAACATCAATAAGAGCTAAGTTTGGTTTTAATGAACCAGAAATGTTTATTAAAAATTATTATTTAAACAAAAAAATTAAAAATCCAAAAATTAAACCTGGTGTTACATTTAGATATATAGAGGAAATATTTTTAATAAATGCTTCTATTAAAAAACTTAAGACAAAATTTGGAAAAGGATTAATAAATCAATGGTTTTAAAGAAAATTGGAATGACAGGGAGCGAAGGATTAGTTGGTTCTCATTTAGTACCTCTATTGGCTAAAAAGAATTACAAAATAATTGCTGGATCAAAGAAAGAAAGAAAAAATAAAAATAACGTTTTTTATAAAAAATTTGATTTGTCAAAAAAATTAATGATAATTTACTTAATAAAACTTTTGGAGATATAGACTTTTTTATACATTTAGGTGCAATTTTACCAAGTAAAAAAGGAACTAGCAACCGTAATTTAAAAAAGGTAAATCTTGATAGCACAAAAAAAATAATTAATTGGACTATTAAAAAAAAAATTTTTTTCATTTTCTTTTCAACAGTTTCAATTTTAGGAAATAAAAATTTAGCTTATATAAAATATAAAAGAATAATAGAAAAATACCTGATAAGAAAAAAAAGAGATTATATAATTGTCAGGCCGTCCTCAATTTATGGTTTCGGACAAAAAGACAAAACTTTTTTAATAAAAAATATAGTTAGGATTAAAAAAAATAAAAAATTAGTATTTTATAAACCTTTCAAAGAAAAACTGAATTTCATACACGCTCATGATATTTCACGAGCAATTATTTTTTTGATCAAAAAAAATAAAACTGGAATATTTAATCTAATAAATGAAAAAAACATATCAATTCCAGATATTATTTTTATTTTAAAAAAAAATATTTAATGTTTCAAAAGATAAGATTTTAATTAAATACAAAAAACAAAATGATAATTTAAAAACTAAAATTTCGTCAAAAAAAATTAATAAATTAGGCTGGAAATGTAAAATAGATTTACAAAACGGAATAAAAAGATCATTCGTTGAAAATCAAATTATTATATGAAAAAAAATAAAATTATAATTATTGCTGAAGCAGGAGTAAATCATAATGGAAAAGTTTCTATTGCAAAAAGACTTATTGCAGCTGCAAAAAAAAACGGAGCAGACTACATTAAATTTCAAATGTTTAGAACTTCCGATCATATAACAAAAAAAGCAAAACAAGCTCACTATCAAATTCGAAATCTTAAAAAAAAATCAAATCAGTTTGAGATGGTTAAGAAATTGGAATTTAGTGAAAAACAATTTAAAGAAATTTATAATTTTTCAAGAAAAAAGAATATTAAGTTTTTAGCTTCTTGTTTTGATATAAACAGCATAAAATTTTATTCAAAATTTAAACCAGATTTTTATAAAATTCCATCTGGTGAAATAACTAATTTACCTCTTTTAGAATTTTTAGGTAAGAAAAACAAAAAGTTGCTTTTATCAACGGGGATGGCAACATTTAAGGAAATAAAAGTAGCTAAAAATATTTTAGTTAAAAACGGATGTCATCCCAAAAATATTACTATTTTACAATGTACTACTGATTATCCGTGCAAAATTTCAGATGTTAATCTCTTGGTTATTCCCAAAATTAAAAAGTTATTTAGATGCAACGTTGGGTTTTCTGATCACACAACTAATCTTGAAATTGGTAGCACTGCTGCAGCATTAGGTGCATCTGTTATTGAAAAGCACATAACTTTGAATAATTTACTAAAAGGTCCTGATCACAAAGCTAGTTTAAATCCAAGTAATTTTAAAATTTTTGTAAAAAATATAAGAATTTTTGAAAAAGCTATGGGTTCTGAAAAAAAATATCCATCTATAAACGAAAAAAAAAATTTATTTCTTGTAAGAAAGTCAATCGTAGCAACAAAAAAAATTACTAAAGGTGAAAAGTTAACTAAATTTAATATTGGGGCTAAAAGGCCTGGAAACGGAATATCCCCTATGAAAATTTATAATTTTTATGGGAAAAAAGCGAAAAAAAATTATGAAAAAGATAAAAAAATTTAAAAAGATTTGCGTCATTACAACTAGTAGAGCTGACTATGGCCAACTTAGAAATTTAGTTCTTATATTAAAAAAAGAAAAATTTTTGAAACTTCAACTAATTGTTGCGGGATCCCACTATATTAAAGATAAAGGATATTCTGTCCTAGAAATATTGAAAGATAAAATTCCAATATCATATAAGATTAAGGTGAAAACTAAAAACTTCCAATCTATAGATGTAGTAGATTACACATCTGAGAATTTAAAAAAGTTTTCGAAAGCTTTCAAAAAGTTAAAACCAGACATAATTCTTTTATTAGGTGATAGATATGAAACTTTGTCAGCAGCTACTGCAGCTTTGATATCTAATATTCCCATAGCGCATCTTCATGGAGGTGAGGTAACAGCTGGAGTGATAGATGAGTCTTTAAGACATGCAATAACTAAAATGTCCGACATCCATTTTACAGCCAATTCAATCTTTCAAAAAAGAGTAATACGAATGGGTGAAGATAAAAAAAATGTTTATGCGGTAGGTGCTCTAACTGCAGAAAATATTAATAATATGAAAATGATTAGAAAAAAAGAAATAGAAAATAATTTCAAATTTAAATTTATGAAAAGAAATCTTATTGTTACTATACATCCTGAAAAAAATTTCAAACAAACAAAGTTATTAATAAAAAATTTAATTTTGAGTCTTAAAAAAATATCTAAAGAAACTTTTTTAATTTTTACAGCACCAAATTCGGATAAAGATTCAGATTATATTTTACGATTTATTAAAAATTTTGCAAAAAGATTTAAGAATTCAATATATATACCAAATTTAGGTTACGAGAATTATATCTCTTGTATAAATATTTGCGATGGAATTATTGGAAATTCTTCTAGCGGAATTACAGAAGCACCAATTTTAAGAAAGTCCTCAATTAATGTTGGGTTAAGACAAAAAGGCAGGCCTCAAGCTAAAAGCGTTATACAAGTTAACATAGATCATATAAAAATTTCCAAAGCATTAAAAAAGATTTTTTCAGAAAAATTTAAAAATAGTATTAAAAAACAAAAAGAATTTTATTTTAAAAAAAATACTAAATTTGAAATTATAAAAATTTTAAAAAAAACAAGATTAAAAAACATAAAATTAAAGGAGTTTAAAGATTAAATGAGTAAAATTTTTTGGTGCAAAAAATGTGTGGTTGCCTCCACCCGTCCTAGAGTTACGTTTAATGAAAAAGGTGTTTGTTCTGCTTGTCAATGGATGGAAATGAAAAAAACTATGGATTGGAATTCGAGAGAAAAACAACTTGATAATCTTTTATCAGAGCAAGACAACAAGAAACCGTTTCAGTGCATCACTGCTGTTAGTGGAGGAAAAGATGGTTCTTATATTTCTTATATGTTAAAAAACAAAAAAAAAGTAAATCCTCTTGCTGTTACAATAAGACCTCCGTTAGAACAAGAGATTGGTAAGAAAAATTTAATTAATTTTGCTAGAAGTGGTTTTCAACATGTTCATGTTACACCTGATGAGGAAGCAATGAGGAAGCTTAATAGGCTTGGCTTTACTGAATTAGGTCATCCTTATTACGGCTGGTTATTGTCAATACATACTGCAGTAATAAGAGTAGCTGTAGAATTCAAAATACCTCTAATATTTTATTCTGAGGATGGTGAAGTTGAGTATGGAGGGGACTTTAAAAATGTTAATAATGGGGTCTACGGTGTTGAATATCAAAAATCTCATTATTTAGAGGGCCAACATGATAAAATCCTTAAGAAAGCAAATTTAAACAAACACCAATCATATTGGTTTACCTATCCGTCAGATGATGAAATCAAAAAAAGTAAGATTAAAGTTACTCATTGGAGTTTTTATGAAAATTGGGATCCATACAGAAATTACGAATTAGCTAAGAAATATTGTGGTCTACAAGAAAAGGATACTTTAAATACTGGAACTTACACCAATTTTGGTCAAACAGATCAAAAATTGTATTTCTTACATGTATATTTGATGTATTTAAAATTTGGCTTTGGAAGAGCGACAATGGACGCTGGTATAGATGTGAGAAGAGGAGCGATGTCAAGATCTCAAGCTGTAAAATTGGTTCAGATGTATGACGATGTATATCCTGAGGAGTTTTTTGAGGAATATTGTGAATATTACAAAATGAGCATGGAAGATTTTAAAAAGAATATTGATAAATGGGCTAATAAAGATTTATTTGAAAAAAAAAATAGATGGGTTCCTAAGTTTAAGATTACTTAAAATTATATGACTTTAAAAAAAAATATTGGAATAATTAATTGCGATTTTGGAAATTTGGCATCGCTAATTAATGCTATTAAATTTTTAAAATTTGAATATGAGATCTTAGAAAAACCATCAAATTTAAAAGATTTAACTCATTTAATTTTACCTGGAGTAGGATCTTTTGGTGAAGCTTCTAAAAAGATACATAAAATTGGCTGGGATAAAGCTATTAAAGACCATATTGGATCTGAAAAACCTTTTTTAGGGATTTGTTTAGGAATGCAGCTTATGTTTGAGAAAGGTTTAGAAAATGGAAATGAAAAAGGTTTAGGTTTATTTAAAGGTGTGTGTGAAAAATTTAAAAAATACCCTGATCTAAGTTTGCCTCATATTGGGTTTAATTTAGTAAATCAACAATCTTCTAAAGTTTGGAAAGACATTCCTGTAAACTCGCCTTTTTATTTTGTGCACTCTTTTAGAGTTTTAAAAAATAATGATCTAATACGTGATGAAAGTGAAAAATATTCTACTACTTTTTATGGAGAGGAATTTATTTCATTTATTGAAAGCCGAAAAGTTTTTGGAGCACAATTTCATCCAGAAAAAAGTCATAAAACAGGTTTAAAACTAATTAATAATTTTATAATGGAAGTAGTATGAATTATAAGAGGATTATATATGCACTATTATATAGCGAGGGAAACTTTTTTCTTAGCAGGAATTTTAGTTTGCAAAAAGTAGGAGATGTAAACTGGCTGAAGAGTAATTTTGGATTTGGTGAAACTTGTGACTTTATAGATGAGCTGATTATAATCAATGTTACTAAAAATCCTAAAGCTGAAGATTTCAAAAAGTATTTTAGTGATATTAATATATTAAGAGAGAAGATATTTGTTCCAATTACTTTAGGCGGAGGTATTAGGAAACTTGAAGATGCAAAAAAATGTTTTGATAATGGAGCAGATAAGATTTTAGTAAATTATTTGGCTCATAAAGATCAAAAAATATGTACAAAAATTTCAGAAATTTTCGGTGAACAAGCAATTTCAATAATGGTTGACTACAAAAACGACAAAAACGGAATTTATACATATATCAATAGTGGTAAAGAACAGTCTAAAAATCTAGAGAGCTTTATTAATTCTGTTGCTAAATTAAATTTTGGAGAACTAATATTAAATTCTATAGATAAAGATGGCACTGCAGCTGGGTTAGATTTAAAATCGATAGACATGATTCCTAAAAATTTTAAAAATCCAATTCTCTTAATGGGTGGGGCCGGAAAACCCGAACATTTTTATGAAACTCTAGCACAAAAAAAAGTATCAGGAATTATCACTGCAAATTTATTTAATTTTCTTGGTAAAGGATTAGAAGAAGCAAGGAATTATTCTATCGACAAAAATATAAAATTAATAAAGTTTAACTAAGGAATTCAAATGAAAAAAAAATATTTAATAAGAGAAAATAAAACGGTTGAAGAAGCTTTAAGAATAATTGATAAAAATGGAGAGAAGACTTGTTTTATAATAAATTCTGAAAAAAAACTGTTAGGTTCATTAACAGATGGAGATGTGAGAAGGAGTTTATATAAAGGAAAAAAGAATATTAAAGATTTAGCTTTAAGTTTTTGTAACAAAAAACCAAAATTTCTTATTGATAAACGATACTCTCAAAAAGAATTAAAAAAAATTTTTTCTAGTAAAAGATTAGATGTAATACCTATTGTTGATAAAAATCAGATAGTAAAAAAATTGATTTTAAAAAGAGATGTTTTTGAAACTCATGAAAAGAAAATAAAAAAAAAGAAAAAAATTTCTGCAGAGGTTGTGATAATGGCTGGTGGACTAGGAACAAGATTGGACCCTTTAACTAAAATTATACCCAAACCATTAATACCAATAAAAAATCAAACAGCAATTGAATACATAGCTCAAAAGTTTAGAGAATTTGGGATTGATAAATTTTACTTTTCAATCGGGTTTAAAGGCAATTTAATAAAAGCTTACTTCAAAGATATTGACAAGAAAATTAAGATTAATTATTTGGAAGAAAAAAAGAGACTAGGAACGGCTGGTGGTTTAAAAAAATTGGAGGGCAAAATCACAAAAAGTTTTTTTGTTACCAATTGTGATACCTTTTTTGATTTTAATTTTAACGAATTATTTAATTTTCATAAAAAAAATAACTTCGATATTACCTCTGTTTTATCACATCAAAAATTTGTTATCCCATATGGAGTCTGTGAAATAAATAATAATAATGAAATAAACAGGTTTACAGAAAAACCAGTTACAAAACATAAAATTAATACAGGTCTTTATCTAATTAAACCTTCTATTTTAAAACTTATTCCAAAAAATAAATATTTTGATATGACAGATTTAATAAAAAGATCAATTGAAAAAAATTATAAAGTTGGAGCATTTTTCATTAATAAAAAAAATTGGAATGACATAGGTCAGCTTAAAGAATATAAAAAAAACTTAAAGGCTTTTAATGAGTAAAATAGTAGTGATAATAGGATACGGTTCTGTAGGCCAAAGACATGCTAAGCTTTTAAAGAAAAACAAAAAGATTTCAAAAATTTATATTCTTTCTTCAAAAAAGAAAATTCCATACAGTAAAATAAAAACAATTGATGAAATAAAAATAATTAATCCAGACCTAATAATCGTAGCCACATATTCAAAAAGTCATTTAAGATATATTTTGTATATAGAAAGATATTTAAAGAAAAAAGTTGTACTTATCGAAAAACCTCTTTTTAATACTTTAAGTAAAAAAAAATATTTACCAACAAAAAATTTATATTTTGTAGGATACAATTTAAGATTTCATCCCATTATTTCTTTTTTAAAAAAAACTTTAAATAACAAAAAAATTTGGTTTTTTAAAGCCATATCCTATTCCTATCTTCCTGATTGGAGAAAAAATATTCCATATTATAAAAGCGCAAGTGCAAAGAAAAAATATGGAGGAGGAGCACTGCTAGAATTAAGTCATGAAATAGATTTTACAAGGTGGATTTTAGGTGATTTTAAAATTTATTTTTCTGTGAACAAAAAAAATTCAAATTTAAAAATTGATACAGATGACCAATTTGAAGTGTTAGGCGGAAATAAAAATTGTAAACTGTTAAATATTTCAGCAAATTTTTTTTCAAAAAACCCAAAAAGAGAAATTTTTGTTGAATTTAACAAGATGAGTATTCATGCAAATTTAATTAAAAATAAACTAACTATTGTAAAAGGAAAAAAAAGAAAACTAATTAATTTCAAAAATCAAGATGTTAACAAAACTTTTAAAGATGAACATAAAGAGCTTTTATCCAAAAAATTTCTTAGCATTTGCAATTACAAAGAAGGATATAAAGTCATGGAACATATTCAAAAAATAAAAAGGTAGATTATGAAAATATTATGCACAATATGCGCTAGATCAGGCTCTAAAGAAGTAAAAAATAAAAATATTATTAAAATTGGGAAAAAAATATTGATCGATTATACAATTGATCAAGCAAGAAAAAGCAAAATTTTTGATAAAATTGTTGTATCAACTGATAGCGCAAAGATAAAAAGGTTAACAAGAAAAAATGTTGATTTTGTAATCAAAAGACCAAAATTTATGTCCAATAATAGTGCTCCAAAAATGCCAGCGATAAAACACGCTCTTCAAAAATCTGAAATAGAATTCAATAAAAAATTTGACTTAATAGTTGATCTAGATGTTACCTCTCCCTTGAGAAGTACTAGCGATATTAAAAAAGCAGTTAAACAGATTGAAAACACAAAACATAGTAATTTAGTAAGTGTTAATGAATCTAGAAGAAATCCATACTTTAATATGGTTGAAAAAAATAAAAATGGTCTAAAATTAGTAAAGAAAAATAAAAAGTTTTTTTCAACAAGGCAATCTTCACCAAAAATTTATGATTTAAATGCCTCAATATACATTTGGAAAAGATCATCTTTATTACATTCAGATAGAGTGATTGGTAGGGGGACGTCAATTTATTTAATGCCATATGATAGGTCCATTGACATTGATTCAAAATTTGATTTATCAATAGTAGAGAACATTCTAAAAAAAAGAAAGAAAAAATGAATAAAAATAAATTTTTAAAAAATTTTAATTTTAAGAAAAAAAAAGTTTTAATATTAGGTGGTTTAGGACTAATTGGAAAAGACATTGTAAATACTTATTTACAATTAGGAGCCAAAGTCAGAGTCATTGATATAAAAAGAGACAATAAACATAATCACAATTCCTCGATTTCATACAAATATTTAGATTTAACAAAAAATTTATCTTCAGAAATAATTAAAAAATCTTTAGAAGGATTTGGATGTCCAAATATTTTTATTAATTGTAGTTATCCTAAGACAAAAGATTGGGAGAAAAATAATTTTTCTTTCATAAAATTTAGAAGCTTAAATCAAAATTTAAACTCTCATCTAGGTTCATATACTTATTTTGCAACAGTAATTGCCGATCTAATGAAAAATAAAAAAATTAAAGGGAATATTGTGCAATTTAGCTCTATCTATGGAGTCGTTGGTCAGGATACAAATTTATACAAAGGTACAAAAATGAGAGAAAACATATCTTACGCAGCAATCAAAGGAGGAATAATTAGTGTTACAAAATTAATGGCATCTTACTATGGACGATATAATATCAGGATAAATACTATATGCCCTGGAGGTGTTAAAGATAAACAAAATAAAATCTTTTTGAAAAACTATGGAAAAAAAACTCCTCTAGGCAGATTGGCAAAAAAAGATGAAATTACTAAACCAGTTATCTTTTTATCATCAGAGGCATCTTCCTACATAACCGGCGCTACATTAATAGTTGATGGCGGTCTAACTATAATATGAAGAAAAAGAATATTTTATTATACGTTTCTCATGTTAAAATTCGAGATTACGACTGGCAAAATAGAGAGTTAGGTTTGTTGGCGCAAAAGTTTAACATCAAGATAATTTTACATGATATAGTAGAAATTATTCGTCCAGGGTACTCAAAAATCTTTTTAAATAAATTACTAGGAAAAAAAATTTTTTTTTTTAATGATTTAAAAAAATGGAAAAAAAAAATTATAAAAATTAAACAACAAAATAAAAATAAAGTTAAAATTATGATTCAAATGAATGTAGTAAATTTAAAATCATTTTTTATTTGGAAATTTATTAAACAACAAAAAATTGAGACAATTTCTGTACTATCCCCTGGTCATCCTTTAAAAAATCATGCATTGAACTTAAATTTTTTCATTTATAAAGTTAAATTTTTGTTTAGAAATCCGTTAACGATTTTTATTTTGATTGAAACAATTATTTTTAGTTTCTTAAAATTTTTTTTTAATTTGTATCCTACATATGCTCTTCAAGCAGGAAATAAACATTTTAATTCAAAAAATAAAAATATAAAAATATTAAAAGCAAATTCAACTGACTATTCAAATTATCTGATTATGAAAAAAAAAATAAATAACAAAAAAAGAAAATTTGCTTTATTTCTTGAGCAACCCACTCCATTATTTGATGGAGATAATTTTTATCAAAAATTTAATAAAAATGAATTTGGAACAGCTGAAAAATGGTTTCCAGCTTTGAATTTATTTTTTGAATATTTAGAGGATTTAACTAAAATCCCAATTAAAATTGCTGCTCATCCTAAAGTTAAACACCCTAAAAGACCTGTTTATTATGGAAGAAGAGAAATAATAAATCAAAATTTTATAAGATCCTCATTTTCATCAAAATTTTTAATTTCAATGTTATCAACTGGATTAGGTTTAAGTGCTGTGCACAAAATACCTGCATTATTTGTAAATTCAGACGAACTTTGTAGAAATTTAAGCTTTATTAATAAACAGAAACACTTTGCTTCTGAGCTTGGTACTTTCCCAATAAATATAGATAAAGATTTTAATGAAGATCAAATTAAAAAAGCACTAACAATTAATAAAAAGAAATTTAATACGTTTAAGTTTAATTATTTAACCAGCAGAAAAGATTTTAAAACTAATAGCACTATTATAAAAGAACTATATTTTTAGATTTAAATTATGAAACAAAAAAAAAAGTACATAAATTTTGCAGAACCGGTAATCGATATTCCTCTAACATTAAAAATGTTGAAAATAGCTTTAAATAAAAATTTTCCAGGTGAGGGCGAGTTAGTCAAAAAATTCGAGACCAAAATATCAAAACTTTTAAAGGTGAAACATGTTTTAACTTGTTCTAATGGAACAGCATCAATTTTCTTAGCTCTTAAGTCAATTGGAGTTAAAAAAGGTGATGAAGTTTTAATACCAAACATAACATTTCAAGCAACTGCCAATGCAGTTAAATTAACTGGAGCCAAACCTGTATTGGTTGATATTTCTCCAGAAAATTTATTAATGGATCCTAAAGATTTAAAAAATAAAATTAACAAACATTCTAAAGCTATAATACCTGTTCATGTTTCTGGAAGAGGATCTAATATAAAGAAAATATTGAAAATTGCTAAAGAAAAAAAAATATCACTCATCGAAGATGCAGCTGAAGCATTTATGTCTAAATTTGAAAAAAAATTTCTTGGTACATATGGCGAAATAGGATGTTTTTCTTTTGCACCAAATAAGATAATAACTACGGGTCAAGGCGGAATAGTAATTACAAATAATTCAAAAATTTATAAATCTTTACTCAGATTAAAAGATCAAGGAAGAATAAAAAATAAAACACAAGTCGAACATCAGTACTTAACTGCAGGTTTTAATTTTAAATTTACTAATTTACAAGCTGCATTAGGAATTAGCCAATTAAAGACAATAAAAAAAAGAGTAAACATATTAAAATATAATTATCTGTTCTATCAAAAAAATCTCTCGAATAAAAAAGATATAAAAATGTTAAATTTTAATTTAAAAAAAGGTGAGCTACCACTTTGGGTTGATATCAAAATCAAAAACAGAGTCCGATTTTATAATTTTCTTAAAAAGAAAAAAATTTTGTGCCGTTTTTTTTGGAAACCTTTAAATTTAACAAAACCATATAGGCAATCTTTTGAGAAATTAAAAAATTCTGAAAAGGTAAGAAATAAACTCATATGGCTACCATCAAGTTTATCTATGACTAAAATAGATATCAATAATATTTGTAAACAAATAAATAATTTTTCTTAATTTAAATGATCAAATTAATTGAAAACAAAAAAAAAGTAGTGTGTAAAATTTGCCAAAAAAAAAGTGAATTTATATTTTTAAAAAAAAAACAACCTACAAAAATTTATCCCTCAAGAAAATTATCAAATTTTAAAAAAAGAGATTTAAATATCTATTTTTGCAAACAGTGCTCCTATTGCTTTCAGCATCCTATGCCAAATGATAAAATGATTGATAAATTTTATAAAGATGAAGACTCAGATATATCAAATTATACATCATTAATTAAAAATCCCTCTATTGGTTCTTTGAAAGAAAAAGAAAAAATAGATTT
>MDTA01179163.1_pt1 | contig 21809 bp, 21 predicted proteins | sample 811151 | NCBI WGS metagenome assembly MDTA01 (sample SAMN05326648, study PRJNA326480) | marine metagenome | isolation source: seawater | place: Indian Ocean: South | collected 2010 | reverse complement strand
CGCAAGGCATTCATTATTTCACCTTTAGGCTCCAAAAATTTTGTTAATGAGCGGTATCACGAACCCGCGAAATTGTCTTAAATAAAGCGCAAGCACGCCGATAACCCATATCCAGGCGAGAACCCCCCAAACATTGATTTTTGGCCCGTGGGTCATAAACCGATTAATCCTCGTAATCGGTCAAACATGGGCGGAGCCGCGAAAAAGAAAAGCCAGAAGCACAATAGCCGCGGGAAAAACCACCGGTGAAAATTCCTGCCTTACCAAATTTTGCATTCGTCCCGGTAATCCTCGGAATATGCATCAACATTGAGGCCTGCTCTGGAAGCAGCATATCATATTAAATCCCAAACTCATTGCCCAACGCTCTTTCCGTTTGCCTAACCTGTAAACAAGTTGCGATGGACTTCAACTTTCCAGTAAGGAGCATAAGTCAGCGCCTGCTTAACCACGGGACTGATGAATAAGATTTCAGATGCAATGGCCATATGCGCGCGATCAAGCGTTACCGTTTCAGGGCTGAAAACCACGCAGAAGAAAATCGCCCGGATGCAGATGACAAAGCCAGCCTGATGCGAGCCAATCCCGTAAGATCATAGGATCCATCGTCTCATCAACAATCACCCGGCGCCAACAAACGCCTTGATGATATAGTCAAGCTTGTCCTCAAACTGCCAGATATACATCAGAAAGATCCCAAGCATCCAGGCGAGAGCCAACACTGTTGGCCACCTCCACCCCGCCTGTCCCACCCCCCCTCCAACAGATCTCTCGCCAGCAAGAAAATCCGGCCTTTTGGCGGGTCGGCGAAACGCCGCAAGGGTGATCAGAATTACGTTGACCGGGTATAGAAACAGGCATGCGGTGGCCGGTGTATAGGCACCGGATTTAATGAATTTTCGAAGTGCCGTATAGTCGATCGCCGATGCACGAAACCAGACAGACTTCAAGCCTCCGCTGGCTGTCGAGGCGATTCGGGCGGCCCATCGCCGAGCGATCCTATGATGGAATTTTTGGCGCCGCGACGTGTGTGAGTCGATACTTCCCGGGAGTACATAGTACCGGCTTAGCGGGTCGGCAAAGGCAATTAGACGATTGTCCGGGTTCGATAGTATTGAGAGCCAAAGATCAACATCCTGGCCGTTGGCCAGATCGGGGTCGAAGCCCCCGCCGGCCTCAACACAGCCCTTTTGCACCAGCACTGTCGACGTGCTGATGCATCCCTTTCGGTAAATCGCGACAAACGCGGACGTGTTCTCTTGGCGCCGTGACAAGCTGTCATTCAGCGACTCTTCGCCGTCGACAACCAGCCACTCATTGTGGCAAGTCATATCCGCTGTTCCGGCTTCGAAATGCCTTAGACTGGCTTCTAGATGCTCGGGAAGCCATTCGTCGTCAGCATCGAGAAAGGCCAGGATTCTCGACTTTGCTGTCAAAACGCCTTTGTTCCGGGCCGCACCAGGACCAGCGTTCTCTTGGCGAATGACAGTAAGGGATGTGTTGCCAAGCTCTGTTGACATAGCGCGCGCCAAATTATCCGTACCGTCGGTCGATCCGTCGTCGACAACGACAACCTCACGCGGCAAAACAGATTGGGCGGCCACGCTCATGATGGCGCGCTCGATTGTATCCGCCGCCTGATAAGCGGGAATAATCACCGTTACGTCGAGATTTAGATCAGGCATCCAAGATATCAGACGGTATTTCGACGCTACAACCGACGTGCAATCACACCGATTGACTAAACTCGTTCAACGCCACGCCGGGTGCATCCTCGAAGCATCGTTCGTCAACGTAAAGCGTTGTGACTAGTTCGAGTATCAGAAGGGCGTAGATTCGATATCCATGCGCCCGAGTATCGGCAAACAACCTGTTAATTCCCTCTTCGCTCCACCATTTCCGCGACAGCGCGGCCGGGCGCTGGAGCAGATTTTTTACCGAATCGCGAATTGGTCCCTGCATCCAAGCCGGTACAGGCGACGTAAACCCTTGTTTCGGTGCGCGAAGAACGGCTTCCGGCAGATAGGCCGCGGCGATTTCTCGTTCGAGGTGCTTGGCGCTTTTGTTTGGGGACCGGACAGCCTCGGGGGCCGATAATGCGAGTTCGACTAGCGCATGATCGAGAAACGGAACTCGTCCCTCGACACCAACAGCCATGGAGGTTCGGTCCAGAAGCGTCAAAAGATCATCGCAGAGGTAACTTTTAATGTCTGCGTAAAGCATACCGGACTGCCGTTCACCATCGAACTCCTCGAAATAGCCACTCTGAACACTGGGAGTCGGTCCGCCCTGGTAGTCGATGAGGCCGAGTATGGGCGTCGGAAATTGGGTGGAATGGTCGAATAGATAACCGCCCGGATCGGTATTGAATTTCTCCGCGCGGCCCAATTTCCACGCCATCATGGGGGAAAACATTCCGAGCAGGGGTTGAGCAACGTTATTCCGGATTGGCGCCGGTAGGTGCAGGTACCTGCGCTCGATCGGTAACTGGAAATAACGGCGGTATCCGGCGAATAGTTCGTCGCCACCAGTCCCATTCAAGGACACTTTGGCATACTGGGACATTTCCTTTTGGATGATGTGATTGGGCAACAGCGCGGCGTCGTACAAGGGTTCTTCGAGATGCCAGACGGCATCAATGAGTTCTCGATCAACGGTGTCGAGACCGACGAGGACTTCCTTGTGGTTCGTCCCATATCGCTCTGCCACCGCTCTGGCCAATCCTGACTCGTCATAATCTGCCCCCTCGAAATTCACCGTCAAGGTCGTCAGCGCACGACTGGCAAACTCGGACGCAAAAGCCACCAATAACCCCGAATCGAGCCCGCCCGAGAGAAGGGCACCGACCGGCACGTCAGATTGCATGTTCAGGCGCACGCTGTTTCGAAGCTTCTCGGTCAGGTTTTCGCGTAATTCGTCCGGTGACGATATCGTCGCCCTGGATTGACCCGGGAACCAATATCGCTTGTTAGCAACCACGCCGTCAGACACATGGAGGCAGCATCCAGGCCGGAGTTTCATTATGCCGGAGAACAGCGTTGCCGGTCCCGGTACATAACCATGTGACAGATATTGGGCAACCTGGGATCGATCGATCTCAGGCTCGACAATGCCTGCAGCGAACAGAGCCTTGATCTCTGATGCAAATCCTACACCGCCGTCGTATCGCCGCACCCAATACAACGGCTTCACGCCAGTGTGATCGCGCACAAGCGTCAAGCGGCGCGCCGACGGCTCGAAGATTCCAAGGGCGAACATACCTGTCAGGTCATGAACGAAGTCGTCGCCCTTCGCATCGATCGCCGCCAGGACCGTCTCAATATCGCCAGCCGACCGATAGGGAAAATCGCGATAGCGTTCGCGGAGTTCGACAAAATTGTATATCTCCCCGTTGCCGACTAAAATGCGTCCGTCACGGGCGCTGACGATCGGCTGCGGACTGTTTTCCAAATCGATAACCGACAGTCGGCGGAACCCGACCTGAAAGGTGCCGTCGGGCGATTCGAAAAAACCAACGCCATCGGGGCCACGGTGACGCAGCGCGCGCATGCCCGCACGAATGTCGATGTTCAACTCGCCGACGGGCCGGTCCACGGAGAGAAAGCCAACGAAACCGCACATTTCACGCAGCCTCGACCACGATGGCACTTTCATGCGGCAACCGAACGGATTGATCAAATTGAATCCGCCATCCAGGAACATCGTTACCATAAGCTGTCCATAACGGACTTTCCGCGATCTTTATCCGCGTGCCCGATGGCGGTATGATTCGAAACTGGTACTGACCGGCTTCAAGAATGACCGCCCCATTCGATTGGCGCGGCTTGATCCCCGTTTGTAACCGTCGCGTCAAATCGACGGTTCGGCGGCCCCTGATCACGTCAGAAATCATCACTGCGGTTCCGCTGAACTGCCAATTCCGTTCCACGCATCCCATATTGCGGAACCGGGAATATCCGCAAAACCGAACACCCGCGCCACCGTCGATCAAATACAGCTCGGGCGGCGGGCCGCATACTGTTCGGCGGAAAGCGTCGTCATAGTAGGGCTTATTAGGCGGATATGGCTCGTGGTTGTTCAACGTCAGACTTGAGTGCGCCTCAGCCCGGCAGTAGATCTGATCTTCGAGTGAATTGCCGTATCGATCACGACCGGGGTCCACGAACAGGGCCATCCCAGAGTAGTTCAATTCAAACCCGCCGATATCATGATGACCGTGACCCGGCATGGCTCGCCATCCGGCGACGGGACAGTGCCAAAAACCGGTCCACGGTGCCTTATCCAACTTCAACCAGCCGGCCTTCATTAGCAGTTGGCGATTTGGGGCAGGCGCGCTATCGCAAAGGCAGGCCAGATCACCACGTTCCTGTTCAGTTAGGGATCCCACCCAGCCCCGCGCGGCGGCCCCTTTCCGCCACAGCCCAGAGAGGTATTCTGGCGTGAAGTCCGGCGAGATATCTCCGACCAAGGGAAAACGGTCATTCATCACGAGTTGGGGGAGCACGGAGAGGGCCTTCTGGGCGATCCGCGCGAGATCGTGGCGCTCGGGACGTCCGTGGCGCTCAGCGTCAAGCCAGACATCCGCGTAGCGCTGCGCATAAAGCGCATGATAGTGCGTGGACTCTTCCCGCAGTATCCCGGAATCGGTAAAAATTCGATCCGCTTCGTGGACAAGTATGGAGAGACCGACGGCCGATATTTTGTCGTCGCGCAGTCGAAGGCCAATTCGATACAGTCCACGCCCGTTGTTTGCGAGGTGATTTGAGGTGTCATGGTCGCCGAAGTACTCCAGGGCGCCCATGATTTTCCGAGCATGCATGCCAAGCACCTCTTCGAGACCGGGGAACAAAGTCTCATTCCTGTGGAACCGGGAATAGTCGATTAGGTTTGCGGCCCGCTCGGCGGCCGTGTAGGGATGCCATGCCCAACCGCCATCGATGGCGATGAAATCCTTACGCCAAAGGGACCAGAAGTGAGCCGCCCATTTCGGGCCGTTGCCCTCCCCAAGTGCCGGCAACCAGGCAAACCGTTGCGCCGACAGCGTCGTCTCGATGTCATCGAATGGCCTGCTAAACAGTGATCCAGCATCCACCGCCGAAAGGCTGATGACCTCCCCTGCAAGCTGAATCTCCACGTTTCCGTCCGGTGGTGCCGGTATTGGCATTGAACCCAACGTCGCTCCGCTTTTTGCGCTGGCCTCCTCAATTTCCTTCGAGGTTATATAGGGCGGCCGATGCGCTGTGAACGCGGCCGGGGCCGAAGCGGTGCCCAGGACCCTGGCTCGCAACCATCGACGTAACACGGGATCGCGAAGCACTTGTCCAGTTCGTCTTATTACTGCCTGGATCACTATCTACGCCATGTCCTCGCGCATCACGGCGCTCGGCCTCCAAGAGTTGGCCGAGCGCTCGGTCCAATCGCCGACCGTCGGGCTCGCTGCACGAGCGTCTGAATAACAGCCATATTCTTCAGGTGAGCGCCAGGCACCTTTACACGACCGTCGGTCAATCTCCTCCGCCTCCTGGTCAGGGTCAACTCCTCGGCGCTTCCACCTGTGTAGCGTGACGACGAAGTTCGGCATGGTGTTTTTTCTGGATCGCTGGGCGGTTCCTGCGCTAAAATATCAGTTCCCGCCTTATTTGACAGGTCCACACCACAAAAAGTCCCGGTGATCGCGACTGGCAAGGTCATCCGTGCTCATCGACAATTTGTTTCAGTTGCATCATTACCAAGCCATCAACCATTTATCGTCGCCATGAATTCGGTGATCTGGGAAAGGCTGGTCTGGCGGACGTCGACACCAGCGAAGACCTGTCGGTACCACCATACGGACTTGTCGATGGCCTGTTCCGACGACCAGATTGGGCGCCACCCCAACTTTAGCCTGGCCTTATCGATGTTGAGCTGAAGTAGTTTGTGCTCGAAGGGCCCGAGGTCTTCCTCGGCACCTGCCACCTCACCGGCACCCCATTTTTCGACTGTCCGCTCCGCCAACTGGCGCACTGTCAGGCCGGTGTCAATTTCCGGACCGAAATTCCAGGCGCCGGAAAACCGCGCCGGATCTTTGGCAAGCGCCGCGCCCAGATGGAGATAACCATACAGGGTATCAAGAACATGTTGCCACGGTCGGGTTGCCCTTGGATTTCTGAGCACCACAGGCTCTACTGCTTGCAACGCCCGGATGCAATCGGGAATAATTCGGTCCGATGCCCAATCGCCGCCCCCGATGACATTGCCGGCGCGTGTTGTGACCACGCCAAGATCAGGACGCTGCCTGAAGAACGATTCGTGATAGGCCGTTAAGACCAATTCGGCGGCCGCCTTCGAAGCGCCATATGGTTCCTGGCCGCCGAGTTCATCGTTCTCCCTGTAACCCCAGGTCCATTCCTTGTTTCGATAAACCTTGTCCGAGGTGATGAAAACCAGGGCGCGGACCGTGTCGGCGGCGCGCGTCGCTTCCAGCAGATTGACGGCCCCGCCGACGTTCGTGTCAAATGTCGTTTTCGGATCATCGTAAGCGCGGCGCACAAGGGCTTGTGCGGCAAGATGGAAGATGAACTCCGGCTGTGTATTGGAGACGGTGCTAGCCAATGTTTCCGGATCCCGTACGTCAGCAACGACATGATTGATTTGAGTGCCGAGGTCCAGTTGCTCGAAGTGGGAGTTTTCATATTCCGGCGCCAGCGCATACCCGGTGACCTCGGCGCCCAGGTGCTTCAGCCAGAGCGCCAACCAGGAGCCCTTGAAACCGGTGTGCCCGGTAAGCAGAACGCGTCGTCTGCGGTAGGCAGAAGCTAAATCGATGCTTACCACGTCTTCCATGGCGCCTTTCCTTCGACCCAAAGCGAATTCAGCAAACCGTAGTCACGATTGGTATCCATGCATTGCCAGAAACCGTCGTGTCGGTACACGGCCAACTCGCCGTCAGCAACAAGCCGGCGCATGGGCTCCTGTTCCAGCACCAGATCTTCGCGATCGTCCAGGAAATCAAAGATTTCCCGCCGGCAGACAAAAAAGCCGCCGGAGATTCTGCCTCCGGTCGCCTGCGGCTTTTCGTTGAACTCTGTGGCGATGCAGTCGTCGCCAATTTCGATTTCACCAAAACGGCCCGGCGGGCGCACACCAGTGACGGTCATCAACTTGCCGTGGCCCTCATGAAAGGCAATCAGCGCATTGAGATCGACGTCGCAAACACCGTCGCCATAGGTCAGCATAAAGTTCTCGTCATTCTTGATATAGCGAAAAGCCCGGCGCACGCGTGCGCCGGTCATAGCGTTCAAGCCGGTATCCGCCAGTGTCACCGTCCAGCCGGCCTCGTCATTATCGCCGTGATGCTCGATGATGCGATTAGGCCCGCTAGCGCCCAGCGTGATCGTCATATCTCTTGTAAAGGCTTCGTAGTTTAGAAAGAACGATCTGATGAAGTCGGCCTTATAACCCAGGCAGAGCACGAACGCATTGTGGCCCGCAGTGGCGTAGATCTTCATAATATGCCACAGAATCGGCCTAGCACCGATGGGCAGCATGGGCTTCGGTAGGTCCGTGTAGACATCCCGAATGCGGGTACCTTGTCCGCCACAGAGAATCAGGGTTTTCATCCTCACGTTTTGTCCTTCCGTTATCTCAGCAGGAACCCTTGCAGAGCTATCTGCGAAGTCAAGTGTGTTCCAAAGCGGAGCCGTCGCCATAGCCCTCCGGGTGACCCCCCAGCTCCGGCACTCGATTATCGCGCAGCCCGGCGATTGCCGCGCGCCCCATTTTCAGGATCGCCTCCTCGGCGCTGCCCCCGATATGCGGCGTGACGATGACATTGGGCAAACCGATCAGTTCCGGATCGTCGGGCGGCTCCTCTGCGAATACGTCCAGCGCTGCGCCTCCCAAATGCCCACCGACCAACGCCGCCTTCAAGGCCGCCTCATCAACCAGACCACCGCGAGCCATATTGATTAGCAATGCACCCGGCTTCATCAAGGCCAATCTCTCCGCCGAGATCATATTGACGGTCGATGGGTCCTTAGGGAGGTGGAGCGTCACGATGTCGGAATCTTGCAGCACCGTCTCGAGATTTGCCGGGTCAACCCCGCGCGCCAATAGCGCACTGGGAAGCGGTCGAATATCAAAAGCTAGGACCCGACATTCGAAAGCCTTCAGCAACCCGGCCAGGTCACGGCCGACATGGCCGCAGCCGACGATCCCGATGGTCCGCCTCGACAGGTGACCACCAACCCGCTGGCTCCAGGCGCCCTCCCGGACCTCCTGGTTGAGCGCCGGCACGTGGCGCAACAGTGCGATGGCCGCTGAGATGACGAGTTCGGAGACAGATCGCTTGTTGGTGCCACCGGTCCAACCGAGGCGAACCCCGCGCGCGCGCATTGCCGCCAGGTCCAGCATATCGAAGCCGACCCCATATTTCGAGATGACACGCAGATCGGGGAGCGCAGCCAGAACGCGGGCGTCGATCGGTTCCAGCGCCGTGATCGCCATGGAATGACCATGCAGGTAGGAGATCAACTCGTCGCCGACCAGGGACAGGCCCTGGTCGTTGAAAGTGATCTCGGCTTCCGGATGGGCGGCGATCAACTCGTCGCGCAGGACCGTGTGGCGCGAGAACGACCGCGAGGTCACGGCGATGCGCTTCATAGTCTAGGTAGCCTCGGAGAGGGTGGAAAGCGCCCGGGGCAATTCACCGAACGTGTCGATCAGTGCATCTGCGCCCAGCTCGGCGAAGGGAACATGGCAATAGCCGTAGGTAACGGCGACCGTGGCAAGGCCCGCAGCACGGCCGGCGCGGACATCGATTTCGCTGTCGCCAACAAGCGCAGCTCGCTCCGCATTGACCCCTAAGGCATCCAGGACGGCCGTAACGTGGCGGCCGTCGGGCTTCATGAACGGCGTGTCGTCGGCGGCGGCGACGGCACCAAAAAACCCGTCCAAACCGAGCGCCCGCAGCACCGCGCCGGTGCTGCGGCTAGGTTTGTTAGTGCAGATGCCCATGAGCACACCGGCGCCGGCGAACTCGGCGAGGATCTCGCGCACCCCGTCGAAAACGATCGTTTCCGCTGCCGGGTCTTCCAGGTAGGCGGCCATGTAGCGCTGGATCATTCCGTCGACGTCCGCCTCTAACCGGCGCGTCGCCAGTGTTTTGTCGAACATCTCACGCGCGCCGCCGCCGACGGCAATTTTCACTTCGTCGAGGTCCAGGGGTGCCAGGCCGTCTTCGGCGAACACCCGATTCATCGCCCAGGCGACCTGCGGAACGCTGTCGATGAGCGTGCCGTCCAGATCAAAAACTATAGCCGCGAATTGATGGTTAAAGCTCAATAGCGGCCCCACAAAGGGTCTTTCTGAATCACCGCCTCGACCCGCCCAATATCCTCGGGACTGTCGACGGACACATAGGGTCGCCAGGGCATCCGCGCGACTCGCTGAAAGAAACCGTTGTCGCAGATGCGGTTCGAATCACAGGCCTCCTTCTGCTCCAGGGGGGATTCGGGGGTCTCCATAAACCAACGGAGGAAAGCCCAACGGAATCCGAAGATCCCACCCACACGCAACGCACCAAGTTCCTTTGAAAAGCCACCTTTGGCAAAAGGAATGGGCGTTCTTGACGTGTAGAGGACATTCCCCTTGAGGTCGTGAACAATTTTGACAATGTCCGGATTGAGAAATGTCTCCTCGTCCACAATAGGCACTGCGAGCATCGTGCCGGGTACAGTCTTGTCTGCGCGCAGAGGTTTAACCACAGCGTCTAGAACGTCGGGCCCCAGTAAGGGCTCGTCTCCTTGCACACATACTACGATGTCCGTGTCCTCAATATCTGGGAACGCCAGCATCGCCGCTTCCGCAACACGGTCGAGGGCACGTGTGTGGGTGTCACGTGTCATCTCCACGGAATAGCCCTTCGATTGGCAGAAAGACCCGATTTCGTCGTCACAGGTCGCCACCATCAAGTGATCCCAAGCCGCGTAAAGCATAGCCCGCGCGACACAGTGTTCTAAGAGTGGTCGGCCACAAATCGGGTACAATGGTTTTCCTGGAAACCGGCTAGCCGCCATCCTGGCGGGAACGATACCTATCAGTCTGCTCATGGTGCCTGAACCTCCAGGTTATTCGGAAACTTTGTGGGTCAACTGCCAGCGATCCCGCCATTCCGGATCAGCGCAGTAAATTCGGTAGACCAATTCCATGGTCTGAAAAGCATCCTCGGATGAACCAACGGTGATTGGCTTATCGCCAAGGATGGCATCGACAAAATCCTCGATTTCGTCGCGCCAAGAATTGTCAGCGTTGTAACGGGTCGTCTTTTCTGGGGGATCACCTCTGTCATCCCCAGCCCAGGCAACGGTCAGCGTCTCCGCACCATAGCTTTTCGAACCCGACAAGATGCCGCTCAACGTCAGGGACCCCTTCTCCATAGTGATTTCAAGATTGAAGCGGTGACGCCACTGGGTCGCCGAGGAATGTAACATGCCGATCACGCCATCGGTCGTGCGCATCAGAGCATAGGCGTTGTCCTCAACATCCTGGTTCCAATAGTCGTTGCGCACAAAGCTGTGGATGTCGGTGAACTCACCCGCAAACAAGCGCATTAGATCCACCATGTGGATCCCCTGGTCGAGGAGGATACCTCCGCCGGAGAGGTCGCGCTGGGTGCGCCAAGTTGTCTGGCCATAAGAGATCAACATTGATTTTCCGTAGACACCTCGCAAGTTCACCATGCGGCCAAACTCGCCCGACACGATCAGGTCGAGCGCGTCACGGACCGAGTCATGATAGCGGTGGTTGAAGCCGTACTTCAGCTTACAGCCTGGGTGGCGCGACTCGCAGGCCATGACGCGAGTGACATCCGCCAGATCACGGCCTGGCGGCTTCTCGCAGAACACGTGAAAGCCGCTCTCCAGCCCCATGATGGTTGCCTCCGGAGCGATGTCGTTGGGCAGACAAACAAATAGGACGTCCAGATCTTCGTCGGCGAGGCGGAGGAAGTCATCGTAATAGCGAGTGCCGTCGTCAAACTTACCGTCGCCACCCAACGTAACATCAGATACGGCTGCGGCCCACATGTCGTCTCGACGATCGACGATTTCGCGGCGCCGTTTGCCGACAACGCCGTAGCCGGCGAACCCAACCTTCAGTGGCGTTTTGACGTTCATTAAACGGGTGTCCTGTACAAATCGGATATGGTCTCCTCCGCACGGCCAAGGCGTTCAGACTGCCGGCCCTCGGCGACTGTAATCCAGCCTCCATCTATTTCATCGGAACAATAGAACGCATGCAACAGGTTCAAAGTCCCGACGCAGTCCGACCGGTGTATTGGATAAGGCGTGCCATCGCGGAAATAGTCTACTATGTCGGTGTACATTGCGGCATGGCCGTAGCCGTAGACTGCTCCGTGCCCCTCAATACCCGTAAAATCTTCCGAGTTAGCAGCACAAGCGTCTGGGTCAGGGGTTAAAGTCTGTAGTTCGTTGACAGCAATACCGCCAATCTGGGCTAGCCCCTTGGAGCCAACAATTGAAATTGAGGCCTCAAAGTCGTCGGGCCGCGCCGCAGTTGTCGACTCCAGGCTTCCAACGCCGCCGCTCGAAAAAGTAAAGCTAGCCACAGTCGTGTCCTCTACCTCGATATCAGCGCCAAGCGTACGCATTGTCGCCGACACCCGATCGACCTCACCGGCCAGGAAACGTAGAAGATCGACGTGGTGGATGGTCTGGTTGGTCAGCGCGCCTCCGTCGTGAGAGAACGTACCTCGCCAAGGTGCCATATCATAATATCGCTGAGGCCGGCACCAACGGAGACGCACGTTGACGACCCGGATTTCCCCCAGCTCGCCATCGTCGATCGCCTTCTTAACTCGGCGCACGGCTTTATTGTGACGGTTTTGGAAGACGGGAAAGATTTGCAGCCCCTTATCATCGGCCAACGCAAATGCTTGGTGCAATTGTTCCGGCAGCATAAAAGTCGGCTTTTCCATGATGATGTGGTTGCCGTAGCGGGTCATAATATCAATCGCATGTTCAAAATGCATACCCGATGGCGTGATCACAGCAACCACGTCAATCTCCGGCACACTCTGGAACATCTGATGGTAGTTAGTGAAATGTGGTACGCCATGTACCCGCGCGAATTTGGCAGCTTTCGCTTCTTCCAGATCGCACACGGCCGCCAAAGCCACGCCATAAACTGCATCTAGAGACCGGCAATGATGCCCCGCGATCCTTCCACAACCGATAAGCGCCACATTGATGGGCTTCATGGGATGTTCCTTTTCGTTTTTTCAAGTCCATGCTCGGGATCCGATTCGACCAATGGTTCAAGCAGCCGACGCCACACTTCCATATCCACCGGGGCCATGACGTCGGCCCACGCAAGGGGCAGGTTCGCATTGCTGTCGGCCAGTGCCCCATGCAGGTTTTCTGCTGTCACCACCCTAACGTCCACTCCATCCGGCATTATGTCCAGGGCGACTGCGTCTTCTGGCATCAGACGAAAGGTAGGGACTCCGGCCAGTAGGCCCTCCAGCCCAGGCGTCCCGGTGGAATACAACACCGCGGCTATAGCATCAGTCTGCGGGATCGTGGTACTAATTTGCTTTAGGGTCTCGGTCTCTTCGAACGGAAACGGGTACATGGGGTGATTCTTGACCACGAACCGCTGCCCAGCAGCCGCCAAAGGTCGTATAGCAGCCATCATCCTGTTTGCCACCAGGGGGATGGCCGATAGGGCCACGTAAACGGGGCCGTTTGGATCATACCGTCCCGACTCGATACGGCCAACTCGGAAGGCACCGGCTATAACTAGGCACTCTTCGGGTATCCCTAGCTTGACGAGCTGCTCGCGATATCGAGAGCCGTTGCAAGCAATAATACTTGGCAAGCTGTCCATACCATCTGAGTTCGAGTGCGGAGAAAAATTGAATTGATGCCGTCCAACGACCGCATGTTGGTACCCAACGGTATACGCATTTGCGCAGTGAGCTGCGCGGACAAGGTCGCGCTCCCAGGCGTGGTTCTCCCAGGGCCAGGCGACAACGCGCGGACTACGCTCCGCCAGCCAGCGTCGCTGGCAATGCATCTGCCAGCGGTTCATAGCCGGGCCGCCGCCGCCGTTCTCCCTGACGGCCGCACGCTGAATCAGCCAACCTGCGGGCCCGGCCTTGAGCCTACGGGTCGGTCGCCAGCAAGTGAATGGCAGCTTGCAAACGGCAAAACCCAACCCCCCCCACGCATGCAGGCTCGCTGTCCGATCGTCAACACCCAAACGCATTGCCAAGCCTGGACGGCAATCAGTGTGTAAAAGCCGATGTAGGGCCGGCAACTCTAACATGAGCGAACCAAAATAGGCATCGGTACCGTCGGGGCGGCTATCCGGGTGGCCGTACACCATCAACACGGACGCATCATGGCCGGCCTGCTTACGCCTGTCGCCGCGCAAAGCAATAACAGCGTACGCTAAGCGCACAGCAAGCGCGCCGCGCGCAAATATACCCCGAAGCCAACAACGGAAAAAGCGTGGCCACAAAGCCGGCCGGCGCCCAGCCCGAACCCCCGCCAGAGCCTCCATCTGACGAAACAACCACGGGTCCGAACAGACCACCAAAGTTATAGCAGCATCAGCCGCACAATCCTCTGTCAAACGCGTCCAAGCGAGCATCAATCCAAAGTCGGAGCCATAGGTACCCGCAGCGGCAACGTGCGACCATTTAGCAGAGGCGTCGTCGCGCCCCATCTCGCGAGAGAGAGTCCACCAGGTGTCGCGAATATCGTCGAAAGCGGCCTCCAGTCGAGCAGCTATGTCCGGCAGTCGCGTATCGGCCGGCAAGCTCACGGTCGTCCCAGTCACAGCGAACCAGTGATCGTGACGGGGCACCGATGCAAGATCGTCAGCGCATCGCAAGACTACGGCCATCCCTTCGCTGATCCTACAGCCAATCACCCCCGGTCAGAGGTAACATCTGTCCGGTGATAAACCCAGCCCAACCGGACAAGAGATAGATGATCAATGCCGCTGCTTCATCCGGATGGCCAGCGCGTTTTAGTGGCACTAGGTCGATGCGTTCCTCCATATCGGCGTCGGTCTTGCCGTGCCAGCGCTCGTGGAAGCCGCTGCGGATGCACCCGAGCCGAATTCCGTTTACCAGAATATCATTGGGTGCGCCTTCGCGAGCCAGACCTTGCACGAGGCACTCCGTGGCCCGTTTCGCAATGGCGTAGGGAAACGACTGTGTGCTACCGCCATGCAAGGCCGACTCAGTGCCGTTGAGAACAATTCGCCCTCCGCTATTTTGTGTCCGCATACATTTCATGGCGGCCCGGGCCAGGAAAAACGGGTGATTCAGGTTGACGTCGATATCTGCGTTCCAGTCCAGCTCCGGCATGTTCCACCAATGACCGCTGAAGTTAATACGGCCAGACAGTGCGACAAGAGCATCGATGCCGTCAGCCCGCACGGCAAACTCGTCAACAACAGCGATACAGTCGGATTCGGTCTCCAGCGGGCGCAAAATAGGGATGACACGAGGGTCTTCGATATTGACCCCTTTACTAGCGCCATGGGCGCCAATTACGCACTCGGATCCGTCCAACAGCATCTGGGTCAAAGCCAATCCCAGGCCACCGCTCGCGCCAACCACCAGTATCCGCATCCCTGGTAAAACACTGGGGAGCCACCCGGGCTTGATGAAATCACTCACCGCTCAGCCTCCTGGTTCAGCCTTTTGGAGCTGGCGCAATCACGCCGCGCAAAATCTGATGGGTATTTGTCATATTGCTTTCATTCGCCTCGGCAAATAACTGTCTCGCAGAACCTGCACGCTACGGCGAATGTCATCAATGCAACCCTCTGCACTGGACATACGCTGTTCGATTGACACATAACCTCCGTAGCTAGCCGCGTAAAGCATCTCGCCTAATGCTGCGTGGTCGACCAAACCCGAAGACCCAAGTATCGCTAATTTCGGTTCATTGGCATGAAAATGGACCAGGTGCCCAGCCATTGACTTCACGGTTTCAACGCACGCTTCATCGTTTTCAACCAATGCCTTCGCATCTAATTGAATCTGAAGAGCCGGATGATCAACAGTTTTGACGATATGGAGTGATTCGGCTGCGCTATTAATAAAATCTGAATCAATTGGGCCAAGAGGCTCAAAGCAAACCACTGTGCCATGACCCTCAATACGGCGACAAAGCTCGCCCATGAAATTCACCGCTTCCGCGACAGCATCATCTACAGACACAGCCTCACGCCGGCGACCGCCGCCCCAGATCATTGTACGTCCACCGAGATCACGACAAACCGCAGACAAATGCACAAGAAAATCAAGTGATGCCGCACGAGCATAAGCACTCTTAAATAGGCCTAATTCCGGGTGATCAAAAAATAGCGAGTGTAAACCGATAACTTCCAACTCAGCAGCTTCGATTGCCACCCGATAGGCTTCGACATCGGCCACGCTGAGACCCTTCCAAGTATCCAACCACACCCGGCTAGGTGCAACTTCAATGCCCTGAAGACCAATCGCCGCCAACTGTTTCAAGTGATCCAAGTGATCATAAGCAGGTAGTGCGATATTGGAAAGTCCGAGACGCACTGTTTCTCTATGCCTTTGACATCAAAGCCAGGTGTTTGAGAACCGGATGAATGACATAGTAGGTCCGCCCTATTTGCTTATCTTGTGGCACGGCATTTGGCAAATCACCGGTCTCTCTGATAACTTCAAGCACTCGCGTTGCCAAATCAGCCCGTATCGCGTTGTCATAAAGATTATCGACGTCGACCCCTTCAGGTGGAGGGGGATAGAAGCGACGAGCGATAATCGGGCCGGTATCAATAGCGTGATCCAGTAAGATAGCGCTAACCCCGCAACGGCTCTCCTCGAGCCAACTGTAATACACAGTTGTGCTCCCACGGTAATCGGGAAGCCATCCAGCGTGCATGTGCAAGATTGGCACGCCGGCGGCCAAAATACCGGCTCCAACCAATTGCCCTGCATAACCCGAATAGATGATCAATGATGGATCCAATTCTGATAGCGCTATCTTTATAGCCGGGTCATTGACGTCTCCCGGCTTCACTTGGCAAACGAGCCAGCCCGCCCGCTCGCACGTGTCAAATATTGTCTCTGAAAAGTCTGGCACAAATAGATCGGTAAGTTCCAGGCGAGCCTTATCGTTGCCTTCCAACCCGTGATCCGATGTATTTCCAAAGGCAAGCACGCCACCAATTTTAAAGCCTGCATTTGCGAACGCTTGAGCGTAAGTCTGAGATCGCGCTGAGAACGCACTCAGAAGAACTACCCGAGATAAGTTCACCAATCTACCCTTCGGGAATTTGCGATAGCCCGCACATGCTCTCCTTCGCGCGCAATCAACCAAGCGAGGCGGCCGCGGTCAACATTTCCGAGCTGAGAGCTGACTGAAATTAGGCTGTCAACAATCTTTAACAACACGTTTAGGAGCGGCAAAGCGGTGCAGCGCGCATAAGCAGCCTCGAAAACCTCGGCGACCCGAAGATAAAGCGACAGATTGCGGTGAGCTGCGATGTTCCAGGCTCGGAAATCCGGACCATACCCCTCATGAATCCGTTTCGAGACCTCGAACTTGTTGACCAACCTGTCCAACCAGAATTGGGTTGCCGCGGAATCCAAGGCGCCAGCGTGGATTTCACCGAACAGATACTCAAGCAGAGCTGCGGTTTTGACATTGTCAGGATCTTCAGGAGCCATCTGCGGAACCGGATCCGGTGGGGGTACCGGTTCAACCGTCGAATTTCGCTCGCGGCACTCAGCCCAAGCGTTTAGAAAATCAACGCCGCCGAGCCGTGTGTAAAAGTATGTGTTCCGGTTAGCGAGCCGATCACCGTCCGCATACGGGTAAAGGGAACTCACGACAAATCATCCTTAAATATCTGCCAAATCTGCCCTGCCGCTATCTGTGGTGTCATCCTAGGTCCGTGATTTTCGATGACAACATCCGCTTCCGTAGGTTCCGGAAATTCGATATCGAAACCGACTACGTTTTTCGACTCTCCTCGTCGGGCCGCCGAATAGAGGCCCTTGCTATCACGACGCTCTAATTCCGTATACGGCACACGAACGTATACCTCTCGGTACTCAGAAAACCGACCTCGGTTAAGGATCCGCATCTCTGGAAAGATCGAGAGTATACAGCACACTACGTTGATTCCTTGGCGATCAAGCCAAGCACATACCTCCGTGATGCGTTCAGCGTTAAAGCGCCTGCCTGCGATGGAGTGTGCATCTGGTTGAGCGTCGAGGGTAAATACATCTCGCATTTCGTCACCGTCGACCAGAACCGTGTTAGGGTGTTCGTTCCTTATTAGGGCGCACAGTTCTTTACCAATAACGGATTTTCCCGCATCCGACATTCCGATTATCCAAATAATCATAAATTTTCCCTGGTGTAATCGAACTCCCTGGCGTTAAGCGCGCACTGAAGCTCTGCCCTGACGGCAGCTAGACGATCTGCCGGAAATTCACCAATCTCGGATAATCTTCTCTCGATGGGCGTTAGCAAATCAGAGAGCGCAGGATGGTCCTCGCGATATAAATTGTTCTGTTCGAGCGGATCCGCATCAAGATCATATAGTTCATGCCCGTCCACACCAAAAATGTCATTAGGATCGTTCCATTCACGCCAGATCAGTTCATATTGGCGCCCCCGCGTTGCCATGTAGATTGGGCGGCTATCGAATAGGCAATTTCCTCCATGAAATGATTCCATAACGACATGATTCCTCTCTGATATCCGGGGGTCCGTAACGGCGAGACCTTGCCAATTCTCAGCTGGTTTCACACCAACAAGATCAGCAACCGTAGGTGCCAGGTCCATCAAAGTAGTCAAATCATCGATGTGGTTACGCCCAATACCAGGTCGATGGAATAGCATCGGTACTGAAGTGCTGTGTTGATGCAAACGAAAGTAATGGCTGTAATTGCCATGCTCTCCCAATTCTTCTCCATGATCGCTGCACACCACAACAAGTGTGTCTTTGCGCAGGCCACATGCGTCTAAGGCGTCTAGAATGCGCCCAATTTGCATGTCAACGTATCTGATGGTTGCATCGTAGACTGCCGACCAAATTTCACGATGCGCTTCGTCCTGAGGTCGCTTGAAGGGCATAACCGAAAGATCCAAATTCCTCGGGTACCCAACCGCCTCAAGGTAGTCTGGCGCTTCGTCATACCAATATGGACACCGACCTGGAAGATAAGGTACGTGCGTATCGAAGAAGTGGGTCCAAATCAGGAATGGACGTTTCCGATCATGCTCTCGAAGTGTCCGGATAACCCGATTAGCGATAGCATTACCGTCGATGAATTGCTTAAACCGATTGGCGCGCAAAACAGCCCTCTCCGGCGCGAACGACCCCAGAAGCTTGTTCGTCCCACGGAAAATTGCTTCGCGGAACAGCTTCGATTTCGTACGGGCGAACCGCCAATCGGCGGCAATCCATTCATGCGCTTCGGGAATAGTCTGAAAATGGAAGCTCACATATCCAACGGGGTCATCGCGAAACTGGTCACGATGGCGTTCGGTGATTCTTCGGACAGCGTTGAAATCAAACCCGTCCTGAACCAGGCTAGTTTTTCCAAAATCCTCAAGGTCCTCACAATGAGATCGGATTCGTTCCTGGCTAAAATCAATAAGTTGCTCGAATAAGTCCTCTAATACAGGCGCAACTAGCTCAAGCATACGTGACGTACCGATCTCACCAGCTTGAAATGCCAGGATAGAGCTCTGGCATCGATTGACAGCTGCGCCCATCAGAGCTTTTGGTGAATAAAGGTGCGACTCCTTCCTGACCCCACCACCATAACCATAGTACCTGCTCACCCACTTGAAGGTCGTCAGCGATATTACATCGTATCCGCCTTTGGCCATCACATTGAATAGAGTCTCTGGACGGCCGCGCGCTCCCCAATCGTATCCGCCATACGACAGTGGCCGCGATGAGCAAAATATCGTTGGGAACGATGCCTGAGTAAAGCCCGCTAGAGAACTATTCCGTCTACAAACAATCGCGTCGTTGCCGATTTCATCAAGCCGTGGCGTCGTCGGTCGACGATAGCCGTACAAGCTCATGCGGTCGGCGCGCAAAGCGTCGATGGAGAGAAATAGGATGTTTGGTCGAGAACTAGTCATGGGTTACGATCCGCCTAGATTCGCGCGTCGTAAAATTGAGTGATTTTACCACTTTCGTACAGGTCGGCGATATTTTGATAATCCTCAACTGAGTCTATTTCCAACCAGCCGCCAATAATAGGAACCGCATGTACGTCAACACCGGTCAATACCATTTCCATAAACAAATCCGTCATGTAGGCCTTTTCAACCGGACGCTCATCCATCCAAGCTCGGCGCCGAGATCCCAGTTCTTTTTTGGTCCGCATCAGAAAATCAACGCCGTCTCCGCAAAACCGCATCAGCCCCATGTACTGGGCCTCGATATCGTCGATATTGTCCACGGGCAAGCCGATATCGATGATCCGTCCCTCGGCATCCAGTCGGAGGCTCTCTGCATCACTTAGCGGGTCTTCGAATCGGAACTCCCAATAGGCACGCCAATTCGTATCGACGGCGACAGAGATATTGCTCTGGCTACCCAAGAGGGCCTCCAATACGCGGCGCTCGTATACGATGTCGCTATAGCTGACAATTAAGTCGTCGGTGAATTCCTCGACCGCGCAAAACAAGCTCTCAACCATGTTGGTTTCCATCCAGCGTGGATTGTGGATTTGGCGAGTACCAGGCAGTTTGAGGTGGTCTGCAAGATATCCCGTAACAATTACGATATCCGTAATCCCACAGGCTCGAAGCGTCGTTATCTGTCGCTCAATTAGGGGTATGCCAGCAATCTCAGTCATGCATTTCGGAGTCGTATCTGTATATGGATGCAGGCGCGAACCGCGACCAGCTGCAAGAATCAGTGCGCGCATCTCAACATTCCTCCATCCAGCAAAGAATTAACCAGCTTACCATCGCCTTTTGGTGCACCTGTACGCTCGGGGTGCCACATGACGGCGGCCAGGGGAAGATCATTGTGCTGAGCAGCTTCAACATTATTACCGGGGTCTAGTGCTGTGGCACGCAGGCAACTAGCTAATCCATCCATTGGAATCGCTAAATTATGGTAAGAATTGACCGTTGCCGTGTTCCCATAAAACTCTCGCCACGACGATTCGAGGCGAACGTTATGGTCAGTTCCAACATGACCATTAATCGGCAACACCCTGCCGCCAAAATAGCTGTTCAAAAGTTGGAAGCCACGGCAAACGGCCAAAATAGGAAGGCTGACACCAATAGCGTAATCGAGCAGTGCGAACTCGGTCGCATCCCGCTCTGGAGATTGCCCTAGATCTTCCCCACCACTGAAGACCAAAAGCTCAGGGCCTAACGCTGAAACATAGGCCACCGCATCCGCACCGATGTTGGGCACTGGATACGGAATAATTTCCCAAGCGGTCATAAATGCCAGCCAGTCATGGCTCAAACTATCGCGAGGCTCATCATATCCGATCGCGTTGGTCACACGCATGGTGATACATGCGCGTCTTAGTGACATGATAGCTTTCGAGCGGCTGCATTCAGTTCGATGGTCTGTGCTTTGCTGAGGTTCTTGAATAAACGCTCACCGCAACCGATAGCCGCGGGCAATCCAAGCTCGGCGCACCGGATGGCCATGTGTGAATTGGCACCCCCATATTTAGTAATCAAACCGAGTATCCGATGTGAAAAGATCCAATCAAACCCAGGGTCAGCGCTCTCGATTAGCACAATCTTATTATCGATCACACTTGGCTCCATGCCTGTTAACAAATGCCCCTTGGCAGTGACAGATTTTCCCGAAACAAAGGTTGGCTGGCCGAGTGGTATCCGCACCACGTCGATATCGTCTGCATCTAGAATAACATGCGGTAAGCGTAATGCGCGCGTCAGGTTATGAGCTTCGCGCTCCCGCGCAACTATCTCCCGGAGCTGCATTGGGTCGGGCGCGGCCAATAATGTGCCGATCGGTATAAAGGAGAGATCGTCCCGGCTTAACGCGTTTGAGTGCCCCCATTCGGTGATGAGCTTGAGGGCGTTGCTAACAACTCGCGTGAACGCAAACTTTGATTGTTCACGGCCCTGGATTGCTGCGGCCATATAGTTAAGCAGGCCATACGTATCTATCGCGAAACCAGCCTCATCGATCAGAGCTTGAATTTCGCGCTGTTGCAAAGGCGTAGGTTTGAATGGGGTATGTTTGTCGATATCACGGACAAGGCCTTTCGCAAGATAAAGATCCGGGCGTTCCTCATATCGCCAAGAAGTGATGTCGTAGGTACCGGGTCGCAAGTGTCCGTAGCACTGCATGAAGGCGCCCACATCCATTGTTCCAGCATGGACGGCGTTCATATCACGAATCAATTCTGTTGCGACAGTCCGCACGCCATGCATGAACGCTAGGACATCGCTGCTACCAAAAACGCCGCGGGCTTCCAGAGAGTGCAGCAATTGAACACCTATAAACCCATGCCGCGCTAACTGGCCAAATGGGAGCGTGCCATTTTCACGACAAATATCGAAAAGTATTCGAATGACATCGAGCGGTTCAGCGAGATAATCAGGCTCTGGCATTGCCAACAGGCTGTTGGCTTTCATGACCAAAGGCTCCAATCCTCTCGATCCAGCGTTAATGATTGTAGATGTCAGGAGATCAATCCTGCCGCCAACATCCTTGCGCTCGAAACTACTGAGCCCCGCTTCGGCCAACCGCAGATCCATCTTTTCAGCCTCAAAGTCCCT
>MDTA01112344.1_pt1 | contig 21811 bp, 21 predicted proteins | sample 811151 | NCBI WGS metagenome assembly MDTA01 (sample SAMN05326648, study PRJNA326480) | marine metagenome | isolation source: seawater | place: Indian Ocean: South | collected 2010 | reverse complement strand
TTCAACAGCCAACGGATCCGAATCACCGCCATTGACGACCAGGTCACCGTCGACAACCAGTGTGCCCGGCGAATTCCCAGGTATCAGCAGACCGCCTGCATCCAGAATCACCCCTCCCCATGGACGGTGTAGAGACCACCGAGCACATCACCATCCCCAACCCCTACCGGGCCAGGACTGCCTGCGTCCGCGGTCATGTCGACATCGCCCCCGTCACCAGACATTGTTGTGGTTACGGTTGGGGAACCGCCAGCAGCATTGTCTACGAACATTTGAGTATCGCGCACATACCGATTGAAGGCACCCAGACTCTTATGGCCGGTCTGAGCTTGTATCTTGGTAACAGGGATTCCTGCACTTACGGCACTCGTTGCTAGCCCACTTCTCAGCGAGTGGCCACTGTATGCGTGCGCGTCCAGCCCCACGCGCCCGGCATACTCTTTTACAAGGGTTGCAACCGCGTTGGACGAGAGTCGCCTCTCAATGACCTTACCGTGCCTGGTCACCGGACGAAAAAGCGGCCCCGTTGAGAGACCGGCGCGGGTTCGCCACTCAATCACCGCACGGACTGGACAGTACAAACCTCGAGCGTGAGGGATGCCGAGCGTCCTACCTTGCCCATACTGGTCCGTTTTGCTGCGCGTTACGGTAAGGGCTATGCCTTCGAGAACACATTGGACATCCTCGACATCCACAGCCACGATTTCGCTTCTACGTAGAGCTCCAGCGAATCCCAATAGCAAGAGAGCTCTATCCCTAGCGCCCTTGAGTCCCGCTCCGGTCGCGCCAAGCATCGATACCAGTTCTGCCCTCAAAACAGGGTTTACTTGCCGCTGGCGTGCACCGTGCGTTCGAGAGACCCCGCTAATTACGGCTCGAACCATCTCTGTCTTCGTGGGGTCTAGTAGCCCCAATGCTCGATGCGCCTTACCTAAACTAGCCACCCACCGCAGCAGCGTTGCACGTTTATGCGTGGCCGCATGATAGGCAACGTACCTCGCCACCTCATCTGGTGTCGAAGGCACATTTCCACCCCACTCGATGAAGCGCCGCAGGTCCTTCTGGCAGGCCAGTCGAGTGTTAGGTGCGATAGCTGCGTGAATGTATTGCTCTAAAAGCTCGTACTGAACTTCACCCGCCGCCTGGCACCAGTCCCGTGGCACCGTGCGATACTACGGCGATACTCGATATTGGCCAGTACCTTAAACGTGACGCAGACATCCATCAAAGCCATCTTGTGGGACTTCGGGGGCGTGGTGACCTCGAGTCCTTTTGCAGCCTTCACCCGCTTCGAAGAGGCTCGCGGCCTGCCCCGGGATTTCATCCGCACCGTCAACACGCACAACCCGGACACCAACGCATGGGCCCAACTTGAGCGCAGCGATATCACACCGGATGAGTTTTCGGGCAAGTTTCGTGATGAGGCCATCGCTTGGGGGCATGACGTTTCAGGGGCCGAGGTCCTGGCGTTGCTGGAGGGGCAACTGCGCCCGGAGATGGTCAGCGCGTTGCAGAGCCTGGGCGCACGCTATCGGCTCGCTTGTCTTACCAACAACGTACGCAGCGGCTCGGGGCCAGGCATGAACCGTGACCCCGCGCGCGCAGCGCGGGTCGCCGAGGTGATGCAGTTGTTCGAACTGGTGATCGAGAGTTCCAAGGTGGGGGTGCGCAAACCCGAACCGCGTTTCTATCAGCTGGCCTGCGAACAGTTGGGGATCGAACCCGCCGACGCCGTCTATCTGGACGACCTTGGTATCAACCTGAAACCGGCACGTGCGCTCGGTATGCAGACCATCAAGGTTACCTCCGGGGAGCAGGCGCTAAGCGAGCTGGCAGACGTCCTGGGACATCCTGTCTAGCGGGTACATCCGCAATAGCGAATGTGAACCTGATTCATGCCGGACATGCGTCAGACTATCTGTGCCATGACTCTCGATATCTACCGTCTGGTCTGGTGACGTAGCCCTTGTCGACAGGGCGCGTCGGGTCCGGCGAGTCTTACGCTCATTGAAGCACGTCCATTGAGCATCGTCGGTGTGGCAAACCGAACTTTTACGCGATGATTATGGGCGCAACACCAAATCGTAGGTAATCGTGACGCCAAAGCCTATGACAGGATCGTTGGCCCAATCGCCCGTCCCAATGGCGAACGTACGCCGGTCAACTTTGACCTGTCCCAGAAGCCGGGCGCCGTCATCGTCCTCTTGCCATTTGAACCGGGAGACTAGTGGGTGGGTCTGTCCCTTGATGGAGAAAGTTGCGTCGACTTCGAAAGTGTCGGCGCCAGCCGCACGGATCGCACCAGCTCTATAAGTCGCTTCTGCAAACTGGGCCACGTCGAACCATTCCTCCGAGCGTATCCCCACATCACGGTCATTTGAGCGGGTGTTGATGCTGGCCATGTCCACATTGATTTGGATCGCACCCGAGCCGGGGGTCGTCCGGTCAAAGCTGATGTTGCCTTGCCAACGTTTAAACAGCCCTTCGAACTGAATGGAGTCATAGCTCGCAACAAAGCCGATTCGGGAGCCCTCATAGTCGATTTTCCACGCTTGCGCAGCGCCGCTGCTGGCACTCATCAGAAGTACGGCGGCAAGGCAAACACGCATGAAGTCCATAAAGCTCAACATCAGAACCACATTCTCCGAATAAGCCGGTCGCGAAGTCCGAACTGGTGATAAGCCGCCGCCCCGATGTGCGCCAGAACAAGCAGTGCCAGCGCGTTCGCGAGCGCGCCATGGACGATCTCAGCTGCGTTCTGCAGCGACTCATTAGCTTCCATGAGCGATGGCAGCGAGAAGACTCCAAACCAACTCAGTGGAAATCCCGCCGCGGAGTTGATAATCAGACCCGACACCGGCATCAGGATGAGTAATACGTACAGGACCACATGCGCCCCGCTGGCCGCGCGCTGTTGCCAGCGAGGCATGCTCACCTCAGGTGGTCTGGGCGTGGTCCAGCGCACCAGCAGTCGTACGATGACAAACGCAAGGATCGTGAATCCAATGGCCTTGTGCAGTGAATACAGTTTGATTTTGAGGGGTGACATCTTGTAGTCCGTCATGACGAACCCCAACGCCAACATGGCGATCACGGCGAGAGCCATCAGCCAATGCACCACGACCAGTGCGGCATGCCAACGTTCAGTGTTGTTTTGACTTTGCAAGCAGATTTCCTTCGCGGCAAAACTCCAGCGATGTGCATGCGATTGGACCTTGAACAAGGTCATTCGTTTCCACGATTCTCGCGAGCCATAACTTTTCCATCAAAGGCCGAACGAGGGTACCATCCGTGAGTCGAGTTCGAGGCAAGCGTTAATGTCCCCAAAAACACCCGAATCTGAAGCGTTCATTTACGAGCCAGGTCGTAGCCTCGGGTATCTGATCCGTGATAGTTATCGAGCCTTCACGAAAGTGCTGCATGACCTCATCGAAGCGCACGGCGTGGCGATTGGTCATTGGTATTTCCTGCGCGAGCTCTGGGTTGAGGATGGCCTGACCCAGCGCGAGTTGAGCCGTCGTGCCGGCATCATGGAGCCAACCACAGCGGCCGCCGTCAACACGATGGAAGAGAAGGGGCTCATCCGTCGCGAACGCAATCCGGATGACCGCCGCAAGGTCAACATCTACCTGACCGACGCCGGGCGCGCGTTGCAGGACGAGCTGCTCCCGTACGTGAAAGAAGTCAACGAAATGGCGGCCACGGACATTTCGCCGGATGAAATCGCGCAACTTCGTGCGCTTCTAGAGAAGTTCAAAAACAATCTGGTCGCGGCAGAGATCGACGAGGCCGGCGAGTTACACTTCACGCCACACAGCGAACGCTAAGCCGCACATTCAGGAGAGTACGTGATGCCGGATGAGTCAGCCGCCCGCCCGTTGGAGGGGTTGAGGGTGCTGGACCTCGCGACGTTTCTGGCAGGTCCTTTCTGCACAACATTAATGGCCGAGTTTGGTGCAGAGGTCATCAAGGTTGAGCAACCCGGCAGTGGCGATCCGCTGCGCAAGTTCGGCACACCGACCGATTGTGGCGACTCCCTGGTGTGGTTGCAGGAAGCCCGCAACAAGAAATGCGTGACGCTGAATCTGAAAGAGCCACGCGGCAAGGCTTTGCTGGAACGTCTGGTGCAAGAGTCCGATGTCCTGGTTGAGAACTTTCGCACCGGTACGCTGGAGAAGTGGAGACTCGGCTGGGAACACCTGCACGCGATCAACCCGCGACTGATCATGTTGCGTGTCACGGGCTACGGACAAACCGGACCCAAGGCTCGCGACCCCGGTTTTGCACGGATCGCGCACGCGTTCAGCGGCCTCACGCATCTCGCCGGCGAGGCTGACGGGCCGCCGCTGATGCCAGGGTCCACGACGCTGGCCGACTACCTGTCCGGGACATACGGCATCATGGGCGTGCTGATGGCGTTACGTAGCCGCGATCAGACCGGGGTTGGCCAATACATCGACATTGCGTTGTATGAGCCCGTCTTCCGCTTCCTGGATGAGATGGCTCCGGCGTATGCGTTTAACGGCTACGTGCGCAACCGCATGGGCGCCGACACCGTTAATGTCGTGCCGCACTCGCACTACCCTAGCGCGGACGGCAAATGGATTGCGATAGCCTGCACCAGCGACAAGATGTTTGCCCGGCTGGCTGACGCGATGGATGCGCCTGAGCTCGCCTCACCAGAACGTTTTGGACTGATAGCAAAACGCCTGGAGGAAAGGCCAGAGGTCAATCGAATAGTTGCGGAGTGGACCTCAAGCCTGCCGCAGGAAGAGTTGCTGGCCAAGCTCAAGGCCGGGGAAGTACCGTCAGGCCCGATCTACGATGTGGCGGATATCTTTGCGGACGCGCAGTATCAAGCGCGCGAAGACCTCATCGAGATGGCAGATGAGCGCAATAACTCGATCACTATGCCGGGCGTATTCCCAAAACTGTCGCGCACGCCGGGCTCGGTGCAACATCTGGGGCGCGCACTCGGTGCCGACAACGGCGAAATATTCGGCGAGTTGTTAGGCCTCGGCGACGGCGAACGCAAGTCGCTCGAGGACGACGGCATCATCTGAGACGCCGTCGCACTCGAACCGGTGACTACTTGACCTCAAGCAACTCGATCTGGAAGTACAGGGTCGAGTTACCCGGAATGGTCGGTGGAGAGCCGCGTTCGCCGTAAGCGAGGTTTGGCGGAATCCAGGTTTCGATCTTGGACCCGGTCTTGATGCTGGAGACCACCTGCGTCCAGCCAGGAATGACCTGCCCGAGCCCAAACGTCAGCGGTTCACCACGATTGTATGAGCTGTCGAACTCCTGGCCGGTCAGCAACGTGCCGCGGTAATGCACAACCACCTTATCCTCAGGGGTTGGTTGTTTGCCGTCGCCCTCGCGTAAGATTCGGTACTGCACTCCGGAGGGCAGAGTGATCACCCCATCGCGGTTCTTGTTGGCTTCGAGAAACGACAGACCGTCATTCAGGGTCTTCTTGGCCTTGTCACGCGCCGCCTTCCGAATCTCCGCCACGATCGCATCTTGAGCGGCTTGGATTTGCTCCGGCGTGATGCGCGGATTCACGCCGGCCAGCATGTCCTGTACACCTAAACCGAGTGCAGCCGGGTCGATGGATTTGAGACCCTGTTGTGCAAGCGATTGACCAAACTTGAGCCCTAGCGCGTAACTGAACTTCTCTAAATCTGTTGCTAAATGTGGTGCCTGCGCACTAGCGGGCAGAACAAAAGCAAGTAATAAAACGGCAGTAATGCCGGGACGCGACCACATAGGATTCTCCAATCGAGTTATCGGGCCGCATCATCGCACAACGGCCACCCGCCGGTGCGAATTATCTTGGGCAAATCAGGCACAATGCCGGGCTTCTGTGTTAGACAACAAAGGTACGTGAGATGAGTGGGGCACTGGATGGAAAGGCCGTCATGATCACCGGCGCGGCGGGCGGTATTGGCAGTGCCCTTACGGAAGCCTTCCTGCGCGCTGACGCGCGCGTTATCGCCATTGACCTGAGCGAGGCGGTGCTCGCACCTCTGGTCTCAAGACTGACAATGAAAGGTCTGGGGCGAGGCACGCTATTACCGCTGGAAACCGATGTCTCCGACCAGCAGGCTTGCGCGTCCGCAATTGAGTCGGCGATAGAAACCTTTGGCCGGCTGGACGCGCTGGTGAACAACGCCGCGCTTGGGATGGGTGTGGTGCGTAATGACCACATGACCAACCTGGTTGCCACCGAAGAACTGAGCCCAACTCTCTGGGACCGTTTCATTTCCGTCAATCTGTCAGGCGCATGGTACTTGAGCTATCACGCCTTCCCGCACATGCGCGAGCGGGGCCACGGTCGGGTTATCAACGTCTCCACCAGCTTCTTCACGATGTTACGACCGGGCTTCCAGCCATATGGACCTGCAAAGGCGGCGATGGAGGCGATGTCTGCCAGTCACGCGGCCGAATTTGCAGGATCCGGGATCACCGTCAACGTGGTGGTGCCTGGAGGCCCGACCGATACCCCGATGGTGCCCGCGGAGGCGCCATTCAAACGGGACGACCTGGTCGCACCTGAGCGCATGTTTCCGCCCATGGCGTGGCTGATCGGAGAAGCAGGCGACGATGTCACTGGACAGCGCTACATTGCCGCCGACTGGGATCCCGCCCTGCCCGCCACGGTTGCGGCGACAGCGGCGGGCGCACCTGCCGCGTGGCCCGGGCTGGCTCAGAACCCGGTTTGGCCGGGCGGTAAGCCGGAACAGTAGAGATTTGACTCAAGACCTACCCAGCATTTATCCAGCCAGCATGTACCCAGAGAGTTAACAATAGATGTCAGACGCTGACCGCCAGCGTTGGGATTCGCGTTACGCAGCCGGCGAGTATTCCGGGCGCACGCACCCAACGGTTTTATTGGAGCACTGGCAAGCCGAACTGCCGCGCGGACGCGCGTTGGATATAGCTTGTGGCGCCGGCCGAAATGCTCTTTATCTCGCCAGTCTGGGCTACAGCGTCGACGCCGTTGATATCTCCAATGTTGCGTTAGAACGTGGCGCAGCGTCTGCCGCCGAGCAAGGGATGCAGGTCAACTGGATCAATGCTGACTTCGACCACGACACGTTGCCTGAAGAGGCATACGATCTGGTCGTCGTCAGCCGCTTCCTGGATCACCGACTGATTCCGCAAATCCACGATCGGCTGCAAGCAGGCGGTCACGTCGTTTACGAACAACACGTACGCACGACATTGCCCGACATCGGCGGCCCACGCAGCAACCGTTTCCGGCTGAGACCGCAGGAGCTCTTATCGCTGTTTCGGGATCTGACCGTGCGCTATTACTACGAAGGCCTGATAGCGGATCCAGACGGCAACCGGATGGCGTTGGCGCAACTGGTCGCGCGACACGACTAATCAGACCCTCGGAGGCTATCCGATTTGACATCCCTCAGCCCGCCACCAACCGGTTCGGGCCGAGTCATGATCCTGGTCACACTCGGCTTTGCCGTGTGGCTACACGCCGCCAGTTCGATGTTAGCAGCGACCACGGTGCCACGCGCTATCGAGGAGATAGGCGGCGCGGCACTGCTTGGATGGGCGTTCATGCTGTACCAATTGGGCTCCATCGTCGCGGGTGCAGCGTGCGCAATCGTGGTCCAAAGAATGCGTCTCCGCAACGCACTTGCATTGGCCGCGGTGGGCTACGCCTTTGGGTGCATGGTTTGTGCCTTCGCGCCGCATTTTGTCGTCCTTCTAATCGGGCGCACCCTACAAGGTGCGGGCGGCGGTGCGTTGGTCGCGCTGACGTTTGTCGCCTTGCATCGACTATTCACCCCGGAGCAGATTCCCCGGGTCATGGCGTTGATTTCGACGGTGTGGAGCGTGTCCGCTTTTTGCGGCCCTGCCGTGGGAGGGAGCTTTGCGACTTACAGCTCCTGGCGCTTCGCGTTTGTCGCGTTCGCCGTCCAGGCCGTGGCGTTTGTGGTTGTGGTGCGCGCACTCCGACTGGACGTCGCGGAGGCACGGCACGATGAGAGTGTACGTTTCCCGCTACAGAGGTTAGCCATGCTGGCAATTGCCGTGCTGTTGATTGGCGGCACGGGCGTGGTTCTGCACCCGGTGGCATCAACACTCATGGCGATTGGCGCATTGTGGTTGTTTTACCTCTTCGTGAAGCGGGATGGGCAAAGCGGACGCGCACGCATGTTGCCAGCGCGCCCTTGGGATCCTCGCGGGACACTGGGCGCGGGTTACTGTCTCATCGTGCTTGGTTTTATCAGCACGATGAGTTTTCTGGTGTATGGCCCGCTGTTATTGGAACAACTGCATGGTGTGACGCCGCTCAGCGCCGGTTACATCGTTGCGCTGGAGTCGATCGGCTGGGGTGCGATGGCAGTGATCGTATCGCGTTGCGGAAGCGTCGTGGAGCCGTGGCTTATTCGCCTGGGCCCGTTTGTGATCGGCGGCGCCATGGTGGGATTTGCCGTGTTGATGCCAACCGGCCCGCTCGCTGCGATCGTCATCTGTGCGATAGCCCAGGGTGCCGGTTTCGGCATGATGTTCAGCTTCATCGTGAAACGCATCGTCGCGGCCGCCAAGCCGGAGGAGCGCGATGTGGCAGCAACCGCAATTGCCGCCGTGCAACAGATCGCAATGGCCATTGGCGCGGCGGTGGTTGGCATTGTTGGCAACCTGGCTGGATTCGCGGACGGCGTCAGTCAGGCGGCGGCTGCCCAGGCGGCGACCTGGGTCTTTGCCGCGTTCGTGCCGCTGGCGCTACCAGCCGTTCTGGTCGCGATGCGCCTGGCACACGCACGCGGGACCGGCACTACCAGTCGACAGACTCGCCGTCAGGCAAAGCAACCTGAAAAGTATTGAGTGTCATCGACACCAGTCCGTAGTAACCAAGCAGGCATACCAACTCGGCTGTCTGGCTGTCGCCAATCAGCTGATGCACGGCACTGTAGGTCGCGTCATCCAGATGGTGTTGTTCCAACAACTCCCGGGAGAAGGTATAAACGGCGCGCTCGGTGTCAGTGGCATCCGCCGGACAGCGTTTCTGTTTGATATCAGCGACTGCCTGTTCGGACATCCCCTCTTTCAAGCCAATCCGCGCGTGGGCAAACCACTCATACTCGGAACGCCAATGCCGGGCGACCACCAGAATGGCAAGTTCGCGCAGCGTACCGGGCAATTCTCCGTGGAAGCGCAGCAGGTCACCTACGGCTTGTGCGGCATCCCCGATCTTCGGTGTGTGTAACCACGGGTTGAACGGTCCACGCAGCCCGCCTGCCTCAGTGGTCAGGCTCGCGCTCCGGCCTTGCATGCGTTTGCCGCCGACGATCGAGTCGTACATGCGGCGCTGCTCGGGATTCATCGTGGCGGGCGTCAGTTCGGGTATGCGGCTCATTCGAGAGACTCCTTTGGTAAACGTCCGGTGTACAGCGTCACCAGACCCTCTAGTTCGAATACATGCTCGTCGTGGATGTTCAGATCCCGCAGCGCGGCAGCGAGTTCTGTCAGATAATCGACGTTCCGACCGCTTGGGCCAACGCTGGCGGCGATCTGGGCCGCCATTGCATTCGCGTCGGCGGGACCGAGGTAAGCAAAATTGTCCTCGGTGGCGATGTACACCACCGCGTCGATCTCCGTGGTATCGCGTAGCGTAAGTCGGACCTGATGGCGCTCGTAGCCGTTCTTTTCGCGGTAGTCGAGTGCCGGAAATATCGCTTGCGCAACTGCGCCAGAGACGCGAAACGCGACGCCTTCGCAGTGTTCACCAGCACGTTGCAGGAGTGTTACCACACGTCCTGGAGCCTCAGGCACGCCGCGGTGGTCATGCGAACCCTGCCAGAAGCGTCGCATCCAACCATCAAGCCGGGCGACGCGGCTTTCGAGATACTCCATATCAGGCCGCCAGATGAGCGAGCCGTACCCAAATATCCAGACGTCGTCGTGTTGGCTGCTCATGTCGCTTTGTTCAGGCGGCGGCCGCGCGCTCGAGGTGAAACTCGGCGTCCCCATACGTGGTGTTGATCATGGTCACCCGTTTCAGATAGTGACCGATCGGCAACTCGCGCATCATGCCCATCCCACCATGAAGCTGAATACCCTCACGCGTAACCGTCTGCGCGGCCTGCATGATTTGATACTTCGCCCCCGATACGGCTTGCGCACGGGCCACGCTGTCTTGTTCCTGCAGGCCCGCCAGCGCGGAATACAACATCGACTGTGCAAGCTCACACTGCATGTACACATTCACCATGCGGTGCTGCAACGCCTGCATGGAGCCCAATATCGCGCCAAACTGGCTACGGACCTTCAGGTAGTCAAGCGTCTGCTCGTAGCTCGCCCACATGGCGCCCACAGCCTCCGCACACATGACAGTGTTCGCAATATCAACAGCCTGCTCGAGATCCGCCAGGCCGTTTCCGGGTAAACCAACTACTGCTTCGTTCGCCACTACAACACCATCCAGGCGGACCTCCGCGCTGGTACCACCGTCGTGTGTGCGAAACGGCTGCACGTCGACACCCGCTTGGGAGGCCTGGACCAGGAATAACGTGATGCCGTGGTGGTCGTAGCGTGTGGCCTGCGTGCGTGCCGTCACAATGAGAGTGTCGGCCACGGACCCAAAATGCACCGCGGTCTTGTGACCCACCAGACGGTAATCACTCCCGATATGCTCCGCATGACACTGCACATCCGCCAGCCGATAGCGGGCTTCCGGTTCCAGCGCGGCCAGCGCAAACTTGTGCTGCCCTGCGGTAGCCTCGGCCAGCAGGGCGTGCTGGTTCTCATTGCCGGCTTCCGCCAACAGGCTCAGTGCCAGGACATTTGGCACGTAAGGGCTGACCATGAGATGGCGTCCTAACTGTTCCGCGATGATGGCAGCGGCCTCAGTGCCACCGCCCAGCCCGCCCAGTTCTTCTGGCACGCTGGCGGCAAGCAGACCCAGTTCAGCAAACTGCTGCCAGTGCTCCTCCAGATAACCGGATTCGGTTGCAACAATTTGTTGGCGCTCCGGGAACGCGTAAGCATCGTTCAGGAAGCGCGCGACGGAGTTGCGGATGAGCGTTTGCGTCTCGTCCAGCTCAAAGTTCATATTGGCGTCTCTTCGCTGTATCCGTCGGCCGTCAGGTCAAACCCAGCACATGCTTGGCGATAATGTTGGCCTGAATCTCGTTGGAACCTGAGTAGATTGACGTCTTGCGATAGTTGAAGAACATGCGCGCCGCGTAACGCGCCGCTTCAGGTCCAACCGCGGAATTCTGTTCCGCATCAAGATCGCCAACATCCAGTTGCGCGTACGCGCCCAGCGCATCCATGGTGAGCTCCAGAACCATTTGCTGCACTTCGGTGCCGCACACTTTCAGCATGGATGCCTCCGCACCCATCGCATCCGCGCCGCCCTCACCAAACAGGAAACGTTGTTCCGTCAACTCAAGCGCGCGCAACTCGATGCCAATCTGCGTCAGGCGACGGCCGATTTGTAGGTCGTCTCCGATTGCCTTGTCGCCGTCGCGCACCGAGGCCAGCAGGGTCTTGAGTCGATCGAAGCTCGACAATGTGCGTGAGACTTCGGCCGTACCGAAGCGCTCGAGGCCCAGCAGATACTTTGCGACCGTCCAGCCCTGATGTTCCTCACCCAGCCGCTGGGTCGCCGGAACCCGCACGTCCTCGAAGAACACCTGATTGACCTCGTGTGTACCGTCATAGGTGATGATGGGGGTAATCGTGATACCGGGCGATTGCAGGTCCAGCATCAGAAAAGTGATGCCGTGCTGCTTCTTGCCGCCAGTGCCGGTACGGAACACGCCAAACAGCCAGTCTGAATGGTGCGCATCGCTGGTCCAGATCTTGGTACCGTTGATGACGTACTCATCGCCGACGCGATCCGCCCGGCATTTGAGCGCGGCCAGATCGGAACCAGCATTCGGCTCCGAATAGCCCTGGCACCAGGCAACATCCGCATCCACGATACCCGGCAAAAACTGCTCTTTCTGCGCGTCAGTACCAAATTCGATGATGGTCGGACCTAACATCTGCACGCCATAGATCATCGGTCGTGGCGCGTCCGCCAGTGCGATCTCGCGTTCAAACAGATAGTGCTGCTGATCATTCCAGCCAGGTCCGCCAAATTCACGCGGCCAACTGGGCACAGCCCAGCCCTGATCACGCAGGATGCGATGCCAGCGACGCTGGTCTTCCATCGGGATATCCATGCGTTCCTCGGCAACCTTTTGCCGAATATCGTCCGGCAGGTTGGCACGAATAAAATCGCGAACCTCGCGCCGAAACGCCTGCATTTCGGCACTAAACCTGAGTTCCAACCGAGTCTCCTGGGAAATTCTGTACGCTGAGGACGACTGTTGGGCTAATGACTGGCGCGCACCACGCCCTCACGGCGTGGGTCTGCGCCGCCCGTGAGCCCATTTGGACCAAGCAATATGGCATGAATGCCACTGGTCATCGGACGCACCTTGACAGTATGCCCCTTAGCCTCGAGCGCATCGCTCATGACCGCCGCATCGGTGTCGGATTCCAGGTCGAGGGTCTTACCGTTGCGGTGTATGACATGACCCAGGTCAATTGCCTGTTGTGGGGTCATGCCAAAATCCAGGATGCCGATTAACGTCTTGGCCACATAGCCGATAATGCGCGACCCGCCAGGTGATCCGACCAGCAGGTGCGGCGCGCCGCGTCGCATCACGATGGTGGGCGACATGGAGCTGCGCGGACGTTTGCCGCCTTCGACCCTGTTGGCGACCAGTTTGCCGTCTTTCAGCGGCTGGCGCGCAAAGTCCGTAAGCTCGTTGTTCAACAGGAATCCCCCTGTCATGACACGACTGCCAAAGCCGCTTTCGATCGTGGTCGTCACGGACAGCGCGTTGTCGTCGGCATCTCGAATGACAAAATGACTGGTGCCAACAAGATCGCGCTGCGCTGTCGCTGCGTAAGCGAAGTTCTCGGCGCCGGGCGGCTTGCCAGCGTCTGCTTTTGCACCCGCTTTTTCCGTCGATATCAGGGCCGCGCGCGCCTTGAGATATTCGGCGTCCAGCAGACCGCGCGTAGGCATCTGCACAAAATCCGCATCTGCCATGTACAAGCCACGGTCGGCGAATGCGAGCTTTTGTGCCTCGGCAAACAAATGCGCGACCTCGGGCCCCCAGCTCATGCTGGGCAGGTCAAAATGCGACAGCATGCCGAGAATCTGCCCTACGGTGAGCCCCCCAGAGGTTGGAGGCCCCATGCCGCAGATTTCGTAACCTCGATAAGGTGCGCAGACGGGCGGTCTCACCTTGGCCTTGTAGCCAGCCAGGTCCGCCATAGTGATGTTGTTCTTCCGCCATGACGTGGCATTAACCGCATCCACGATTTGCTGCGCGATCGCGCCTTGATAGAACGCGTCCGCACCGCCACTGGCGATCGCCCGCAGAGTCTTGGCGTAATCGGGATTCCGCAAGATGGTCCCCGCGTCGCGTGCCTTACCGTCCTGGAAGAAGTAATCGCGTGTGGTGTCAAAACGATCGAGGTGTTTGGCGCGCGCGATGGATGTCGACAGGCGCGGCGAGACAGCAAATCCATCCTCCGCTAGCTGAATCGCGAACTCAAACAGTTCCGCCCACGGGCGATTCCCAAACAGCTGGTGCAACAGGTCGAAGCTGCGCACGGTGCCGGGTACACCTACGGATTGACCGCCGACCATGGACTTCCAGAAGCCGCGTTTCTCGCCTTCGTCGTCGAGGAATCGTCCCGGTGTCGCACTGGCGGGTGCCGTTTCGCGACCGTCAATCGTGATGAGGTTACGCGCGGATGCATCCCAATAGAGCAAGAATGCACCACCACCGATTCCGGATGACTGCGGCTCAACCAACCCCAGAACTGCCTGTACCGCAACGGCAGCGTCTGCCGCGGTCCCACCGCTACGCAAAACCGCCATACCAGCCTCGGCGGCCAGCGGGTTGGCTACCGCAACCATCTGTTTTGCGACCACCGGTTGCGGCAGCGCCACAACCAGCAACCAGACAAAGGCGCCAGCCACGTAACGGTTCATCAACTTCGCCATTGGGGCGGTGTCGGGATAATGGACGTGAGAGTCAGACGCTTTGCAACGCGCGCCAGCCAACATCAGAGCGTCGCGAGAAGTCGGCGACCGTATCGCGCAACAATGTGCTAAGTGCCTGTACTGCCTTCGACGGCGGGCGGCGGTTTGACTGCACCAGATACAGTTGCCGCGACAAATCCGGCTCAACAACACGACGCGCCTTCAACCGGCCATCAGCCAGTTCCGTACGCACCGCGCCCATAGCCATGACCAGACCGGCAACCCCGGTCAGCGCAAGTTCTTTCATGGCGGTCACGGAGTCCACCTCGAATACCACGTTGGGCTCGACGCCAAGTTCTTTGCTCTTCTCATCCACCAGTACCCGCAAGGTGTGCGGCCGACTGGGGATCGCGAGCTCGCGCTGGAGCACTTCGGAAAACGTTATCGGCTCGACATCGCTCAGATCGCAGGGCTCTCCGTCGCCCTGCTCAACAAAGTACAGAACTTCCTCGACCAGGGCCTCGTATTCCAGTCCGCCATGATCTCGTTTGTTATACGAGAGCGACAAATCGATCTCGTCATCATCCACCCACTCGATCAGGCGCTCGCTCAATCCACCGGAGATGTTGAGCACAACATCGGGGTATTGGGTACGACACCGTGCAGCCAGCTCTGCAACCAAGACCGCATTGACGGTTGGCGTCAGGCCAATGGCTACGCGGCCATGCGGAGACTTCGCAAAGTCGAGCAGTTCCTGACGGGCACGTGCGAATTGCCGCAACAGCACCCGCGCATGCTGCGAAAGCAAGATACCCGCTTCGGTCGCGGTTACGCCGCGCGAGTGCCGGACAAACAGCTCAACGCCCAATTCCTCTTCCAGCTTGCGGATCTGTAGACCCAGAGCGGGTTGCGCTACGTACAGTTGCTCGGCCGCTTTGGTGATGCTTTTTGCTTCCAATACCCCCATGAAATATCGGAGTTGTTTGATGTCCAATGGTCGGTCTCCCAGTATTTTCGAAACTCGTGTGGCGCTTCGCCATAGGGGGATTATATTGCAGAAAGATGTGAACGCGTCACTATCCATATCAGTTTGCACTTGCGTTTAGGCGAGAAACCTCCGTGCTTCAGGCCTTAAGCCTTGTTGTCTAGAGGGCTGGGAGGTGCCAATTCGGCTGTCATCAGCTAGGGTTCTGATAATGAAAACGGCGACTCACACAAATCCAAAGGCTCAGAGACTGGTCATTGGGATCAGCGGCGCGTCCGGTACGATCTACGGCGTACGCGCGCTGGAGATGCTGCGTGCGACACCGGTGGAAACTCACCTCGTCTTGTCCAAAGCCGGGGAAATGACCGCCAGCTACGAGTCTGATCTACGGTCGTCGGATATTCGCGCATTGGCTGACCATAACTACGCGATTGGTGACGTGGGTGCGGCCATATCCTCGGGCTCCTATCAAACAATGGGCATGCTGATTGCACCCTGCTCCGTCAAAACGATGTCGGAGATTGCGACGGGCGTGACCTCAACACTGTTGACGCGTGCCGCTGACGTGGTGCTGAAAGAGCGCCGCCGACTGGTCCTGATGCTGCGTGAAACACCGCTCCATACGGGTCATCTGCGCACCATGCAGCAGTTGTCGGAAATGGGGGCGATCATCGCGCCGCCAGTGCCAGCTTTTTACGCGCGGCCACGAACCATCGACGACGTCGTCAATCAAAGCGTTGCACGATGCCTGGACCTGTTTGACCTGTCAGTGGAAGACTTGGTCCGTTGGGGCGAAGACATTGGCACCACGCCGGCATCGCGCCGGTCAACTTAAGGTCGTGAACGGCGCGATGCCTGGCCGGGTACTCATCGTTTTGACGCTGGTGGCGACACTGACCGGCTGTGCGCCTTCGGAGCGCGCGGCCGAACGTGCGCCACTCTCGGGCACGTCACCTGGCTCGGCGGTATCAGCGTTGAGCCTTGCACCAGGCGAATCCCGCTACGTCCTGGATCCGGCTGACAGCCGCTTGCTGTTCTATACGTATCGGGGCGGCAAGCTCGCCCAGTTTGGTCACAACCACGTTGTCCTCGCACGCGGTGTCGCCGCCGATATTGCTTTCAATCCCGCGCTAACCGGCTCTCGATTCCGGTTGCGCGTACCGCTGGCACAACTTGAAGTCGATGACCCGCAGTTGCGCGCGGCCGCCGGTCCGGACTTCGATACCAAACCAAGCGCTGAAGATGTTGCCGCAACCAAAACCAATATGTTGGGCGAGCGTGGGCTGGACGCCGCCAAATACCCATCGGTCTCGGTTTCCGGTCGCGTGACAGAAGCTGACGGCGCCAACGTGAAGCTGACTCTTGCACTCAACATTCACGGCATCAAACAAAGCCAGAGCGTTCCCGCAACCGTGTCGCTTGCGGGCGGACAGATGCGCATTAGAGGCGCACTGAAACTGAACCAGACCGACTACGGCATTACACCGTTCAGCGTCATGCTTGGCGCTCTCACGGTGCTTGACGAAGTCGCCGTCGAATTTGACCTGGCGGCTCGACCAGCAACCTGAAGCACGCGGGCTACAAGCCCTGCACCACCGTGGACACAGGCGTATCGGCTGCGCCTTCGAGGATTCGTTGCGCAAATGCGTCGGTCATTTCGCCAAGCTGACCGCAAGCCAGAAGTCGGAATTTCTCGCTCAACCGACGTTCCTGTCTTGCCAGATCCGTCTCCGGCACACCAAGGTCCGCAAATGAGCCAAACACGACGCCATCACGCATATGCACCCGTGCTGTTGCCACGGGACGGAATTCGCTTGGGTCCACCTCGACCTCAATGCGCTCACGCAGCGATACGATGTTGCTGTCCGCGCACCATGTCTCCGAGTAGTTGTTGATATCGCCCGTAGCAACGCCAGATAACGCCATCGCGGCGGTCTGCGTCATGCTGAACTTGGCCTCCAGACCGGTTGTCGGCGATTTGATGTCGCAGATGCGTGTGTTCTCTTCCGGAACAACCAGTTCAACCTTCTGAATCTCGGTCGGGTCGACAGCGTGCTCTTCGCGTACATGCAACATCGCGTCGATCGACGCATGGGTGCCATAACAGGCAGCGTGATACTTGAACAAAATGCCACGCACGCCGTGCACACCCGTGCCCAACCCGGCGCGCGCCGCTGCGGCGTCGCGTGCGCCAGCGAAAGCTGCTGCAAAGCCCTGTGCCGTCTCCAGCATGTCGGTGCGGGCAGTAAAACCGCGTGCGGCCAGCGAGGCAGACATGACGCCGTTATGAGCGGCGCGCCCGGCATGCATCGGTTTACAGGCCGTCCCGAACATGGATTTCAATCCACCACACTGGCTGACCGACAGCCCAATAGCGCGTGCCGTAGTCTCGGCATCCGCGCCTAGCAGATGCGACACGGCCGCGGCCGCTCCGATGGCACCAACAGTCCCCGTCGCATGCCATCCCTGCGTATAGTGGGACTGGGTCATGTAGCGGCCAACGGCGCAGGCCACCTCGACGCCAACGACATACGCCGCAATCACATCGTGCAACATTCGACCGTCACGCTCCGCGACAGCCAGCACGGCCGGCATGATCGCAACCGTCGGATGGCCCGGCATGTCGAAATGCACGTCATCAAAATCCAACGCGTGTGCGGCCGTACCGTTGATCAGCGCCGCGTTCGGCGCCGCGCTGCGGGCGCTCAACCCCATGATGGTCGCCCCTGTCCCGTGGGTCGTGAGTTCCTCGCCAATAGCGGTCGCAAATAGCGCTTTTACCCCTTCCTCATGTGCACCCGCTAACGCGACGCCAATACAATCCAGCAGCGCGTGGCGGGCAAACTTCTCGGCGTCGGGCTCTATCTGTTCCGCTGTTGCTGCCGCCGCCCAACTTGCGAGCTCCAATGTAAGCCCGTCATCTGACTCTGTCTGAGGTTGTAACTGTTCTGACATGTGGCGTACTTGTGTATTGAGTGAGTAAAAGACACGTCCCCGGAGTCTACACTTAATACAACAGAGCCCCTACCGCTCGAACGCGGGCGGCAACTAGACGCTATTGCCATGAACAGTCCAAAACCGACGACGCCCCCGACGCTTGTGCAGACAGACGCTGAGAACATTGATCTCGACGCGCCGCAACACTACGTCAACCGCGACCTGTCGCTCATCGAATTCAACAAGCGTGTTCTGGACCAGGCTCAGGACCCCAGTGTTCCGCTGCTGGACCGGATGATGTTCCTGTGTATCTCATCCAGCAATCTTGATGAGTTTTTCGAGGTACGCGTGTCCGGCGTCAAAAAACGCGCCCAATTCGGAACGGCACGACCTGATCCGGATGGCGCTACTCCGCACGAACTGTTGCGCCGCATCCGTGTGATGGCCCACGCGTTGGTTGAAGAACAATACGCATTACTCAACAACGTACTGTTCCCGGCGCTGGCTGAGGAGGGCACGCGTTTCCTTCAACGAGAAGCGTGGGATACCGATCAGGCCGCGTGGGTAAAGCGCTATTTTGAGGAAGAAGTCCTGGCCCTGCTGACGCCAATGGGACTGGACCCGGCGCATCCATTTCCGCGAGTACTGAACAAGAACCTCAACTTCATCGTCACGCTGTCCGGCAAAGATGCGTTTGGGCGTTCCAGTAACCTTGCCATCGTTCAGGTGCCACGCTCGCTGCCGCGATTGATTCCTCTGCCACACGACGTACCAAACGGCAGCCGCGTCAATTTTGTATTCCTGTCCTCAATCATCCATGCCCACGTGAGCGACCTGTTCCCGGGCATGGATGTCACCGGTTGTTATCAGTTCCGGGTAACCCGTGATGCGGATTTATTGTTGGACAACGAAGAGGTCGAAGATCTTTTGCGGGCACTGGAGGGTGAACTGCCCGAGCGTCGGTTTGGCGACGAAGTGCGTATGGAAGTCGATCTGACGATGCCGGAAGAACTACGTGAACTGTTACAAACGCAGTTCAACCTGACGGAAGACGACGTCTACCAGGTTGATGGCCCCGTGAACCTCGGGCGACTGCGCGCAATCTACAAGACAGTCAATCGCCCCGATCTCAAACTCCCACCATTCTCACCCGGGATTCCTTCACGCATCAGTCGCAGCTCCAATATGTTCGAGACGATTCGCAGCGGCGATTTGTTGTTGCATCACCCGTTCGAAACGTTTTCGCCAGTTGTAGAACTGCTGCGACAGGCAGCTGCCGACCAGAACGTGCTGGCTATAAAACAGACGCTTTACCGCACAGGCCCCGACTCGGTCATCGTGGACGCGCTGGTAGACGCGGCGCGTGGTGGGAAAGAGGTCACGGTCATCATCGAATTGCGTGCGCGCTTCGATGAGGAAGCCAACATCGAATTGGCCAACCGGCTGCACGCAGCCGGCGCGCATGTCGCGTACGGAGTGGTTGGCTATAAGACGCATTCAAAGATGCTGCTGATCGTACGACGCGAAGGGCACGCGTTGCGTCGATATGTACATCTGGGAACGGGGAACTACCACGCAGCCACGGCGCGACTCTACACAGACTATGGCTTGCTGACATGTGAGCGCTCCGTGACCGAAGACGTGCACAAGCTGTTTCATCAGCTCACCGGACTCGGCAAGCTCAGCAAGCTGAAACGCGTGCTGCAGTCACCGTTCACACTTTACAAGTCGATCATTCAGTTCATTCAGCGTGAGGCGGATAACGCGCGCGTCGGGAAGCCAGCTCGAATCATTGCAAAGATGAACGCGCTTACCGAACAGGGCGTCATCAAAGCCCTCTACGAGGCCTCGCAAGCCGGCGTGAAAATCGATTTGATCGTACGCGGCGCATGTTGCCTGCGGCCTGGCATCAAGGGTGTATCCGAGAACATTCGAGTGTGCTCGATCGTCGGGCGCTTCCTCGAACACACGCGCATCTTCTACTTCGAGAACGATGTAGACCCGCAGGTGTATTGCGCCAGCGCGGATTGGATGGACCGGAACCTACACCTGCGTGTGGAAACGTGTTTCCCCATCCTCGAGAAAAGCCTGCGCAAGAAAGTCATCAAACAAGGTTTGATGATTTATCTGGACGACAACACCCAATCCTGGGACATGCAATCCGACGGTAGCTATCTGCGCCTGAAAGCTGGACACGAATCGCCGGTCACGGCGCAACTGCAACTGCTGAACGAGCTGACCTGAGGATTCTTTCAGGTCGCACTCGTACGCTAACGAAACTCGAGCTTCACGCCTGCAGCAGCCAGATATTCCGCTTCCTGCATCAGGTCCGCGCGCGTCAGGGGATGCTCGTCGAGCCAGCCCGGTGGGAAGTTGAGGGCAACCATGCCTGTGGCGCCCTCTATGGTAGGTACAGGCGCTTCCGTACGGCTTCGGTTCAGCACGACCGCCAGGCGTAACAGCACAGCGAGGCGGCGCATGCGCGTGCGCAACTTTGCGTCAAATTCTTCCAACTCCGATACCGCAAACTTGCGCCTGTGGAGCCTGATTAATGCGCCAATCTGGTGTTGCTCACGAGTGGAAAATCCAGCCAGATCAGCGTTGCGGAGGATGTACGCGCCGTGCTTGTGGTACTGGTTGTGCGCGATTGCCACACCGACTTCGTGCAGTCGCGCCGCGCGCGCCAGCAGGGTGCCAAATGAATCCTTTCGGAGCCCCCATTGCCGGTCAACCTGAGCCCGAAGGTTGAGTGCGGTACGCTCTACCCTGTTAGCTTGCTCAAGATCGACGTGATAGACGCGGCTGAGGTTATCGATCGTCTCATCGCGCATGTCCGAATGGTGCAGCCGACCTTGCAGATCGTATAGAAGCCCTTCGCGCAACGCCCCATCAGAACAGTGCATGCGCTTCAGTTCGAAAGCCTCGAAAATCGCGTGCAGGATCGCCACGCCACCGGCAAAAACAGGCGCACGCTGGGGCTGTAAGCCAATGAGGTCGCCCAACTTGTCAACGCTGCCTCGCCGGATGAGTTCAGCACGCAAACGCTTGAGGCTGTCAGCGGTGATGCCGTCGTCGCTCCAGCCGTTGCCACGCACAACCTCGCGAACGGCGAGAATTGACCCGGATGCACCCAGAACGTGCCCCCAGCCGACACGACTGTAAGGCGTCTGAATAGCTTCAACTTCTTGCGCGGCTTGAAGTTCCGCCGCGTTCATCTGTTTTTCGGTGATTTTGCCGTCAGCGAAATGTGCCTGGCTCATGCCCACACACCCCATGTACAGGCTCTCCATCATCAGCGGCGTAAACAGATGCCCAATGATGAACTCGGTACTGCCACCACCGATGTCGATGACTAGGCGCTGTTCTGCGACATCTGCGGAGTTGTGCGCCGCACCCAGGTAGATAATGCGCGCTTCTTCACGACCCGCAATGATCTCTATGGGGTGGCCAAGCGCAGTCTCCGCCTGTTGCAGAAACGCGTCTGAGTTGTGCGCTTTTCTGAGCGTGTTGGTACCAACAGCGCGGACACTGCCAGGTGGTACGTCACGTAATCGCTGACCAAATCGTCGCAAAGCGCCCAATGCGCGCTCGGCGGCGTCAGGCTCCAGTTCGTTGTCAGCGTTCAACCCGGCTGCCAGTCGCACCATTTCTTTCATGCGATCGACGACACGAATTCTGCCGCCAACTTCTTGGCCCACCACCATGTGGAAACTGTTGGATCCAAGGTCTATCGCGGCAACAAATTCCGACGGGGCGTCAGTCATACCTTTGACTTTGCGAACATGTTCACGTTTTGAAAGGTCGATCGTTACTATGGTAACAGTTGGCGTGGGGCATTACCGCGCGCCCGACACCCGACCAGA
>MDTA01021755.1_pt1 | contig 21829 bp, 9 predicted proteins | sample 811151 | NCBI WGS metagenome assembly MDTA01 (sample SAMN05326648, study PRJNA326480) | marine metagenome | isolation source: seawater | place: Indian Ocean: South | collected 2010 | reverse complement strand
GATGAAGGGCAGGGTTTGAGTTCCAAGGAGGAGATTGGGAACGGAAACGCAAACCTTGTCGGCGGAACCACTTGGGCTCAGGGAAAAATTGGTCAGGCAATTCGCTTCAATGGTACCAACGGATATCTTTCAACCGAGTTATTCGCGGAAGATATGGGGATCGATGGCAAGCGAGCTCGTACGATCAGTTTTTGGTGTTATGTTGAAGGTACTATTGGAAATGATCCCGGTTTTTATGGATATGGAAGTTTTAAAAATACGGACGGAGCGAACCAATATTGGGCAATTCGAAGGATCAATAATCAGAATTATTCACGCTTCCAAAGCGAGCATTGGGGTTGGAGCCTTTATGCGAATCACGGTTCCGACTTTCAGAATCAATGGGTCCACCTTGCTCATGGTTATGATGGTTCTAATGTTATAGCATATCGAGATGGTTATCAGGTCTTCAGTCAAGCGAGAAGCGGAATCGGGACAGGCAATCAGGAACCATTGCAGATCGGGCGTTGGCGTAACAACACTAATGCCTACTTCCTGGGACTTCTTGATGATTTTAGGGTATATGACGATGCTCTGACCGAAAATGAGATTCAAACCATCGCCCTTGGCCAGGATACGACTGAGGAGACCATTCGTATGCAGTTTACGATTAGGGCGACGGAAAATCCCACCTCTTTTGCGATTTCCGGCTTACCTGCCGGTCTTCATCTTGATGAGCAAAAGGGAGAGGTGTATGGTTTGCCACAGGAAGTTGGAGTTTTTGATCTAAACATAACCGCAACGAACCAAGCTGGAGATACTAGGGGTTCCTTGACACTTTCGGTGAACAAGACCCCCCCTACCCTGACCTCTTCTATACCGAGGAACCTCAGTTCTACAACTGCTCAGTTTTCCGGGCAACTTGTTTCTGATGGAGGTGAGCCTGTAAGCTTGAGACTCTTTTGGGGTGATAATGATGGGGGGGCTAATCCAACCGTTGACCAAGGGGATGATTACCTATGGGACAACCAAGTCGATTTGAATGGGACTTTTCCATCTGGAGGATTTTCGGTTTTCGTGGATAATCTGGATAAAAACTCGTCCTATTATTACCGCTGGTTGGGTGGCAATTCGGTTAATTCAGCAGTCTGGAGTGAACCCACCCTGGACGGACTTGCACAATGGTGGAAATTCAATGAAAACTCAGGGTCAGTTGCTCGAAATGAAGTGGGGCAAAACGATGGAACTTTAGTTGGCATGTCTGATTCCGACCGACTTTTCGGATACCAAGGCAAAGCCCTTCGTTTCGAAGGAGATGGCGGACATGTGGTTGTCAAGGCGTTTAAGGGTGTTCTTGGGGCACTTCCCAGAACCACTACAATGTGGATTAAGACCAAAGACGCCAATGGAAGTTTGTTTAGCTGGGGCGATGGTTCGGCTGGGGGTAGATGGGAGCTATGCCTTGAAAATGGATACCTTAAACTTGATGCAGGCAATGGTAACCTGATTGGAAATACTCTTGTAAATGATGATGAGTGGCGGTTGGTGGCTGCTATGTTGCCTTCCGGGAGCACCGTGCTTTCCGATTGCGTGCTTTTTGTGGATGGAGTTGTGGAAACAGTAAATATTGCGCCTGCGAACGGAGTTACAGTCAACACTCAGGCTCAAGATGATCTTATGATCGGCTCGAACCCCTCCGGCAATCATTTCAACGGAGTGATGGATGAGCTAAGGATTTACTCGCGGGGTCTTTCTCCAAAGGAGGTTCAAAGCATTGCTCTGGACGGCACCATTCGTTTCACGACTGCGAGCGTTCCCCGTCCGCCTGAAGTGGAAATCATGAGCCTGACTCCCGAAGCCAACGGTACGGTACGGGTCACCGCAAAGCTAACCAATAAAGATGAGAATCTTCCAGTAATCTCGATCTTTTACGGTCGAACCGATGGAGGCTTTAACGCTTCTTCATGGGAATTCAATTCAACCTTGAATTCGGGTAATCCCGTATCTTTGGGGGAAGTGAACGGAACAATAAGTGGTCTGATTGCGGGAGATAAGTATTATTTTCGAGCTTTTGCCCAGAGTGCAGATGGGTACGATTGGTCCAGTGGTGCACCTTCGGTCAATCAAGATCTTCTTGCCTACTGGAAAATGGATGAAGTAAACGGCAGCGTTCTGGAAGACTCCATGTATCCCTTCCACCATGCTTCCTTGACAGGATTGAATTCTGACGAGAATCGAACGGCTGGTCGGAATGCTCTTGGCTTGAATCTCGATGGTTGGACGCAATCCATTGATTTAGATATCAATAACACTGGGTTCCTGAATAATTCTTTTGATGGACGAACCCTATCGGTTTGGCTCAAACCTGATCGAGAATTTTATTCCGGTCCTGCCGTGGAATCCCACGAATCCCTCTTAGCCTACTTTCCTTCCGATGATGGATCCGGAGTCATTCTAAATGACAGCAGTATAAGTGCGTCTCATTCATCTTTGGAAGGTGGAACTGGTTGGGGAACTGGTAAGTTTTCCCAGGCGGTTTTGTTTGATGGTCAAAACGACTATGTGGCAATAAAGACTGATGGACTTTTGAATGATTTACATAAAAAGTCTTATTCGATCAGCTTTTGGGTTAGACCAACGGATCCAGCACCGGGAAAATACACCCAAGGGCAACTCAGAATGAGAGGCTATCAGGTGGCGATGAGTGATTCGTACTTCACCAATCTTCCTTCGATCTTCAATCTTCCATCCTCAGGCAGTTCGCTGTTGACTGGTGGCCCAGGAGATCGGGGTTTGGATTTTGAAAACGACTCGGATTTCACTTCGGCCGGCGTAGGGGTGGGCAACAACAACTATTTGGTTCTTTTTAGCGGATCCTTTCAGGCGAAGGTTGCAGGTAACTACAATTGGGAAATACTCGGCAATGACGATCGGGGTGCAGCTTGGTTTGATCTTAATGGAAATGGTGTTTTCGAATCGAGTGGAAGTCAGGGAGACGAAAGAATTCTAGATAGCACAACTGCGGTTGCTGGTAAGACGATCAACTTGTCGCCTGGCTTATATAAATTTGCACTCGTGCACGGAGAAAAGACTGGTGAATCCAGTCAGGAAGCCAAATTCTCAACCCCTTCCCTTACCGCAGGCCCCACCATCCTTACAACGATCAAGCCCAATGACCCTGACCAGAGTGATTTGTTTGTAACTGAAAACCAATTTTCTCTCCTTAAGAGAAGTGCTCTGGGCTTCTCTCTGGATGGGAATTATAGCATAAGTTTTCAGCACTCGAACAATGCGGGTGGCACACGAGTGTCCTCCTCCCCCTCTCTAGTCAATTCATCGGTTTGGACTCATGTTGCTGCCGTAGTTGATCAAAATGCATCCACTGTGACCCTGTATCTTGATGGAGTCGAGGTTGGCTCCGAAACCCTAATCGAGGGAGAGCCTCTTGATCTCCTGGGTACTCAAAAATGGTTGATGGGCGGAACGAATCCTGTGGATGATGATTACTTCAAAGGAATGATTGACGACCTTCGGTTTTACGGAAATGCCTTGAACGGAACCGAGGTTGCTAACATTGCGAACGATGATTTGTCCGGTGCCCCTCAAGCGGGCTACACCAATCAAATCATTTATGACGAAGGGAGCGATGCTTCTGGCTTTTCGGTTGCCTTGGAAGACGGTCTGGTCAAAGCAAAGGTTTCAGAGGCCGGTACTTTTGCCCAAGTTTTATCAAGTTCCACGATTACGGATGATTCTTGGCACCACCTTTTGGTTAGTTACGGAGAGTCTCCAAAAGCCTTGAATCTATACTTGGACGGGGAGCTTGTGGATGGGCCGCGTTTGCTCAATGGAAGTTCAACGGTTACGAGCCAAACCGAACAACCCCATTTCGGTAAAGCCGAAGGCACTTCAGGATTTACTGGTTATGGTTACTACAAGGGTTTGGTCGACGAATTGAGAGTCTATGACCGAGGCTTGAGTCAGGCAGAGGCAACTTTGGTCTACGAAGGCGATTTTGTAAATGAGGGCTTTCTTGAGTTCTTGGCGATTGACAAGCCCACTGTAGCAACCCTTAAGCCCACGGGTGTCCTTCCCAGTCAAGCGATTATGCAAGTGGAAGTTCTTTCCATCGGTGGAGAGGTTGTTGAATACGAAGAGACCATAGACCTTACTTTCAAGTCGGACACTATTCCAGGTATGCAAGCTTGGTATAATGCGAGTAACACTGGCTCTTCCTTGGCGAACGGTGCTGTCATTGAGAACTGGCAGGATACTTCCGGCTATGGAAGGGATATGGGATTCACTTCAGGGAATCCCCGCTTTTACAATTCCGGGCTAAAAGGGAAGCCGGTAGTGAGCTTTGACGGTGATGACCTAATTTGGACGAGCCATGATTTTAACCATTTATCGGAAACCGGTTATAGCATGATATCTTTGAGTCGCTACACGGGTACAAGAAACCAAAGAGTGATTTCCTCTAGGAATCGTAACTTCCTTTTTGGATATGAGGGTGCCTTAACTGGAAGATGGCATGCGGAGGGTTGGATTTCGACTGCCGGTCCCTTGGATACGCAGTGGCATATTCATCTTGGAGTAATAGACAAAATGAATAACCCCGAAGCATCCTTTTGGCGGGATGGTGAAAACCTCGTTTCCAATAACCGTGGTTCGGGCAATAATAATTTCGATCCTGGGCAACTGCAATTCGGAGGATGGCGAACGAATGATCAGATGTCCGCATGCGAAATTGCCGAGGTCATGATTTTTGATCGGATTCTCAACCAAGCTGAAAGAAGGAGCTTGGAGGGTTATCTTGCCCACAAATGGAATTCGGTAGACGAGCTTTTACCGGACACTCACCCTTATTTCGAAAGTTCTCCCTATGGCGGAATTACTACCTTTAAGGATGTTCAAACCATTGGAGGAGATCCACCAGTTGTGAAAATCTATTGGGGGGATGAATTGATTGAATCAAATGCCAGTGCTCAGGTTACTGACCCCGACGACAACGCTTCATGGGACTATGTTTACGAAGTCAATGGCAGCAACCCCGTCAGTCTGGGAATCCATCAGGGGATCGCTCAGCCTTTGAGCTTGGATACCACCTACTATTATCGGGCTTATGCCGAGAACCTTGGTGGTTTTTCCTGGTCTCCGACCACCGAGACCTTCAGGGCGATTGATACCCGTTTCACCAAAAATACAATGGATGGAATGGTCCTGTGGTTGGATGCGATGGATGTCGATGCGGATGGCCTGGTTGACTCTAAGTTGGAAGGCACTGCCCTTCCCTTATGGGTTGATAAATCAAATTCCGGTAAAAATGCCACGCAAAATGTGGCTAACAAAACACCTACTTATGCAACCAAGTCGATCGGTTCACTGCCTTCCGTTCGTTTTGCTTCGGGTCACTCCTATAATGTAGGAAGTTTGAATCAAACCTATGGAAACCTTCATGTCTTTATGGTCGCCCAAGGTTCTGGAGTCGGAATCGGAGCAACGGACGGTTTGGTTGGTTGGACTTTGGATGTGAAACCTGGAAATCGAATTGTCTCCTACAAGAGTGAGAATAATTCCCTCAGGCAGGTAACTCTTGGATTGGATCCCAGCAATGGGTTTGGCCAGCTGGTTGGAGAAATTGCTGAAATTATGGTCTTCGATCGCAACCTTGAGCCTGCTGAAAAAGAAATGGTTGAGGGGTACTTGGCTCACAAGTGGGGGGTAGTTGATGATCTCGTGAGAAGTGGGTTCAAGATAAAAGACGGACTTGCACTCTATTTTCCTTTCGATGAAGTGGATGGTTCCATTGTTGAGGACTACTCCCTGAATATGAGGGATGCGGAAGCTTACGATGTCAATCTAGATATACCAGGGAAATTTGGGTCCGGAATTCAGTTTAATTCTATTGATGCCCAAAACGCTAAAGTGAAATTCTTTGAGGGTAATGCCTTCTCCATTGCCAACAAATCGTGGACTGTCTCGACTTGGTTTGATGGATCATTAAGCGATATCGATGGGAGTGTGGTTTTTCGGCATGTACTTACCCACGCCGCAGGGGGAGTAGCCTATTTAACCTTCAGGAAAAGTGATAAGAGATTTGCTCTTTACGATGACGGTTATTTATACACCGACACCAATTATAACGCTACAGGTTTAAGTGCTACTTGGTATCATTTAGTCGCAGCAAGCACTCCTGATGAGATTGCGGTGTACCTTGACGGTCAGAATGTCGGAGTCATCGGCCAAAGCTCAAACCTTTATGTCGAAGCGATTGGTAACCTTTTGAACGGCAGTGGCCTGTTTTCAGCCAAGTTGGATGATTTCAGAATTTACAACCGTACCCTTTCCGCTTCCGAGGCATCCGAATTATTCGGTGGGGGTAATGGTGATTTTGGCGTTCATCCGTATCAGGACTATCCGCCATCATTTGACAATGTTCCGGAGATTATTTCACCCTCGGGTCCATTGGTATATTGGACATTCAATGAATTGAATGGAACGACCATTAGTGACGCTTCGGGTTATGGAAACATAGGTGTAGTGTACGACAACCTTTCCACCCCTAATCTATTTGAGAATTCGGTGCCGGGTAAAAATGGAACGGCGATGAGTTTTGACGGAAATGACACCATCTACCTTCCCTCCGACAACGGGTCATCTTTTGACATAACTAGTCCATTTAGTGTCTGCTTTTGGGTAATGACAGAGGACTTGGATGCCGTGCTTGTGGAATCCGGCCGATTTGAAGTTACTATTTCGGATGGATTTTTATATGGTCGAGTCAGAATTGGCGGAGTTTGGAAACAAACTGAATCGATGTTGGTTCCATCGAACCAGTGGTTTCATCTGATCCTTCTTTGGGATGGTAATAAAATCCAAATTTTTAAGGATAACGAATTGGCCATTACACCATTAAATGCAACCGGAAGCCTTACCGGGTCTGGAGATTTGTATCTTGGTGGTCGTGCTGTGAACGAACCTTACGAGGGACTGGTTGATGATCTGCGTATTTTTGATCGTGCTTTATCCACGAGTCAGCGTGCAGAAGTCTTCAGCTTTACGGATCCCCCCCTGATAACCTATTTTGGTGAGGAGTATTCCTATGCGGTGGAAACCATTAAAGGCCCCACTGAATTTAATGCAACCGGGTTGCCGCCCGGTTTGGAAATTGATTCCACGAATGGGTTGATCTTTGGTGAAGCCAATGCAACTGGTAATTTTTCCGTAACCGTGACTGCGCGTAATCTTTCCGGAGAAGATAACGAAACAATCGAACTTACAGTTAACCCAGGAAGACAAAGCATTCAATTGAGCGATGAGGTGGGCCTGCTGGTTTACGGTGATGCTCCGGTCGACCTGAATCTCACTGCAACTTCAGGATTGCCCGTGACCCTGGAAATCCTAGAAGGCAATCAATCCGTTGACCTGAATGGCACGATGCTCTTAATCAAAGACCCCGGTTTTGTCCGGCTTAAAGCATCCCAGCCTGGTAATTCGAATTGGCTGCCTGCTGAGGCGATCGTGCTTAACTTTCAAGTAATGGCCAAAGAAGCTACGGTCCGCGTTCAGAATCAGTTCAGGAGCTCCGACCAGCCAAACCCTGCTTTCACCTATGTGATTGAAGGCTTGGAGGAGGATGATAATCACACAGACTTCAATGTGACCATCGTGTCTCCGGTTGTGGATGGTTCCTCTCTGAATCCTACACCTGAAGGAATTTATGACTTGAATGCATCAGGTGCCGTTTCGCCCAAGTATCTATTTTCCTACTTATCTGGGACACTGACGGTTTCCAATAAAATGGAACAGGAGATTATTTTTGATCAGAACCTCACTGAAATTAACGCCACAACGGATGCACTCATATTAAGTGGCTATTCAGTTAAGATGGATGGCAATTTGACCGGATTACCGATCAGCTATGAAGTGGATGATGCATCTGTTGCCCGAATTCTGGTAACTCGAGATGATTCCCTTGGTGCCTACTGGAAACTGAATGAAGCACTTTACAATGGCGTAAAGGATGAAAAGGGTTCTTACAGTGGAACGCTGGTGGGTCTTCCTTCCGTTGGGGCTGGAAAGGTTTGGCAATCCGGATTGTTTGGAAATGGCTTGAAGCTTGGGCAGTCGGGCGGGCGGGCAGATTTGGGCAGCGTCCAATTTGACAGTAATTTCTCTCTAAGTTTTTGGGTAAAGCCCGATACTGTTGATGCGAACGCATCGGTGTTGTTATCCAAGGAAGGTATTTCCACAATGAATCTAATCCGAATGGAAAAAGCGGACGGTAACGGTAGTGTACGAGTTTTCCTTTATCCGGACGGTTCGACTGAAAAGTTAGCCTTGGAAACCAATGGTTCTGTGCTACAGAACCAAGTTTGGACCCAGTTTTGCTTGAGTTACAATGAGGGTAATTCGACCTTGAGTCTTTATCAGGATGGTGAACTTTTGGACCGAAATACCTCGGTTGTTTTCACTGGAACTTCACTTCCTCAACGATTTTCCAGTATGCAATTAGGTGCGTCCGGTTACCCGGGCTTAGGTTTGCGTCCATTCAACGGGATGTTTGATGATCTACGACTTTACAGCACGGCATTGTCTTTGGCTGATACAAGACTTATTTATGGTGATGGAAGCGGAGATTTCGACCGACTGAGAATCATTGGTTCTGGTTTGGCTAAAATCACCGCAAGGCAAACTGGAGACTTGATTTATGCAGCCGCACTTCCAGTAGACAATTACATTACAGTTGTCAAAGTTCCTCAGGCACTAACATTTGACCCAATTGCAGACCATGCCGTCGGAGACTTTCCCTTTAAGCTTAATGCAGGTACAAGCTCCGGTTTACCTCCATCCTTTCTCACTTCCAATCCATCACTTGCAACGGTCGTGGACGATTACATTTATATCAAAGGTGCTGGTCGAGTAACCATAACCGCGGTTCAGTCAGGTGACGAACGCTACCTGCCAGCGTTGGATGTTAATCAGAGCTTTACCATTACCTATGGTAATTTGTTCTCTGATTCAGCACCAGGGTTGAGATTGTGGTTCGACGCCACCGATGTGAATGGAGATGAATCCCCGGATCAAAGTTTTGATTTCATAAATGGCGACCGAGTAAGCATGTGGGCGGATAAATCGGGTAACACTAATCACCCCATCCAAGCGACTCTGAACCAAATGCCACGTTGGACGCCTGCTGCTCTTAATGCGAAACCCATTCTTTCGTTCGATTCAAATTTCAGTGAAATATTCAATCTTCAGAATGCCGTCCAATCCCCATCCTTCGTCTTCCTGGTTCATAAGCAAACGGAAGTGGGTACATCAAGGGTGCTTGGCGGGGATATTCAAACCACTTCAAATGATGGGTTTATTACACTTGAGCATGCCTCAGGTAATGTGAAGATTGTTTCGGAGACTCCCAGTTCCAATTGGAGTATCAGTACCTTTAGGGTTCTTCCGAATTCCCAAGCCCTTTGGATTGACGGACGATTAGTTGGTCTGCAGGCACATCAGAATGGAGCACTGGCCATCGATAAAGTGGGTGAAAGCTTTGACGGTCAGATTGCCGAGGTTTTGGTTTTCGATAAGGAAGTCAACTTGGTGAATAGACAAAAAATTGAAGGATACTTGGCTCATAAATGGGGTTTAAACGGTCAATTACCGAACCTCCATCCTTATCATTTCGACCCTCCTTCCTTCGGCGGTGCCCAAGAGATCATTTGGGGTGGGTTGACCGAGGTTACGGAGAATAATGTAACCGAATGGAGGTTACCCGTAAAAGCAATGGGAGATGCGGATTTCGAACTTTTTGCCTATTCGACTTCAGGCCTACCTGTTAATTTCATATCAAGTGATCCCTCCATTGCTGCCATTTCTGGTAATTTACTTTCCATCGTTGGGGTTGGAGAAGTTACCATCACTGCTGTGCAAAGCGGAGACTCCCGGTATCATCCTGCTTTACCCCGGCATCAGGTTTTGCGGATCATCCATCCAGTTCTAAAAGACGAACAAATTATCGAATTTGCAGAAATCCCCACAAAGGTACGGGATGACCCACCCTTCCAACTCGAAGCAAATGCCACATCAAGTGGCGTTTATCATCGCGTTTTTCGACTTCCTGTCCAATTCAGCGTGGTAAGTGGCCCCGCCTCGGTGGATTCAAATGGAATCGTGACCTTGGACGGCACCGACGGCAATGTTACTATTACCGCGGCCCAAAGTGGCAGTGCATATGTTAAGCCTGCCCCCCCGATTTCAAGAACCTTTGAGGTATCAACGAAACAAAGGCCCGTAATCATCTTTCCTGAGTCAGCTTCTCATGGGCAATTGCCATTGACGCCTTATGGCCACAGGCCTCTGGTGATTCAGGGTGCTTATTCTACCAATGGTGAGCCATTGCAAATAACGAGTTCGAACTCTACCATTGTTTCGGTTTATCGTGGGAGTCGAATCATTCCCAAGGCTGAGGGTACCGTCGTACTTAGTTTTGATGTTCCGGAAAGCGAATTTTTTGTCGCAGCTGAAACGGTCCAAAAATCCATTACCGTGATTAAACCATCGAAGCAAGCATGGAGAAACTTCAGGAGAAATGATGTTCGCTACAGCCAAACCCGAGATGAATTCCAAGCTCGCCTCATCTCGATGGATCCATTTGTTGATCCCATTTCAGCAGCAAAGGTTTTTGATGAAGATTACAGTGACTCGGATAGTGATGGTTTCAGCAATCTATTCGAACGGGCTATGGGTTTGGATTCACTGGGTCCGGACAACCGACAGCATCTTCCCTTACAAATCATTAAACCTTCTGACCAGAGACAAAGGCTTTCCTTTATCAGATATCAGAACCCACTTTCTACCACCGGCGAGAATTTCATCTACATTGTGGAGCAAAGTACGGATCTTCAAACATGGTCCAGTCAAGGTCTGAGCTTGGAGAAATCGGTCGAACTGGGAGGTGGCATGCAAAGAGAAACATGGATATCCGACTCACCTCTTTCCTCCGGAAATCGAAGATTCCTTCGTCTTCGGGTGACCTTGCCTTGATCCAATTCTAATTAATGGGGGATACATAAAATTCCTTTTATGTTTATTTTCCTCTTGATGAATTTTGTGATTCGTTCAACTTGAAACCATTCCGTTGATATTAACCCCTACTATTATGAAGAAATTATTGTCTATATTTTTACTCTGTTCGATCGGTTCGTTTTTGTATGCCGGCGAATACCCCGATATAAGTATCAAAGAACTCCAAAAGGCAATCAAGGATGGCAAAGTTACGGTTATCGATGTGAATGGTGCAAAGTCCTTCAAGCGCGGACATATTCCAACAGCCATTGATTTTTCATCTCAAGGTAAGAACCTGGGCAAGCTTCTACCTAAGGACAAGGATCAGTTGGTTGTCGCATATTGCGGTGGACCGGGTTGCGGAGCGTACAAGCGTGGGGCAGACGCTGCTGCTAAACTGGGCTTCAAGAATATCAAGCATTTGTCAGCAGGAATCTCCGGATGGAAAAATTCGGGAGCGTCCGTCGAAAAGTAACTTAATTACATACTTCTTGAAGAAGGCGTCTTTATGGCGCCTTTTTCATTTCTTGGTAGAGCGGAAAATGAAAGCTTAGAGCATGATGGATTCGCTTTCTCTGATCCGGTCCTCATTGAACTCGTTCGTTTTCCAGCTGAACGGGTGGCTCAAGGATTTTTTGCCGCAAACGGGTAAAGAATATTTCACGAACTACAGTTGGTAGGGTTCTGAAAATCTTACTCTTAAGCATGTAGGAGCAGCTGTATTCCAAGAGTCGAGTCTGCAGATTTAGCTTATTCAAATTGTAGTGAGAAGGAGAATCGGCGAAGGAAGCTTCGAATTCCCTGGTGAATGATATATCTCGTGGCAAAGGATTGGGTAGAGGAGCTTCATCCTGAAAGAGAGTATAACTGATGAGGTTTTCCAATGTCTCTTCAAACTTGTTTTCTTCTCCTTCTGCATTTAAGAGACCAAGGCGAATACACTGGTTGGTGAAGCCAATTTGGTGACAGATGATTGCATGAGCGATCGCCTCACTGCGTGGATAAGGATAGTATCTTTTAAGGTTTTTCTGATCAGGATATATTTTGATCCGTTTGAGCTTTCCTTGATCAAATCTCCCCAAGGAGTTGGCCCAACTATCAGGGTGTTGACTGATACCCGTGAGGTACCAACCGCCTAATCGATGAGTATATGGAATTTGGTGATCCATTGAATTCTTGACCAGTCGGTCCAAGGTTCCGCCTCCTCTATGGGGTATTACTGATTCAAGCAGGAGTCCTGGAATAAAACCGGTTTTGTACTAGTCATGACACCGCATACAACGGTCTTACTGAAGGATTTTGGGGTGGGTTAAAGAACTTGAGTGCGGAGGAGAGAAAATGTAGGGAATATCCTCACTTTTTAATCAACTTCGAGCACCTCGATCTGACCTCCCGGTACATAACCCAGATAAAGGTCATCATTAAAGTAGATTGCCCGAGGCTTTGCAGGACTGATTTTACAAAGTTACAAACTAGTTGTTGAAAAAACGAGGAGTTGACAGGATGCAGGTACATTAAGGTACTGGAGCAACTCTTGCAGACACTCGCTTTCTGACTCGCCAAGGTAGGTGGGCATTCCTCCTTACTCAATATGACACTTGTAATCTAGGAAACTATTGTATTGTGGAATTTCAGTGAATTCGGTTTCGTTCGCACTTAATTTGACTTCTTTGTTAGAAAGATGCGTTAACCAAATAATCGATATTAAGCAGAGTTTTCTACCTATCCATGACATTACTTCCTACCTTAAGCTCAATGACGCTCTGATCAAGATTACAATTGAAGTTCCGTCTTCTTAACTTTCGTTTTGCTTTTATGTATTTTTCGTCGCATAATTAAACATAGTGTCGATGAATTTGATTGCCCATTCCCATATGCATTTATGCATGTTCTGTATTTTATTTTTGTGGACTCGGAGTTTTTCAAATGATGGAAATACAGGAGATTTTGTAGGCTCTATCTCGATTGAAATACCTGCAGGCACATCGGGATCCCCTTATTACAAGATCATTTCCCCAAGCCTTAAGGGACAACCGGTTTTCCGAGGCTTGGTGGACTCGGTTATGGATAATAACATCTCCTTCCCCAGAGTCCCTGACCTATTGGACCCCACTACCCTCTCCAATCCATTCAAGCCTGGGATGCTTGCATGTAAGCAAGCCCGAGCGAACACTAATCTCGATTCAGACGGAAACCTTACCGTGGCCTCGCTTACAATTACATACGCTGGTCTTGATTATCAAGCAACACCTGATGTTGTTATTGATTTACCAACCGAAGGAAATCAGACCGGACTTAATTACGATGTCGCTCAGGTAGAGGCAAAGCTGGATGGTTCCGGCAAAATTTCTTCCTTCGATATCCTGAATGCGGGACGAGGCTATTCATTTCCGCCGAAAGTCAAGATCGAAGGAGGACCGCATTACCTTAGAGTTGCTGATCTAGATTCAAATCATACGGGTAAGTTCTTCAAGATTATCTCCAATTCCGAGGCAAATGTGATTGTGGAGAATAACTTGAGTGAGTCGATTGACTCGATTTTTGCCTCGAATTCTCCTGTTGAAATCTTTAAAGCCTGGACTTTAGGCAGTCTTTTTGGCTATGACTCGACCCCTTTTAATGAGGGAAATGATTCCGTTGCCGATTATGTCTACATTCTCAAAAGTAGCGGTCAAGATGGCACAACTAATGATTTTGTTCCATATTTTCATGATGGCACCGCTTGGCGGGCGGTCTCTGATAGCAACAATGACTATGGGGATGTGGTCATTCCTCCAGACAAGGCGATGATTGTTGCTCGAAGACTAAATCTTCCACTGAACTTGGTACTTTCGGGTACGGTTCGGACGCAGGGCACCTTTGTTGAACTGCCTGAAGTAAATCGTCGAGCTTTGATTAATAATCCATTTGGCTTGGATATTATGCTCTCAGATCTGATCCCGCCCTCATCGCTCACACAGAGCTATTCAAATCTATCTGGTTGGTTGGTAAACGAATCTCAAGAGTTGGCTGATAATGTTATGGTTTTAAATCAAGGAGTTTGGGATACCTTTTGGCATGATGGAACAAATATGGGGATCACAGAGAAAGCCTACGCTACTGCTCGTGCGGGCTCCGGTATCGGTGGTTCTCTCTCACAGCAGGATATTTCAATGGCAAGTGGAAACATTAGCCATATGACGAACCCAAGCCTCAATACTAATATTACGGTGACCTCGGAGGGGCATGGTCTTCGTAATGGATTCATGGTCAAGATTGAAGGTGCTACAGGTTACAAAACGGATGATAACAAGTTGCAAGTGGACGAGGATGGAAATATTGTGCCATCGGGTGAAGGATTGCTTATTGAATCCGCAGCAAACGGGAGATTTCTTGTGACAAACTGCACCAGCAATACTTTTCAACTCAATGGAAAGAGTGGTAATTGCGACTTCTTTAATGATGGAAATGCGTTTTGGTCGACCGGTTCAAGTGGTGCTGGGTACAGCTCCGATACAATGGTTTCTTTTGTAGGAGGAGGGGGAAGCGGTGGCAAGGGGATTGCTAAAGTGTATTCAGGAACCATCACCTCTATTCTGATTACTGATCCAGGTGCCGGTTATGTGGAAGCTCCCAATCTTCTGATTCATTCAGGGGGGTGGAATCGTATGGGAGCGGGACGTTCCCCTTCCAATGATTTTGCGGTGCCAGCGGGTTCAGGAATTCTTTTACTTAGAAACCACCCCAGTGGCATTGCAGCAAGAGTCTCCATTAGGAATCCATTGGAATAGCTCAGGATTCGTCATCTCTTCACTCTAGTGAATTTGCTGAGCATCCACATCAAGGACATCGTGAACCTCGCGGTCTAGGGGGAAAGAACGCCTTCTCTCCTCTATTTCTCGTACGACCTTGGATACTTCATTTGTGAAATAAAACAAATGATGGCGATAAAGGCCTTTCATCTTTTCAATAGGTGCGGGAGCAGGACCGCGAACAGACAGTCCTGCTATGGGCTTTTCATTTAATGAATTTGCCCATTGCTGAGTATAGAATGCAGTCTTTTCTGAGCTTCTGCCACGAAAGAGATGGCGAATCAAACTTCTGAAAGGTGGGTATCCCAGTTCTCTGCGTAGTTCCATTTCCTCCTCCATGAAACCCCTAAGGTCCGATTTGCGGGCAAATTGAATGGAAGGTGAATGAGGAGCGTACGATTGGACACAGACCTCTCCTGCCCGATCTCCGCGCCCTGCCCTGCCTGCAACTTGAACAAGAAGTTGGAACGCTCTTTCGGATGCTCTGAAATCTTCCATTCTTAAAGGAAGATCTGCGTCAATCACGCCAACAAAGGTTACATTTGGGAAGTCCAGCCCTTTTGCGATCATTTGCGTACCAACGAGGACATCAATTTTTCCTCTCCTGAAATCACGCAGAGTTGAGCGCAGAAAATTTTTTCGATAAGCTATATCTGCATCCACTCGAACTACCTTTGCCCTTTTGGGCATCAAAGAGGAAACCAAGTCTTCGATTTTTTGGGTACCATGACCTTTTTTTCGAATATTAAGAGATTGGCAACTTGGGCAGATCATGGGGGCAGTTTTTCGATAACCGCAGAGGTGGCATTTCAGAAAACCATCGGTGCGATGAAAGGTTAGAGCAATGCTACAATCTTTGCATTGTTCCACACGACCGCAATCCGGGCAGAGCATGGTAGTGTTGAATCCTCTCCGGTTAAGAAAGAGGATGCTTTGCTCTCGATCAGCGTACCTTTGCCTTAATGATTCAACCAGGGTTTGAGATAGAATCGGAGGCGTACTTTCGCGTTGTGCTTCCCGGCGCATATCCACAATATGTACCAACGGAAGTTCCCTTCCATCGACCCTGCTGTCCAATCTGCTTTCGAGGTATTTGTTCTTTTCAACATTCCTAAGTGTTTCCAAGCTGGGTGTCGCGCTTCCCAACACGCAGATGGCTTGGTTTAGCATGCTTCTGTAAACCGCAACATCTCGACCGTGATAGCGCGGGTTATCTTCCTGTTTATAAGCACTTTCATGTTCCTCATCCACAACGATTAGGCGTAAATTATGAATAGGGGCGAAAACCGCTGATCTTGCACCGACGGCAATCTTGGCTTTTCCAGAGCTTAAATTCCTCCAAGCATCGAGTCTTTCACCTGCAGAAAGGTGACTGTGCCACACCACGACCTCTTCTCCCGATTCGGAAAAATAATGCCGAATCCTTGATACGGTTTGCGGGGCCAGGGATACTTCAGGAACCAAAAATAGAACGCCTCCGCCATTCTCGAGAACCTGTTTCATTGCCTCAAGGTAAACCTCGGTTTTTCCTGAGCCAGTGACTCCTAGCAAAAGCCTTACTCCGAATTTTTTCTTCCTTAGGTCAGCTATGATTTTATTTACCGCTCTGGATTGTTGAAGAGTTAGTGTGATTTCGGATCGTACTTTGCCTAGAAAGTCTTCAAATTCATCATCATAGGCCTTTCGATCGACTACTTCCGCACCGATTTCCGCCAAGCCTTTGCGGACCAACCCATTGGCAACACTCACGGTTAATTTCAACTCCTCCAAGGCAGAACTCAAGGTAACCTGTCCGTTTTTTCCCTTCAAGAAATCCAGAAGGATTTTTTGTTTGGGTGCCCGGGATAGATCAATGGATGATCCGTTCATTCCTTCCGGTGTAAGAATAAGAGTACGCTTCGTCTTGGCTTGCATTCCGTTTCTAATTGCCGATGGTATCATGCTTTCAAGGACATTCTCCATGGATGAAGAGTAGTAAGTGGTCATCCATCTCGCCAAACTAATGAGTTCCATACTCAGAGCCTGTTCCTCCTGAACCACGGAGGAAATGAATTTCAATTTACTTGGATCGGGTTTTTCCTTGGGATTTAGAGAAAAGACAACCCCTAAGATTCTTCGGGGACCTAGCGGTATCTTTACGATTGAGCCCACTTGGACAATAGGTGCCAAATTTAGCGAATAACCATAGGTCAAAGTGCTGTTGAAGCCAGCCATTGGTTGCACTTCAGCAAGAAATTCTTGGTCAGAGCGACTCATCTACTTCCTGAGATCGTAGCAAATTAGACGTGGACCCGTGTTGGATTGTCGGTCTGCCTCATTTTGCATCACATAAAGCAAACCTTGGCTTAAGGCTGGGAGCGTCCAAGTGCCAGGGGCAAAGAATAACTGCTTGTGAGCTTTGATCGTCCAACCCTTTTCGTCCATGTCAACCCAAAGGAGGGAGCCGAGTTCAGATAAACAGAGAAAGCTACCATCTATCAAAAGAAAAGACGCCCGAAAAAGTTCCAAACGGATCTCTCTTCCGATGAAGGAATCCATCCAGTATATTGGTTCTTTCCACTCCAGATCAAAACTCTTCAAATTTAGGCAAAATACTTCAGCCCCGCGCTGGTGCCTTCCTGAAACTCCATATAAAAAACCCCGGTTCTCAATGGGAGTCATCCAGTGAATGTTTACCCCTGGGTCTTGCCAAATGATTTCGGGATTGAATTCCGAGTCAAATCTCAGGATGACCCCACCTTTTTCATAGCATTCAGATAAAAAGACCTTGTTTTCGCCAAGGGGGACTGGGGGTACTGCATTTGCAGACTCATAATTCTTTGACCGCCATGGAAATCGGGACAATATTTTTCCGTTTTTAGGGTCGATTACCAGTAAGCCACCTGCGGGGGGACGACTTTCGCCGCCCGCAAACACTAAGCAAACCTGCTGGTTGTTAATTGTTGTCATAACTGGCGAAGAATAACTGGCTCCCCATTCGTCTTTTGCAATCCATCGAGTCGAACCATCCTTCGTATGCAGGCTGATTACACAGGCCTGGTCCTTACCGCCAAGGTTGAGAATTACCTGATTTTGGAAAACCAAGGGGTTGGATCCTTTTCCAAAGAAATAGTCAGGGATCTCAAATTCTTTTTTAAGATCTCTTTTCCAGGCAAGCTTCCCGGTTTTGACCTCGAGGCAAGTAAGCCAGGCAGTCACACCATGGGCATAAACGAACTCACCGTCGATGACGGGACTTGCCCTTGGACCGCTTGAGTATCCGTAGCGGTCTTGGTATTCAACTGGGTACTCATAAACCCACAAGCTACTCCCGTCCTGAGCATTCAATGCTTCAATTACCTCCATGCCTTTTGTACGATGAAAGAGAACTAATGTATTTCCGGAGATTGCAGGGGAAGCATAACCTTCTCCTTTCGGGGTATCCCACAAAACATTTGGTCCGTCCGCTTCCCACGATTTTATGATATTGTGCTCCGGAGACTTTGCGTTGTCATTCGGTCCATTAAATCTCGGCCAACCTGCAATGCTTACACCATTGCCATTGCTTGCTTCAGATCGAAAACTGGTCGCTAATATCAGGGATTCGAGGAAGAAAAGTATGAAGATTATTCTATGCACGGAGGAAGTATTCTTTGATCTTCCTCATTGTATCAACCCGAAACATACATTAACCGCCTGCTTTTCTTTTCTTGAATCAAATCATTCTCGCCCCAAAGTGTTTTTAAGTTAGTTTAAGTTTATTTATTCGTGAAAGAAGTCATCAAGTCCATACCTTCGGCCTTTAATCAAGGGAGCAAAAGTAAGAACCTTTCCCGATTCTTGCGTTTCGCATTGGTTTTGGTCTGTTTCGTTTTTATCTACATGAATATGTACCGTTCGCTTATGGGAGCGGAGAGAGGCGAAGTAATCACTTGGGTCGAGTCCTTCTACTGGGTCCTTACCACCATGTCCACCCTCGGTTACGGCGATTTTACCTTTGATGAGCCTTTAGGTCAGGTCTTTTCTATGGGTGTTCTGCTAACCGGTATCTTTTATCTCTTTATGATGCTTCCATTCGTCTTCATGGAGTTTCTTTATAAACCGTTCATGGAGTATCAAACAGGGGCACGTGTTCCAAAGCGATTTGAGGCGACTGAGCAAAAGCATGTAATTATTACCCATTACGATTCTATCAGCCACGCCCTGATGGATAAATTGACCCAGTTTGGGTATCCTTTTGTGCTCGTGGTTGAGTCAATGAAGGAAGCCTTGAGACTTCATGACATGAATGTACCAGTTATGCTCGGTAACTTGGATGAACCCGAAACCTTTGAGCATGCCGGTATTATGGATGCTGAAATGGTAGTAGCTACGGATAACGATATCAGAAATGTAAACATCGCCTTTAGGGCAAGGGATGCTTCGCCGAACTTGACGATAGTGGGAACTTGTAACCGCGAAACATCCGAAGACATTCTTTCTTTGGCCGGTGCTAATCATGTAATACGAACTGCCAAGCAAATGGGGAGTTTTTTGGCTCGCAGAATAAGTTGTACGGATAACAACACTCACTTGATTGGGCGTTTTGATAAAGTACTGATTGCTGAGGCCACAATACATGGCACGCCCTTGGTTGGGAAAGAACTGAAGGATGCGAATTTACGTGAAGAGTACGGGGTGAATGTTGTAGGGATGTGGGAACGCGGACACTTTGAGTTGCCTGAGCCTGATGCTATGCTTAATAATCACACCGTTCTTTTGATGGCTGGCATGGATGCCAACTTCAAAAAATATGACAAAGCCTTCAGTGGTTTCACTCACAACAATGAACCGGTTATTATAATAGGTGCTGGGCGTGTCGGCAGGGAAACGGCAAAGACTTTATCTGAAATGAATATTCCGTATCGAGTGATCGAGTCTGATGACCGAAAAGTTGCTATGGTGCAAAACTCCATACACGGCGACGCTTCTGATAAAGCGGTTTTGGATCGGGCTGGTATAAATAAGGCACCAGCTGTGGTTATTACCAGTCACAATGATGAGAGTAACATTTATTTAACCATCTACTGCCGGAAACTAAGGCCTGACATTCAGGTTATTACCCGGGCTTTTCTTCATCGTAATGTCGAACCCTTGCATCGGGCCGGAGCGGACTTCGTGATGTCCCAAGACCACATGGGTGCTAATACGATTTTCAATCTTCTGAATCGTGCTGAAATCCTCATGGTAACCGAAGGTTTGGATGTTTTTAGCCAGAAAACACCGAAGTCCCTGGTAGGCGTGAAATTAAGTGACTGCAAAATTCGTGAAAAAACCGGTTGCAGTATTGTTGCGATTAAAGGAGATGCCGGAACCGTTATAACGCCATCGCCGGAACATCAATTTTCAGAAGAAGGTGAGATTATCCTGATTGGAGACGAGGCGGCGGAAAAGTCTTTCGAAGCGAAGTTCTGCCCTTCCTGATTGTTCGGGGGTGAACCTTTGCCCAGCTATGTGGAAGTGAAAAGTTCCACTCCCCTATTTCGACTTGATTTGAGCCGAGGATTTTTCCTTGGCATACTGGACTCATGTTTCGGCGTATTCGTTCTTCTAATTTGCATTCGGCATTTTGAGGCTCCCGATTATTGTAAGGGGCTGATTGCAGCTGGTGGTTCCGTGGGTCTTCTAGCTACAAGTTTACTGGTAGGCATGTGGAGCAATTCCAGTTGCTCAGAGCCCATTAAGTGCTCCATTTATATGTTCCTAAGCGGTCTATTCATTTTCATGTCATCATGGGTCAGTGGGGTAATTGCGTTTACGGTCTTCATGCTCTTGGCTCAAGTTTTCCTTTCCCAAGTACCTAGCTTGATGATCGGGGTCTATTCGTCTTTGTATATGAAGGAGGATCGGGGATTTCGGGTTTCTTGTAACTTGGTCATGAGTACAATCGGAGGTATTGCGACATCGTTTTTATTCGGACATTTTTTGGATGAGGATAAAAGCGGCTATCGACTGATTTTATGGTCGATGTCGTTTTCCGCCTTTTTTTGTTCGACCATCCATTTTTTCATGCCTTCCGTGTACCGCAGGAGGGAAAAACTAGGTTTGATGAAAAACCTTTGGAATGTATTTCGTATTCCCCGAGAGGATTCTTTGTTCGGAAGGATACTGATTGCATGGATGATTCTTGGATTTGGAGCTATCATGACCTTCCCCCTGCGGGTCGAATATCTTGCCGAAGAAGGAGGACTGAATTTGTCCAATACGGAGATTGCCTTGATCGGAGTTGGTATTTTTTTCCTTTTCAAAATAATTGGTAGTTTGTTCTGGGGAAAACTTTTCGATCGCATGCATTTCATGAGATTTCGAATCACCATAAATCTATTTATGTTGGTTGCGATCCTTGTTTACTTCAATGCCCAGGACTTTCTTAGTGTAGCATTCGGGGCTGCCCTGGCTGGCGTTGCCACAGGTGGTGCAAATCTTGCTTGGAGTCTCTGGGTCACGAAAATTGCTCCACCCGGTCGAGTCTCTGAATACATGGGTGTCCATATGTCTTTCACGGGCATTCGAGGGGCAACTGCTCCATTTATGGGCTATTTTTTAGTGGAGCCACTGGGCTTCTCAGGAGTCTCCTTTCTGTCAGCTGGATTTATTCTTTTATCAACTATTCTGTTTGCAACCACCCTCAAGGATTCCCGGTTCTCAGATTCAAGCGAAGGTTGTTGAATATTCTTCGGAGCTAACCTACTTTCAAATTTAATCGAATTGAAAAGCAACTCTACCAAAATCTGTTTCAAGTTATGAAAATTATAAGTCAAGCCACCCTTTTCATCTTATGCTTATCTTCGCCTCTTTACGCTAAGTCTCGACTGGGTGAGTATTTCCTTGGATTTGGCGTATTTCGTGCCGGTGGCGGAGAAATTGTTGATGTCAAAGGCGATAGTTTTAATTTATCAGCTAACAGTCCAGCAAGCGACTTTGCTGATTTCGCACTTTCCTTCAACTATGGAAACTTGGAAGACAATGTGACTGAG
>MDTA01198347.1_pt1 | contig 21841 bp, 21 predicted proteins | sample 811151 | NCBI WGS metagenome assembly MDTA01 (sample SAMN05326648, study PRJNA326480) | marine metagenome | isolation source: seawater | place: Indian Ocean: South | collected 2010 | reverse complement strand
TGCCATCGCCAGACCTGAGAAAGCCCCCATCTGCGAGCTTACCTGAAACGCCCGGGCGGTTCCGATACCGTGGGCTGCAACCCCCATGGCGATGCCCTTGGCGGTATCATCGCGAACCCGGATCCACTCGAAGAGTTTTGTGCCCAGAACGGCGCCGGTGATGCCCGTTATCACGACCAGGACGGCCGTCAGAGACGGGAGCCCGCCAATTTTTTCAGAGATACCCATGGCTACCGGTGCCGTTGCCGATTTCGGGGCCAGGGACATCTGGATCTCCGTAGACCCTCCGAGAACGCGGGCCAGACCAATGGAACTGCCGGCAGCGATGACGACGCCGCAGAGGAGCGAAATCGTCACGGGCAGCCAGAGCTGTCGCAACCGGGAAAACTGCTGGTACAGGGGAACAGCCAACGCCACCGTCGCCGGACCCAGCAGAAAGTGAACAAACTGCCCGCCTTCAAAATAATCACTGTAAGACGTGCCGGTGGCCAGCAACAGCATGATGAGCATGGCGACGGACGTGACGACCGGATTGGCCAGGGGATTGGAATTGGTTTTCAGGTACAGCCGGTAGGCCAGACCATAGGCCACCAGGGTGATGGTCAGCCCAAGCAGCGGCGATGTGGAAAGGTAGACCCAGATGTCTTTCAGCCCCGGCTCAGTCATCATCTGCCTCCTTTTCCGAAACGGGCGACGCAAACCAGCGCGTGGTTACCTGCATGATCAGGGCCGTGGCAACCATGGTTATGACCGTACTCAGCAGCAGCGCGAGGGTTATTGGAATCCACTCGTCGGCGATGCGGCCGAAATGCGCCATCATTCCCACACCGGCCGGAACGAAAAGAAGCGAAAGATGGCTCAGCAAGGCGGTAGACGCCTGTTCAACGGACTCCGGGGCTTTGCCCCGGATCATCAGGGTAATGAACAGCATCACCATACCCAGCACCGGCCCTGGAATGGGCAGCCCCAGCAATCGAACCGTGATCTCACCCACCAGCTGATACACCAGTAGCAGGGTAATGCCGTTCAGGAACTGCATGACGCAGGACTCCAGTCAGGGTTTGCTTTGTAAGGTCGAAATGGGAATGATACTCCGGCCATACATGGCCAGGACAAAACCGATCGGGAACATCAGCACTCCGTATACCGCTGCCGGAATGGACATGGCGCTGGACTCCAGCAGGGTCAGGGTAACCATCAGGGCAATGGTGCCGTTCTTCACACCCAGCTCCACCGCCACCGCAAGCGATTCTCTCTGGGTCAGCCCCGTCATACGACCCGCAGCAAGGCCCAGCCCGATACCGGCCACATTCAACAGAATAGTAGCCGGCCCTGCCTGCTTCAAAAGCTCCCAGATCTGGTCACGAACCCCGTACACCAGGGCCACAATCAGGACAGCCAGCACAATACCGCCGAAGATGCTAACGATGCCTTCTGCCTTGCGGGCAACTTCAGGGTTGCGGGTACGAACCACCATTCCAATGGCTACCGGGAAGAGCACAATACCAACCAGCATGCCGATGGTTTTCCACACCGGCAGCACAATGTCTTCCTCGGTTCCCATGTAATGCTGAAGGGCAATGTTGGTGAACAGCGGCAGGGTAAGGATGGTGATCAGGCTGGCACTGACCGTCAGCACAATAGACAGTGCAATATTACCCCGTGAGAGCAGCACAAACAGATTCGATGTGGTGCCCCCGGGGCAGGCGGCAATAATTACCAGCCCAACGGCGATGGCCGGTGGAACCGCCAGCAATGTGGCCAGCAAGAAAGCAATGAGGGGCATGACCAGAATCTGGGCAACGGTGCCGACGATCATCCCTTTCGGATACACCGCTACCTGGCGGAAGTCACGTATCGTCAGGGTCATGCCGATACCGATCATGATAATGAACAGAGCAATCGGCAGTCCTGCCGAGATAAGCGGGCTGGATTCCACAACGCCTCCGGATGTTTTTGTTTTTACTGCAACCAACCGATGAAAAGTAGCACACACTGTGCCCTTTCGGGAGCTTTCAACGGCAACAGCGTGTAACGGTTAAACGCTGTAAAACCGGGAACTTTGTGGACGCAAGCATCGTGTCCAGAAGCAGTTGCACGTATACTTGCATCAGACAATTAAAATACCTGGACACTGGTGGAGACACACAAGGAATGAAACGCCTGGGAACCCTGGATGCCTCTTGGCTGGCCGTAGAATCTGAAGACACCCCCATGCACGTGGGCAACCTGCAGATTTTTTCGCTACCGGAGGGCGCCCCTGACACTTTTCTGCGGGACATGGTGACCCGTATGAAGGAGACCGGCGATGTAGCGCCTCCCTGGGGTTACAAGCTTGCCTGGTCCGGATTGCTGGGCCGGGTTCTGGCGCCGGCATGGAAAGTCGACAAGAAAATCGATCTGGATTATCACGTTCGCCATTCCGCCCTGCCGCGCCCGGGCGGTGAGCGGGAACTGGGTATCCTGGTATCGCGCCTGCACTCCAATCCCCTGGATTTCGCCCGCCCGCTGTGGGAATGCCACGTTATTGAGGGTCTTGAGAACAACCGGTTTGCGCTCTACACCAAGATGCATCATTCCATGATCGATGGCATAAGTGGTATGCGCCTGATGCAACGGGTACTGACCACTGACCCCGACAAACGGGATATGCCGCCCCCCTGGTCGGTACGTCCGGAGCGTCGCCGCGGCAGCAAATCCGACTCCGAGGCCAGCGTGCCCGGCGCGGTTTCACAGGCCATGGAAGCCCTGAAGCTGCAGGCGGATATGGCGCCACGCCTGTGGCAGGCGGGCAACCGGCTGGTGCATTCGGTGCGTCATCCCGAAGACGGCCTCACCGCGCCATTTACCGGGCCCGTTTCCAAGATCAATCACCGGGTCACCGGGCAGCGCCGGTTCGCCACCCAGCATTACCAGCTTGACCGCATCAAGGAGCTTGCCCACATCTCCGGCGGCTCCCTGAACGACATTGTTCTGTACCTCTGCGGTACCGCCCTCCGACGTTTTCTGGTCGAGCAGGACGAGCTGCCAGACATTCCGCTGACCGCCGGTATCCCGGTGAACATTCGCCCCTCCGATGACCAGGGCACAGGCACGCAGATCAGTTTCATGATCGCATCCCTGGCGACCGACGAGGCGGATCCATTAACGCGGCTGCAGAACATCAAGACATCCACCCGCAGGGCCAAAGAGCACCTGCAAAAGCTGCCCAAAAGCGCCCTGACCCAATACACCATGCTGTTGATGTCACCCTACATCCTGCAATTGATGTCGGGCCTCGGCGGGCGGATGCGACCGGTGTTCAATGTCACGATTTCCAATGTGCCGGGCCCCCAGAGGACCCTCTACTACGAGGGCGCGAAACTGGAAGCCATGTACCCGGTGTCCCTGATCGCACACGGCGGTGCGTTGAACATCACCTGCCTTAGTTATGACGGATCACTGAACTTCGGCTACACCGGCTGCAGGGACACACTGCCAAGCATGCAGAGACTGGCGGTTTACACCGGTGAGGCGCTGGACGAACTGGAAAGCCTGATTCTGCCGCCAAAGGCCAAATCAGAAGCGGCGGCCAAGCCCAGGGCACCACGAAAGCCGGCGACAAAAAAGAGTAAAGCAGACTGATCGAACAGCCAGTCAGCCCGTACTTTGCCAGTGGGCAGCGCCCACGAAAATCAGTTGAAGGAAGCGGGTTGTCCGCTTCCGGATCTGTTCAATCTGATAGTCATCATCGGCTGAAACGCCGAGCAGATCGGTCAGGCTGAAGGCCACACTGCGCACTACCAGATCACAGGTCATGTCCAAATCCTGGTCGGTAAGGTGATCCACCAGCCTCAGCCTGCGCAGGTCGTTGGCAAGCTCACTGGCAAAGAAACGCATCTCGCTCCGGATACCTTCCTGAACCGCCCTGCTTTCACCGGCCAGCCCTTGAGCCATAAACAGGAAAAAGCTCCGGTTCGCCTGGGCGTGACTGATAAAAATGGCCACCGACTCTTCAATCAGTTTATCCGCCTGCGACACGTTTGCCCTGGCCTCTCGCATCATCCTGCGCAACACCAGTCCCAGCTCATCCACGAGCTGAAGCCCCAGATCGTCCATATTGCGGAAATGCCGGTAAAACGAGGTTGGAACCACACCCGCCTGACGGGTTACTTCCCGGATACCAAGACTGGCGAAATGCCGCCCCTTGCCGACCAGCGTTAACGCCGCGCTCATCAGTTTTTCGCGGGTTTCGCCGGGCTTTCTGCGTTGTTTTTCCGCCATCTTTTGTCAGTACCGCCTGCCGTCAACGAATGGTTCACAAGTGTACACATCCGAAAAAATAAAAGTACATAATGCTTGTCATTTCGAGCCATTACCAGCTGATCCATTGTGACTTTAACGCTCCGTGTGTACAGTCGTACACATTAGTGAACACTTGTACACATGGATAACGGAAAGCCTCAGGGAGGCACTCAGCATGTTAGCGAGAAACACCCAGCACAAAGCTCTGCAATGGCTTGGCAGACAGCTGTTCAACCGAAACGATCCAGAGGCATTTTTCGACCCTCTGCTTGAGCGCATCAATCCGATGTGGGTACAAGAGTACACACCGGCCCGAGTAGAGCAGGTTCTCTCTGAAACCCATGACACCAAAACCCTGGTGCTGAAACCGGCCCGACGCTGGTCCGGCTTCAGCGCCGGCCAACATGTGAACATCTGTGTTGAAGTGGATGGAGTCCGCCGCAACCGCACGTTCAGCCTCTCAAGTTCCCCCCTGCTCTGGCGGGACCAGGGGCTGGTCACCCTGACCATCAAACGCCTTCCGGGCGGCCTGGTGACCAACTGGCTGCATGATCACCTGCAAACTGGTGCGGTAATCGGTATGGGCGAGGCCTTTGGCGACTTCCTGATACCAGAACCTGCCCGACCGGTCCTGTTCATTGCCGGCGGCAGCGGCATTACGCCAGTCCTGAGCCAGCTTGAGACCATGGCGGCACAGGATTATCGGGCACCGGTGACATTGCTTTATTTCGTTCGAACCCGTGAAGACGTCATCGCCCGGGAAAAACTGCGGGCACTGGAGGCACGCTATAGCGCACTGACGCTGAATATCATTGCCACCAACGAGTCAGAAGAACCCCGCTACCTGCGTGACCGGGATCTGGAAGCGGTGCCGGGCATCAAGGCACGGCAGGTCTATCTGTGCGGACCGAAGGGGCTCATGGATCTGGCCCGGGACCTTCTGTACCGGAGGGGTATTGCTGACTCGGATATCCACAGCACCTTTTTCTCGGTGCCAACGGCGGATCTGGACAGAGCAACGCTTGGTGGCGAGGTTCAGTTTGAAACCAGTCAACTGGAAGTCGGATCCGAGGGCGATGCCACCTTGCTGGAGATCGCCGAGGCCGCAGGCCTGACTCCGCGCCACGGCTGCCGTATGGGCATATGCCACCAATGCAGTTGCCGGAAAACCACGGGCACCGTCATCAACCGCCTGACCGGCCAGGCCTCCGGCCCCGGCGAGGAAAACGTTCAGCTTTGCATCTCCGTACCCCGGGGCCCGGTGTCACTCGACCTTTAAGCCTATCACCCGATTTTATCGCGGAGCCTTGATGCACCGCAGGGAGTATCACCATGAAAAAGATGACCGAAGCGCAACTCGCAGAGCTTGAAACCGATCTGAACGCGATCCGGGACGAGGTTCTCGCAGACCTCGGCGACCGGGACGCGAGCTATATCCGGCGGATGGTCCGCCTGCACCGAAGTCTCGAAGCCGGCGGCCGGCTCATGATGCCGTTTGGCTTTATACCGCCTGTATTCGTTGCCGCGACGGTGACCCTGGGCGTTGCCAAGATCCTGGAGAACATGGAAATCGGCCACAACGTCATGCACGGCCAGTATGACTGGATGAATGACCCGAGCCTCCACTCCCAGACCTACGAGTGGGACACGGTGTGTACATCAGATTCCTGGCGTCGCACCCACAACTACGAGCATCACACCTACACCAACATCATCGGCAAGGACCGTGACTACGGCTACGCCGTGCTGCGACTCACGGATGAGGAGCCCTGGAAACCCTGGCACGCACTTCAGTTCATTAATTACATCCTGCTGAGTGTGTTTTTTCAGTGGGGCGTGGGGCTGCACGAACTCGAAACCGAGAAACTTCGCAGCCGGGAAATCAGCTGGCGTGAAAAGCTTCCGTTTCTCAAAGAGTTTGCTCGTAAGGGTGGCCGGCAGGCGTTCAAGGACTACGTCTTCTTCCCGCTGCTCACGTTTCCGGTGGCCCCGATTGTTCTGGCGGGGAACGTGGGCGCAAATCTGATCCGTAATCTCTGGTCGTCCACGGTAATTTTCTGCGGCCACTTTACGCAGGATGCGGAAACCTTCACGGAAGAGGAGTGCGAGGGTGAAAGCAAGGGCCACTGGTACCTGCGCCAGCTAACAGGGTCCTCAAACTTTACCGGGGGCCGCTGGCTGCACGTTCTGAGCGGGCACCTGAGCTACCAGGTGGAGCACCACGTATTCCCGGACCTGCCCGCCCACCGGTATCCGGAAATTTCCGGGAAGGTTCAGGCTGTGTGTCAAAAGTACGGCATTCACTACAACACGGGTCGCTTTGCGAAGCAGTACGGCACGGTGTTGAAGCGGATACTCCGGCACTCACTGCCTGAAAAGGTGACCGGAATGGCCAGAGCGGCTTGAGCAGGCCCGACCGGCCAGTCGCTTAGATGCGGCTGGCCGAATCAGGCTATCTGAAGCAATCTCAAAAGCTGGGGTCTGTGCTGATCCTGGATAACGTCGGCCAGAGTGTATTTGTCGAGCACTTCCAGAAAAGCCTTCAGAGCTTCACCAAACATCGATTTCAGACCACAAACCGGCGTTATCTTGCAGGCATTCTTGGAGGAAAAGCACTCCACGATGCTCAGATCCTGTTCGGTTTCCCGAACCAGAATACCGATACTGATGTCAGAAGGAGAACGGTGCAGGCGCATGCCTCCTTTCTTGCCCCGGATGGTTTCAATGTATCCCTTCTTGTTCAACTGATGCACCACCTTCATAAGGTGGTTCTTGGAAATGTCGTAGCTGTCGGCGATTTCCTGAATGGTGGCCAGACGATCACCCTGAACTGCCAGATATATCAGTACTCGAAGTGAATAATCCGTGTAGCGGGTGATGTGCATTCAATACTCCAGTTATTGTCACAATCGTTCAGTAAGAAGGTCGGGTTAACAGATAGCAGGCTGTGCCACACAGAAATACGCCAGAGATACCCAACACCACTCCGGACGCCCCAAGCGCAAACAGCATTCCCCAACTCAGCGCCATCATGCTGCAGGCCAGCACCTTCGCCCGTGCCGGCACGGCTCTGCGTGTGCGCCACTGATCAATGGCCGGACCAAACCTGGGGTGGTCTTCAAGCCACTTGGCAAAAGCCGGAGACCCCTTGCTGGCAAAAAATGCAGCCAACAGAACAAAAGGCGTCGTGGGCAACAGTGGAAGCACGACACCAGCGACAGCAAGCGCAACGGACATATACGCAAGAATTCGGAATCCGGTTTTCCCAAAACGGTCGCCCATTGCGGGGTTCTCACCAAGGTTGATAACTGCATCTATTCTACCGGGATTCAATGAACAGGTCTGCCCAAACGGCTCAGAAAAACCAGACGCGCCACATAGGCCACCTTGACACCAACTGCAAAAACCAGGGTTCCGATGTGCGCGGCAATTTGCACAGAGAGCAACAGCGCGTCCGCAAGCGGGTAGGCAAGCAGAATCGTAGCCAGCAAACCGAAGACGGACAGTCCGAGAGCACCGTTTGCTGCGAACAGCCATTTTTCGTAGTCAGCCATGACAAACCTCTTTAACATTTACTATAAATACATGTTAATGATATGACCACTTCCTCAGAAAATCAAACCGGAGAGGTTCACCTGCTCTTCTCAGGAGCTCTACGGGCAATACCTCATCGGATATACCCATAAATTAAATTTGACACCTGAAATGCACCTAATCAAAATCCCGCCATAAAGATTTATTTTGTATGAATGTTAAAGAGGAGAAGTTTCATGAAGCTCAAAGAAGCCTACTCAAGTCGACTGGAGGGAGCGCACCATGGCTAAATATCGCCGCCTGTGGTTTTTGCTGATCGGAATCCTGGCAGTAACTTTCACGCTACTGGGGTATTTCGGTGCAGAGGTGTATCGCGAGGCACCGCCAATTCCGGAGCGGGTTGTATCCGCCGATGGCGACACCCTGATGACCGGGGAAAGTATTCTTGATGGCCAGACAGCCTGGCAGTCCGTCGGGGGTATGCAGCTTGGCTCAATCTGGGGCCATGGCGCCTACCAGGCACCGGACTGGACCGCCGACTGGCTGCACCGGGAACTGGAGACCTGGCTGGAAATCGCCGCCCGGGAAGAGTACGGACAGAACTGGCACAGCCTCAGCGGGCAACAGCAAAACGCCCTGCAGTACGCCCTGAAAACCGAGTACCGCACCAACACCTACGACGCCGCAACCAGCACCCTGCACCTTTCCGAGCGCAGGGTCGAAGCCATTGCCAAAACCGCCGACTACTACAGCCGCCTGTTCAGCGACGCGCCGGAACTACAGTCTACCCGTGAAAACTACGCCATGAAGGAAAACACCCTGCCCAGCGCCGAGCGTCGGGAGCGGATGACCGAGTTTTTCTTCTGGACCGCCTGGGCCGCCGCTACCGAGCGCCCGGAGAGTGACGTTACCTACACCAACAACTGGCCCCACGAGCCGCTGATCGACAACCGGCCAAGCGGTGAGAACGTTGTCTGGTCGTTGATCAGCGTGGTTCTTCTTATTGCCGGTGTCGGTGGCCTGATCTGGGCCTGGGCCTTCCTTCGCAAAGAGGACGAGGAGCCTGAGGCGCCAGTCCAGGACCCGCTGACTGCCGTTGGCCTCACGCCCTCCCAGAAGGCACTGGGCAAGTATCTGTTGCTGGTGGTTGGCCTGTTCACCTTCCAGGTAATGCTGGGTGGCTTTACCGCCCACTACACGGTGGAAGGTCAGGGCTTCTACGGCATTGAAACGTCCGAGTGGTTCCCCTACTCCCTGATGCGCACCTGGCACATTCAGTCGGCCATGTTCTGGATTGCCACCGGCTTCCTCGCCGCCGGCCTGTTCCTCGCCCCCATTATCAACGGCGGCAAGGATCCCAAATTCCAGAAACTGGGTGTCGATGTGTTGTTCTGGGCTCTGGTGGCTGTGGTTGCCGGCTCGTTTATCGGCAACTTCCTGGCCATCAACCAGATCATGCCGACCAACCTCAGCTTCATGCTGGGCCACCAGGGGTACGAGTATGTCGACCTCGGCCGCCTCTGGCAGATCGGCAAGTTCCTCGGCATCGTGTTCTGGCTGGTGCTGATGCTTCGCGGCATTGTGCCCGCCCTGCGACAGCCCGGTGACAAGAACCTGCTGGCCCTGTTGACTGCGTCGGTCGTTGCCATCGGCCTGTTCTATGGCGCCGGCTTCTTCTACGGCGAGCGTACCCATATCTCGATCATGGAGTACTGGCGCTGGTGGATCGTCCACCTGTGGGTCGAAGGCTTCTTTGAAGTGTTCGCAACGGCGGCCCTGGCGTTCATTTTCTGCAGCATGGGCCTGGTATCCCGCACGGTGGCGACAGCTGCCAGCCTGGCTTCCGCCAGCCTGTTCATGCTCGGGGGTGTACCCGGCACCTTCCACCACCTGTACTTCTCCGGCACCACCACACCGGTCATGGCAGTGGGCGCCACCTTCAGTGCATTGGAAGTGGTACCGCTGGTGGTCCTCGGCTACGAAGCCTGGGAAAACTGGCGCCTGAAATCCCGTGCCCCGTGGATGGAAAATATCCGCTGGCCGCTGACCTTCTTTGTGGCAGTTGCCTTCTGGAACATGCTCGGTGCCGGCGTGCTCGGGTTCATGATCAACCCGCCCATCGCGCTGTATTACATCCAGGGCCTGAACACCACGCCCACCCATGCCCACGCAGCCCTGTTCGGTGTCTACGGCTTCCTGGCCCTGGGCTTCGCGCTGATGATCCTCCGCTATATCCGCCCGCGCATCGTTTTTGACGAGCGGCTGATGAAAGTCGGCTTCTGGTGGCTGAACATTGGCCTGGTTCTGATGCTGTTCACCAGCCTGTTGCCGGTCGGGTTCATCCAGTTCATTGCCAGCGCCAGCGAAGGTCTCTGGTACGCACGCAGCGAAGCCTTCATGCAGAGCGATATCCTGCAGACCCTGCGCTGGGTCAGAACCATTGGCGACGTGGTCTTCATCGTCGGCGCCCTGGCCGTCACCTGGCAGGTGGTGAAAGGGGTCTTCTTCCCGGATCTCGAGCCGGTTGCCCTGGAAACCGATGAAAAGGGCGCTGCCAGCGAGCTAAGCGCCTGATCAAACAGAGCCTGGGCCAGGGACGGCCCACTCTGGAATACCTGATGGGAGGCTTACCTCCCGAGGGGTATCGGAATTGGTGATCTGATCTGTAATACTTGGTCTATAATCAGGCTAAAAAACAATCGGCAACAGGACCAACCCGATGCCCCAGAACAAGCTGACAGACCGTTTTGGCCGCACCGTCAACTACGTGCGTCTGTCCGTCACCGACCGGTGTGACTTCCGCTGCGTGTACTGCATGGCCGAGGACATGACTTTCCTGCCCCGCCAACAGGTTCTGACGCTTGAGGAAATCGCCCGCGTTGCCCGCAACTTTGTTGATCTGGGTACCGAGAAAATACGCCTGACCGGCGGCGAGCCCCTGGTACGCAAGGATATTCTGGAACTGGTCAAGGAAATCGGCACCTACGGGCTGCGCGATTTCGCCATGACCACCAATGGCAGCCAGCTACCCGCCATGGCCGAGCCCCTGCGCAAGGCCGGTATGCATCGCCTGAACATCAGCCTGGATTCTCTGGATGCGGAGAAATTCCACAACATTACCCGCACCGGCAAACTCTCCCAGGTGCTGGACGGCATTGATGCTGCCCGGGAGGCCGGCTTCCGCGGCATCAAGATCAATACCGTGGTCATGAAAGGCCGCAACGATGAAGAGGTCCCCGATCTGGTCGAGTTCGCCCGGAAGAAGAACGTGGACATCACCTTTATCGAAGAAATGCCCCTGGGTGAGATTTCCGAGCATGATCGTGGCCTGGCCCTGTGCACCAGTGAGGAAGTGCGGGACATCATCCGAAAGCACCACGAGCTGGTGCCTGCCACCGAGGATACCGGCGGTCCTGCGCGTTATTACCGCATGGAAGATAGCAAGACCCGGGTCGGTTTCATTTCACCGCATTCCCACAACTTCTGCTCCACCTGCAACCGGGTGCGGGTAACCGTCGAAGGGCGGCTGCTACTGTGTCTGGGCAACGAGCACTCGGTGGATCTGCGCAGGGTTCTGCGGGGCAATCCGGTGACCGATGACAAGCTGCGGGAGACCATCATCAATGCCATGGATCTGAAGCCTGAGCGGCATCACTTCTCCAGTAACGGGGATGTGCAGATTCTCCGGTTCATGAACATGACTGGCGGTTGAAAAGCCAGCATAAAAAAGGGGCCAGATGAAGGTTTTCATCTGGCCCCTTTTTCGTTTCTAGTGGTCCATTCCATCCATGCTGTTCATATTCATTCCAGCATTCAGGTTCTTCATCGTTACCTCGCTGAACGCGAGCACCTCACCACCATGTGAATTGGCAAAATAATCTGCATCAGCCTGACTGGCAAACGATGCCAGTGTTGGACCCATGGCACCCTTTCGGCTGGAACCAACAACATAGAAGGCGTCTCGGGCGTCGATCAGGGCGGTATCGTCCGGGCTTGCCCACTCGGTTTCGGCCATGTCGTGTACGTACAGGGTATGATTGCGGTTAACATTCTCTGGCTGAAGCGCCCACGCGAACATGTCCCGGGTGGAGCAGAATTTGCGGACGTGCTGGTCCTTTTCGGTGATCGCCTGGCCCTTGGGACCGGGGAAGTTGGTAATGACCATGCCGCAGACGTGGCACTCGTCGCCGGTTGCGAAATTGACCGGGGCGGCTTTGGCAGTTGTTTGTTCTTCGCTACCTGAGCACGCGGTGAATGCGAAGGCTGCCAGGGCGACCAGGAGCCAGTAGGGTTTACTTCTGTTCATCGGGATAACTCCGTTCAGATACGGCGGTTTCGGAAAAGTAACAGAGCGCCTGCCAGCGGAATGGCAAACCACAACACCAGACCAATCCACAGGCCGGCGGCGCCGACGGGCAGATCGGCGCCAAGGCTGAGCACGCCACTGAGCTGGGCGCTGTCGCCAAAGGCAACGATATTGAGCAGGCGGTAGATATCCGTGGGATTGAGCATCAAGAGCCAGGGCAGCAGTTCCGCGCTGAACTGGCCTTCGCTGGCCACCAGGGTACCCAACAGCATCAGGTCGAAGATCAGCACGAAGAAGAACCAGATCGCCAGGGCCAGGCCGGCGGCGATGGGCTTTTCGCTGACCCGGACACTGATCACATAGGCTAGGGCAATAAAGCCCCACCCCAGTAGCACGGTAGAGCCGATGAAGCGCAGCATGGCTGCCGCTAGACTGGCGATGGCCACGTCTTCGACCAATACGGCAATGGCCACGCCCGCTACGCCGAAACCAATTACGGTGGCCAGCGCGAGGGTCAGACCATGGCCCAGAAACTTGCCGAGTAGCAGTTGGCTCCGACTCAGTGGGTAGGTCAGCAGCAACAAAAGGGTTCCCCCCTCTTCTTCGCCCACGATGGCGTCGTACGCCAACAGCAATGCGATCAGTGGAATGAGGAAAATCCCAAGGCTCGCGAGGCTGGCAATGGTGGCCGGCGTGGAGGCATACCCCACCTGTCCCGAGGCGGCGGCGCCAAACCAGGCGATGCCCAAAGCCAGGGTCGCAAACACCAGGGAAATGGCCATCAACCAGCGATTGCGCAGGCTATCGCTGAGCTCTTTTCGGGCAATGGTCCAGATACTGTTCACTGGCTGCCTCCCCGGTGGGCCAGGCCACCAGAACCGATAAAGTGCACGTAAATGTCTTCCAGGCTGGGCTGGTGAATGCTGATATCGGCCACTTCCCCCGAGGCCATTACGGCATTCAGCAGCATCATCTTTTCCCTCGGCTGCACATCTACCTGCAGGCGCCCGCTGTCAGTCCTGAGGATCAGGCCGCTGTTACTCGATGCCCTGTCAATTACCTTTTCCAGCGCCGAGATACTGTTCGCGGGATCCAGAGACAGGGTTACCGGCATATTGGCCTGCCGCCTCAACGCGGCCAGATCCCCGGCGGCCTTCAGCGCACCATTGGTAAGAATGGCGGCACGATCAATGTAGGGCTCGACGCCGGGCAGGACATGGGAGCACAGCACGATGCCCGTGCCCCCATCACGCAAATCCCGTAGCAGCCGGTACAGGTCTGCCGTGGCGACCGGATCCAGTCCAACGGTAGGCTCATCCAGCATCAGCAGCTTGGGCTCGCCCAGCAGCGCCTGGGCCAGACCAAGACGCTGGCGCATGCCTTTGGAGTAGGTCTTGGTGCGGGCATTCATGGCATCGCCCAGGCCCACCTGCTCAAGCAGTCGGGGCACTTGCTGCAATGACGCACCTTTCAGCCGGGCAAAATGGGTAAGAATCTCCCGCCCGGTCAGCTGCGGATAAAACATCACATTCTCTGGCAGGTAACCGATATGCTGGCTCACCTGCGGATCTCCAGCGTGACCACCCAGCACGGAAACAGAGCCCTGATTGGGCGTCATCAAACCCAGGATCAGCTTGATGCAGGTTGTCTTTCCGGCCCCGTTGTGACCAAACAGTCCCAGGATCTCGCCCGGCTCCAGGCGCAGATCAATTCCGTGCAGCACCGGGCTCTTGTCGTACCGGTAACTCACATTTTCAAGGTGAAAACAGCTCATCGGATCTCCGGTTGAAGCTCTGCGGGCATCCGCATCAAGGGGTGGGAATCGGTGACACCGGCGGCCTTGACCACTGGAAACGCATCCTGCACCCAGCGCAGGGTATCCACCGCCGGGCTGAACATCAGAACCTTGGCTTCCGGGTATTTCCACAGCAGCCGGTCCACGTTGTCGTTGGGCTCATAGGGCACATCGCCAACGCCATCCTGATTCCGGTCCCAGCCCAGGTAATCACTCCAGAAATTGCCGCTGTTACCTTTCGACCACTCCTGGGTGCGGGTGGCCACATACTTGACCTGCCGCTGATTGTTCACGAACGCGTTGCCAAAAACCTCGTTGTCTTCCGAACCCGCCGTCAGATGAATGCCGATATTACTGTCAGCGAAAACATTGCCCTCAAAGGTGTTGTACAGGGAGTTATAGATAAACACCGCCTTGCCTTCGGCGCCCTCAATGGCAACACCAGCTGTCTGCCCCTGGGACACCCCCGTCACCACATTCCCCCGCAGCTCCGACTGGGTAATGAAATTCATCAGAATCCCGTAGTTCTCATCATTCACCGACCGGTTGTTGATCACCGTCAGACGCTTGCTCTGCATCAGCGCATAACCGGTTCGGGTGTTGCGGGTAACGTTGTTCTCAAGCAGATTATTCATCGAGTACATGTAATGAATGCCATAACGCAGATCCGCCATCTCATTGCCGCGGATCGTATTGTTATTCGCCGTCTCGATATAGATCGCATCCCGGGTCTGACGAATGTCATTGCCCTCAATCAGGGCCCCGGTCGTGTTGAACAGATGAATCCCGTTACCCCGGTCATTCGGACGCAGGGAGTCATCACCTCGAATCGTATTATTGCGAACCGTCACATCCGGCGTTGCATCCAGCCACACCCCAAAACCAGGCCCCTGCAACCGATTGCTCTCCACCACTGCAGCGCGCGCCTCCCGAGCCACAAAAATCCCCGCATCCAGCTCGTTCAGATTGCTGCCCCAGTTACGAACGGCACAGCCGGAAAACGTCACCTCCTCGGCGACGATATCCACCGCGTTGCCCTGCCCGCCCGGGTCAATCACTGTTTCTTCATGACAAGACACAGACACCCCGGGCACCCGGATTGCCAGAGACGAAATCTGCTCAGGGGGAAGCTCAAAGCTCGCACCCGGTTCCAGGGCATCAAGCTGTTCTTGCAGGTCCGCTTGCGCGGTCAGCGATAACAGAGCGACTGTCAGGGCCACCCCATAACGCAACTGTGGATACATCAATGTCTCTCTATGAAGCGAAAAGGTTGCAGAGGCCTGCACTCAAGCTTGGCGAACCAAGAGGGAAGCCCTTTCCAAAACTGTGCGGAGCCATGGATGGCGGAGCCCAAGCGCCACAGGGATGTGCCGCCAGGAGCGTGTTTTGGAAAGGGCTTCCCTCTTGGTTTGCTTCTCCGAAGTCGGTGGATAGAGTGCCGGGGCCCGTTCAAGAGCCCCGGCAAGCTAGAGACCTATCAGGCCTTCTCTACAATCATGCGACCGCGCATCTCCATATGCAGCGCATGACAGAACCAGTTGCAGTAGTACCAGTGCACCCCGGGGCGATCCGCCTTGAAGGTCACTGAAGACGTCTGCTGCGGACTGATCTCCATGCTCACGCCATGGTTCACCATGCAGAAACCGTGAGTCACATCCTCAATGGTGTCCAGGTTGGTTACGTACACCGTCACCTCGTCACCCTGCTTCACCTTGAACTCGGTCATCCCGTACTGCGGCGCAATCGAGGTCATGTAAACACGAACCTTGTTGCCATCCCGGATAACCTTGTTGTCGGCTTCCAAAGTCACACCATCCTTCTTGGCCTGCTCAACAGCAGAGGCAAAGAACGGATCGTCGCGCTCATAGATCTTCCGTGTCTTGATCTGATCACGACGTACAAGGATGCAGTCGTGGGGCTCAGCGAAGGTCGGGCCGTCGTGAACCAGCTTCATCTCCTCGCCGGAGATATCGATCAACTGGTCGTTCTCCGCGTGCAGAGGTCCAACCGGCAGGAACCGGTCCTTGGAGAACTTCGACAGTACCACCAGCCACTTGCCATCCGCATCCCGGGATTCGGTCAGGGACGCGTGGTTGTGGCCCGGCTGATAATGCACGTCCAGCTTCTGGCGGATGTAGTTCACATCCTCGCCGTTGTAGTGCCTGATGGCATCGGCAATGTTCCACTTGGCCACCTGGCTGTCGATAAACAGAGTGGTGTAGGCATTGCCACGGCCGTCAAAGGTTGTGTGAAGGGGCCCAAGACCCAGTTCTGGCTCGCCCACCACGGTATCCCGCGGCTCGATCTTGCCATCAAACAGATCATCCAGCTTGTCGATCGCAATGATGGTCACCGTCGGAGACAGCTTGCCGTTGGCAATGAAGTATTTGCCGTCCGGGGAGGTATTCAGGCCGTGCGGGTTCTTCGGAACCGGAATGTAGCGGGTCAGCTCCGAGCCGGCCCGACCGTCTACGACAGGCACCTTGGAATCACCCAGGGTCTTGTAGTTGCCATTCTTGACCGCCTGCTCAATACGCTCGATGTTGAACACCACCGCCCAGTCGCGATCGTTGCGCATGGTACCGGCCAGATCCAGCGCCTTCTCCGAGTTGTAGCAGGTGGAGCAGGCGTATTTGCCGGTGTAGTCGGCATCGGTGTTATCGAGGTTACCGTCAACAATCACCTGGAAGGCCACCTCCATGGTTTCCGCATCCAGGGCGTTAAACATGGTAAAGCTGCTCTCAAGGCTGGTGTCGCTGCCGTCATTCGGATGGGGAATGACATACTCGGCGTTGCAGAACACATACTTGGTCTTGGGCACCTTCTGAAGCCGCAGGCCGTGAATGGCCTGAACGTTCGGAATCGTGGTGATCTTGTCACACTTCATGATATCCAGGCGGATACGGGCAACGCGGGTGTTGGCCTTGTCGTTGATGAACAGGTATTTACCGTCGTAACGACCGTCCGTCATGGAAATGTGGGGGGGGTGGGAATCGCCGTTCAGGTGGGTATTGTCATGGCCCAGAACGTCCTTGCTCTCGTTGCTGATACCCCAGCCCGTCGCGGAATCCACGTTGAATACGGGGATACGCATCAGCTCCCGCATGGAGGGTACACCCAGAACCCGCACCTCACCGGAGTGACCACCGCTCCAGAAGCCGTAGTACTCATCAAGCTCTCCCGGATGGATCACATATTTGTTGCGGGCCTCCTCGGCTGCGGCCGCGAATGCCTCACGGGACATTACCGCGGTGCCAAGCCCGGTTGCACCGGCGACACCCGCCAGAGCAGCAGCCCCCATGAACCGACGGCGACTCTGGCCGCTTTCCGGAAGCTCGTTCAGGTCTTTGGTCAGATCATCTCTTCTTTTCATAACATCCAACTCCGTTATTGGTAATGGCGGTTTACTTCTCATGCTTTCTTTTTTTTGGGACTACTCAGGACACCTGAACCACGGGTATTTCCTCCGGGTGGCCCGGTGCATTATGACCACGGCGCTTACCGCGTCGCTTGACGATCAGCGGCGGGCACTTGTGGTCATCGAAATAGGTCATCTGGCAATCCAGGCAGTAATGGCATTCCATGTAGTTGATGTGCCCGTCCGGATGGATCGCCTGGACTTCGCACTCGTGATCGCACAGCCGGCAGGGGTTGCCACACTCCTTGCGCCGCTTGAGCCAGTCGAACACTCTCAATTTGCTGGGCAGCGCCAGGGCTGCACCCAGCGGACACATGTAGCGGCAGAACACCTTGCGGGTGAACAGGTTGACCACCAGCAACAGGACGGCGTAAGTCACGAAAGGCCAGCTACGATCAAACTTGAGGGTGATCGCGGTCTTGAACGGCTCCACCTCGGCCAGGCGCTCGGCGGTTGCCATGGAATCGAGGGACACCCCGAACAGCACCAGCAGGATGATGTACTTGATGGCCCAGAGCCGTTCGTGCACTGCAAAGGGCACGGTGTATTGAGGCACCTTCAGCTTCCGGGCAATTTCATTCAGCAATTCCTGGAGTGCACCGAATGGGCACAACCAGCCGCAGTAAACCGCCCGCCCCCAGAGCAGGACGATGGCGGCCACTACGGCCCAGAGGATGAACAACATCGGGTCGATCAGGAACGTGCTCCAACTGAATCCGCTGATCAGGCTATTGGCAAATGTGAGCACGTTGACGATGGACAACTGCCCCATGGCGTACCAGCCGATGAAGAACAGCGTGTAGGTCAGAAATGCGTGGCGAATCCAGCGCATCATCTTCGGCTTTTTCACCAGCCAGTCCTGGAAAAACAGGATGAACATCAGCACACCGATACCGATACCCAGCACCACAATCTGGAATTCCCGCTGGTACCACACCTGAACCCACATGGGCTGGCTCTCCAGCCATTCTTCCTCGGAGACGACCGGCTCCGGACGGGTGTAATACTGCTCCGGCAGCTGATATTCCAGCGGAAACACCTGGAACTCGCTGTCCAGGGGGCCGGTCTGGCGTTTCACAGTGAGCTCGAGTGTCCAGGGGGTGCCGGGATCGAAGTTGTACTGCTGGCGAATAATGAAGATCGCCATCTCGGTGAATTCCGGCATGCCCTCGGCGTAGACATCGCTCAGCCGGTAGAAATCCAGGTCCCGGAAGTTGAAGGTATCGCCGAACTGACGGATCTGGATGCGGTCGAAAATGCCACCGCGAACATAACCCGAGCCCTTGAAGGAGTATTCGCCGTTAGCCATGACGGCAATGGCGTGCTCGCCCTCCTCCAGCTCGGATGTCAGCCACTGGTACTGGCTCTCTCCCAGCAGGTTACGACCAATAGTCGGAACATCCAGGTAGGCGGTATACAGATCGATCAGTGGCTCATTTCGTTCTTCCGGGCCTGCGGTATCAACACCCTCGGCTTCCGTACCCTTGAAGGAATCATCCACCTGCCCCTTGGTGAGCAGCAGCCGGCGCACCGAGCCGTCTCCGGTCAGTTCCTCCCAGGTTTTCTGCTCGAAGGCCTGCTTGTCCACGGTAGCCAGCGGCGGACGGGTGCCGTCCTCGCCCTCGACCATACCCAGCTCCACGCCCACCCGATGGGCAGTACGCATGATCACTTCGTTGATGACCATTACGGTTACCGTGGCGCCGGACAGTCCGTCAACGGCTACCTTGCGCTCCGATGAGGTTCCGCCCACGGTTACCCGCTGGTCGGCTTTCAGGCCCGTATACTGATCGGTAAAGGTGTGAAGCTTGCTCTCCGGAATACCCACCAGAAGGATAGGTTCGTCGTGGTGGATGACCTTTGCGGCTTTAATCGTGCCTTCGGTATCCAGCACCACCATGGCATTGACCGGTTTGCCCGAGTAGGCGGGTGTCTGGACAAAATCCAGGGACTGATAGGCGTAGCCCACCAGCTCCTTGCGGGCATAGAGCTCCTGGATGGCTCGGTTGCCTTTCCGGGGGATAACCCGGGTGACTTCCGGGAAGGTCTGCTTGATGACCTGACGACCGGCAACGGGCTCATACTTGGCCAAAGGCGCTGCATTCAAGGCCATGGCCATGATCGACGCGAAAAATAGAAAAGCGAAGCGGGAAAAAACGGACACAGAAGACTCCCTGAGAAAAAGCGCCTTATTGCTTCAGCCTAGGCAAATTAGAGGAAAATCAAATACCTCTTATTGAATACACCTGGCTGGTAAACTGATCGGATTCTCGCTGTCAGCCCAGGCTGACAGCGTTTCCCTGCGTATCGAGAGGGAGGTAATTATTGATATGACCAAGGCGGATGGACTCCACCATCATGGTCAAGGGTTGTTGCGCTTCGTCAGTGGATGGAGGCGTGCCGCCCCGGCCAGACATGGCGGCAACAAACACCACGTCCCAGGACTGGCCCGTGGCCCGGGACTCTTCATGCAGCGTCGCGAAATCCGGTGCTTCATCGGGGGTTTTGTCGACACAGACCACCGGCGTCAGGGCGCCACCCTCGCCGCGCTCAAAGGCGGCTCTTTCTTCCGGGGAGGCCTCGTCCGGCAACTCTGCCCGGCAGAACACGAATAGCAGGCGCTGGGGTTCCTGCTGGCTATAAGAGGCCTGAATCAGGTCACTGTAACTGCTGATCATTTTGGTGAATCCTTACTGGTACCGGGCCGCTGCGATTTACGCCTGGCGGGCAATGAGCTGGTGGTTTGAGGTGAGCCTGCGAACTTCGTCGCACACTTCTTCCACGGCGTCTTCGCCGTAACTCTGTCCATAACGTTTCTTGAAGCCGAAGTCGTAGAGCCGGACATGCTCGTCCGGTTCAACACCAATGTTCTCGAGACAGGCCCGGGCGCAATGCAACGGACAGCCGTCAATCACGGTGATCGGGCGACCGGATCTGGCGGTTTTCACCAGGGACGGCACTTTCCCGCCGACCCCCGAGATGCAGGACATCTCGAATTCGCCGGCATGGTCGAGCCGGACCGCCACATTGTTGGCCAGCTGCGCCACGTCAGAGCAGCCGGAACATGAGTAGATCAGTGGGCGCTGCTTTCTCGCGGTCACTTGTCCTCCTTTCCAGAAAGCCTGGAGGCTTGAGCGTGATCAGTTACTGGCTGATTTCAATCAGGCGCTGGGGGTCTGAAATGAACAGTCGGCTTCGGTTAACCCGAACCAGGCCGTTGGACTTGAGGTCCGCCAGAATCCGGGAGAAGGTTTCCGGTTGCATCGCCAGCCTGGAGGCCACCAGACACTTGGGGAGCGGCAGTTCCACTTCCCCGCCTTCCTCTGCACCGTTCGGCAGCAGGTCGATCAGGTAGCGGATCAGACGGTCACGGGCGTTCTGGACGGTCATGATTTCCAGGTCATGGAATCGGGAGACGGCACGTTTGGCGTAATGTCGCAGGGCAGCCTGGGCGTATTTCGGGTTGCTTTCCAGCATGTCCTGGTAGGCCTTGACCGGAATCATCAGTACTTCGCTGGATTTCAGGGCCTCGGCGTAGCAGGCATACCGGGGCGGATCGGCGTAGATCATGACTTCGGCAAAGCAATCACCGGGGGCGATGCTGTCGAGAGTTCGGTCGATACCAGAGGAGTCCAGGCGGTACAGACGCAGGCGGCCGGAAATCACGAAGAAGAAATGGTGCGCCGGCATGTCCTGGCGGTAGAGCAGCTGGTGATGGCCAAGGCGGATTCTCCGGGATTGCTGGATCAGGTGCTGCAGGTCTTTGCCATTGAGTTCCGAGAAAAGTGGATGGCTACGCAGGGCCTGGAGGTCGTCTTCATCATCGAAAGGCTTGTTGACGGCGACGAGCACGGGTTTGGTGTAGCGGGTTTCGGCCGTTTGGGTCATTGCCATTGGTGTATCCTCTCTGCATATTCATGCATTCGAAATCATGTTTTAAATAGTAGAAGGATACTGGGGGAAAATCGCTCCCCCCATGGGGGTAGTCGGGGGGTTATTCGGGAGTAATTGACCTAACTCAAAGTGTTCTGTTGCTAACTGATTTGAGCTGAAAAGGCATCCATTTGTGCCTTGCTCTTGGCGCATTGGGTATAGAGCACAGACTGGCAGGGACCCCTTTCCAAAACTCGCTCCTTGCGGCACATCCATGTGGCGCTTGACTGCAGCCATCCATGGCTGCAGACAGTTTTGGAAAGGGGTCCCCGCCAGTCTCCAGGTCTTGGTCGCGCCCCTTTTACTGCATTAGTGGCGAATCTGGGAGCTCAAGATCTACACCCTCCACGCCAGTTTCGGCTGCCAGAACCTGCAGGTACTGGCGGAATGCCCGTCGGGTGACACTCTCGCTAAGGTACTGGCGGATCTGGGGTTTGACGTGCTCATACGGAAGCTGCTGGCCGTCGATGCGCTGGTCAACGCGAACGATGTGCCAGCCGTAGCGGGTTTCGATCAGTTCCGGGTTCAGGCCTTCCTGGAGGGCGAGGACCGGGCGCTCGAATTCGTCGAC
>MDTA01083263.1_pt1 | contig 21842 bp, 19 predicted proteins | sample 811151 | NCBI WGS metagenome assembly MDTA01 (sample SAMN05326648, study PRJNA326480) | marine metagenome | isolation source: seawater | place: Indian Ocean: South | collected 2010 | reverse complement strand
TGGGTTAGTCTGGTCTATGCTAGATGCTTTGGGAGCATTTGACCCTGGTTCGAATCCAGGCGGGCCCACCATCATTTTAGCCTACTTATTGCTTCAATATCGAATATTGATACTGCGTTATCTATGGCCTCCGAGATACTAAACCATTTCGCATCCTCGATTTCATCCTGCTTAGGAGTAATTTCTTCGCGCTCGATATCTGCATGACATTTATACGTAAATGAAATCCAATTTATCCCATCGTCTGTAAAAATTTCTTCACGGATATATGCGCCATCATCATCACCAAAAGATTCACCGGTTTCACCCTTAGGATCTTCAATGACGATATCGATTCCAAGCTCTTCCTTGGCCTCCCTAATAGCCGCTTCCCGAGGGTGCTCACCATAATCTACGAAACCCCCTGGAAGCGTCCAGCAACCTGTAAAAAAACCCCTTGAAACCTTTGCCATTAAAACCTCTCTTTTCGAATTGAAAATCAATACCTTACTTACTACTCTGTGTATAGTTCTGTACACGGATTCTCTAGCAACCGGGTCAACCGAATTATCGCTAATTACAGAATCCTTCCATGCCCATTCACCAGGCCAGTCAATTAACGGCTTCCCGTGAGTTACGACATGATCCTCCTGAGCTAATCTAAATCTGTTGGTACGAATTTCTTCCCAGGGAATTCCAAAATTCTCTAACTCTTCCTCAGTTGGTAAGCGTATGAGTTCTGAACCAGAATCTCGATCAACTCTCCCCATTTTGGGTATTGCTGGACCACTGCCATCACCATAAACTAACAGCAATTTACCATCCGATTCCAGGTAAATATGCTTGCCCATTAATACACCCATCTAACTGTCTAATAGTTCGCTTACCGCGTCTCTTTCTTCCAATAGTGCTGCTATATTCTCATCGATTTTCGACTGTGAAAATTCGTCTATAGGTAAGCCTTCGACTACCATTATATCACCATTATCACACCTACATGGGAAGCTAAAAACTAATCCTTCAGGAACACCATACCATCCCTCTGATGGAATGGCCATAGATACTATCCTGTCGCCAGTTCCCTGCCACCAATCCCTCATATGGTCTACAGCAGCAGACGCCGCAGAGGCCGCGGAAGATGCCCCCCTAGCTACAATGATGGCCTTTCCTCGTGTAGACACAGTTTCTATGAATTGGCCTTGCAACCATTCTTTGTCAAAAAGGTCGATTACTGGTACATTCTCAATAGTAGCAAAACGTGGGTCAGGATACATCGTGTTAGCGTGATTACCCCAGATGAATACATCCTTAACTTCTGAAGCAGGAACTCCGGCCTGTTCTGCTATTTGCCCAACAGCTCTATTCTGATCTAGGCGCGTCATTGCAGTAAATTGCCTAGAAGGTATGCTCGGAGCATTAGCACAGGCTATGAGTGCATTAGTGTTACAGGGGTTACCCACTGTGATTACCTTTACACCCGGAGATGCTACTGATTCTATTGCCTTACCCTGTCCGACAAAAATCGGTCCATTAGCTGCCACCAAATCCGATCTGTCCATGTCCTTACTCCTAGGCCTTGAACCAACTAAAAAAATTACATCCGCATCTTGAAATGCGATATTGGGATCATCTGTGCCTATTATGTCATGGACAAGAGGGAATGCAGAGTCATTCAGCTCCATCATTACTCCTTCTAGACGTTGCATACCCGGTGGTATCTCTAGAAGCTGCAGATTCACTGGTTGATTCGATCCAAAACAATCCCCACTTGCTATTCGCCATAATAGAGCATAACCAATATTTCCAGCAGCTCCTGTAATAGCGACACGAATCGATTCAATCTCACTCTTATTCTTAACAACAACGTCCTTATTTTTAGTAGAATCTGTAGGCACTATCTCTCCTCGTACCGCCCGTAGAGATTGGAGTATTAGCACTTTGCGACATAACATTCTGTATGTGTCTTCGGAATATGGTTCATTGACAATGAGAATAGTTAGCCGACGGTTTCAATAAGCGCCAACATCTCGGAGGTTTAATCTTGGTCTTAGACCTACGAGTGATATCATGCGGCTAGGAGTTCTCAGAGAGCCAGAAGGGGAGATGAGAGTAGCTCTAGTTCCCAACTCCATACCCAAATTATCTAAGTCTGGATTTGAGGTATTAATAGAGAAAGATGCCGGAATCAATGCAAACCACTCAAATGAAGAGTATGAGGGAAAAGGCGGTAAGATTTGCACAAGGGAAGACGTATTATCCTGTGAAACGATAGTGTCCATTAGAACTCCTGATTTGTTGGGAATCTCCGAGGGTACCGTAATTATCTGTGTAGCTGATCCTTTCAGGAACCCAGATATTGTTAGACAAGCCATTTCTTCTGGAATTACACTGATTAGTATGGATATGATTCCAAGAAGACTTTCTAGGGCCCAATCCATGGATGTGAACTCTAGCCAAGACAATCTTTCTGGTTACAAAGCAGTATTGATGGGTGCATCAGAGGTTCCCAAGGCAATACCCATGATGACGACAAGCGCGGGGACTGTAAAGCCGGCAAAATTTGTAATTATGGGTAGTGGAGTTGCGGGACTTCAGGCCATAGCAACCGCCAAGCGAATCGGAGCAATAGTGTATGCATCTGATGTCAGAAAATCTGCTGCTGAACAGATTGAATCTGTTGGTGGAAGATTCATCGAGGTTGAGGGGATGGATGATTTCGAAGACGAGTCTGGATACGCCAAGCCCCTTACACCAGAATTTATACAGAAAGTAAATGATACTGTTTGTGAAGTAGCGAGTGATGCGGATGTCATAGTAACTACTGCCAGAATTTTCGGCAGACCCGCGCCCATTACTATTCCCGAATCTGCAGTTCGTTCCTTCAAGAAAGGTTCTGTAATTGTTGATATGAATGCTGACGTTGGCGGAAATTGTGAGCTGACTACTCCAGGGGAAACTGTAGTCAAATACGGTGTGAAAATTATTGGAATTAAGAATCTAGCAGGAACGATTCCCTCATCAGCTAGTATGCTTTATTCTAACAATATCACCAATTTTGTTATCTCAATATCTGGGGATGATGGACTAATAATAGACTCTGAAGATGATATTTTAGTTGGTCCTTCAGAAGATTCTGATTTCTTCGTAGATGGCATGGGAGGAGTTCTAATATGCAGTTCAGGGAAGTTGCATAAAAATCAAACTAGACTTGGGGGAATTTTATAGTGTCTTTAACATTGACAGCGTTAATTGGAAGTATAACTGTATTCGTACTTGCCATCTTTCTAGGATTTGAGCTAATTAGCAAGGTCCCCCCTACGTTACACACTCCTCTGATGTCCGGCGCTAATGCAATTTCAGGAATTACTATTGTAGGTGCGTTAATACTTTCCAATGAGAGTTTTAGTGGAATGGATACTTCTCTGGCGGCTATTTTGGCTTTCCTGGCTCTAGTAATGGCAACAATAAATGTTGTCGGCGGATTCATGGTTACAAATAGGATGCTGGAAATGATTGCCGGTAAGAAGAGAAGAGGTGGTAACTAATGGTCGATCCTGTAATCTGGGATATTGGATACCTATTGTCAGCATCCATGTTCATTGTAGGGATAAAGAGGCTTTCTAGTCCTAGAACCGCTCCTTCCGGTAATAGACTTGGTGCTCAAGGGATGCTACTCGCAGTACTAGTTACAATAATGAAACTTCAATCTGAGGGAATAATTGGTTGGGAACTCATTGTCGGAGGCCTCCTTATTGGCTCTCTGATAGGCTATCTAATGGCAACCCGTGTTGAGATGACGGGGATGCCAGAACTAGTTGCCCTGTTCAATGGGTTCGGGGGAGCGGCCTCTGCTCTTGTCGGATTATCTGAGGTATTGAAGAGGATATCTGATGGAGTCCCAGAACCAGGCGTTGAACTATATGCAATCTGGATAGCTATCGGGCTTTCAGCCCTCGTTGGATGTATTACACTCTCCGGTAGCCTAGTAGCTATGATGAAACTAAAGGGCGGATTTTATATTCCCTTCAGTAAGAAAGACGACAGGGGAAGAAGTAAATGGATTTCATTTCCTACTTGGGGTCCCCCATGGCTCAATTATGTCAAAGTACTCTTACTACTATCTTCCATAGCGCTCATTGCTATGACCATATATGAGCCAGAAGATAAGACGTGGATCTATTCGTTGGTGGCGACTTCTACCTTACTGGGAGTTCTATTCGTGTTACCCATAGGTGGTGCTGATATGCCTGTGGTTGTAAGCCTGCTAAACTCACTATCGGGTATAGCGGCTGCATTTACTGGTTTCGTAATTGGTAACAATGTACTAATCATAGCAGGTTCTATGGTAGGAGCAGCTGGTCTTATTCTGACTTTCATAATGTGTAAGGCTATGAACAGGGAGCTTTATGATGTGCTCTTCAAAGCATTTGGGGGGTCCGGAGAAAAAGACCAATTGACAAGAACAAAGGTCGGAAGTGATCCAGAGGAAGTAGCGATGGTGCTTGATGGGGCTCAGAAGGTCATTGTTGTGCCGGGCTACGGTATGGCAGTCAGTCAGAGTCAGCACGCGGTAAAGGAATTTGCAGATCTAATGGAGTCAATGGACTGTGAGGTACTATATGCTATACATCCTGTAGCAGGAAGGATGCCTGGACACATGAATGTCTTACTTGCAGAGGCTAATGTTCCTTATGAGAAACTAATCGAGATGGATGAAATAAACTCCGAGTTCCCTGAGTGTGATGTAGCCATTGTGATAGGTGCTAATGATACCACAAATCCAGCTTCTAGATCTGGAGAGGGTCCATTAGCTGGTATGCCAATATTAGACGTTGATAAATCATCAGTTGTTGTCGTAATTAAGAGAAGCCTTTCTGTGGGGTACGCAGGCGTGGACAATGATTTGTTTTACATGGACAAAACTATGATGCTGTTTGGAGATGGAAAGAAAATGATGAACCAATTGAATACAGCCGTTAAAGAATTATAATTGGTGGACAAGCACATGACTCCGAGTAACGGTTATTTGGCTGGTTCTCCGGAAAGTCTCAAGGGCGTGTACATGTTCAGTGGTATGAAAAGGGTATTTGCGATACTTGTGGTACTATCGGTAATGTCTATTCCTGCTATGGGAATGAGTTCAGGCCCGGGTTATGAGAACTCTGATGGTGATCCGACAGTAAAATATGGGTGCTCATGTCACAATAACGGAGCAGCTTCCACTAGAGCCGTAGTGATGGTCACAGGAGTCCCTGTCATGTATGAGTTGGATCAGTCCTATGACATGACAATTAAGGTAGCAGACTCTCTCACACTTTCTGGTGGTAATGGAAATACCGAGGGAGGTTTCCTCATGACATCAGATGGGATTGGTGAGTTTTCCTGGCCAGAAGATGAGGATATTAGAGTAGCTGAAGGGGCTCCGTCGGATATATCACATTCAGATACCGACTCGGATGGCATATGGCAAATCACATGGACCGCTCCTTCGACTGATACAGGACATGTATATTTCTGGGTAGCGGGGAATTCCGTGAACGGGGACGGGGCTCCCGGTGATGAGGATTGGTGGAATGTCCTCTCTTTTACCATAAATTCTCCGGATACAATTGAATCTGGTGATTCTGGTGCTACATTGGAGACTAGGACCGTTTCTGTAGGTGACTATGATACGCTGTTCTTGATTGAAGAAACAGAAGCCCAGAGGGAGGCTGAAAGACAGGAAGCCTTGTCCCACAGAGTGTTCACTCAAGGAAATCTATTCTTCTGGACCAGCTTAACAGCTCTGCTAGTAGGAGCATTGGTGCAGAGGGAGATTTTGGAAAGAAAATATGATGATGGTCCAGAATTCCTAGCTACTGAACTAGCATATCCACAAGCTCTCAGATTGGCCTTCATGAGCGTAGTATCATTCTTGATAGCCATTAGATGGGCTTCTACTGAGACTCCAATTTACTTTCCCCCACCAGCTGTGGTGGAAGAAGGTACCAAGGTAACCGATTTAACCGCCTTCCTAACCGGATGTGCATTCCTCGCCAGTGCCCTTTTCGCCTACGGGGTTTATCGAACTATTTTAGCGGCTAGAGTCTCCCCTGATGTCAAGGATCGTCTATAGATGGTAGAAAACGCTTCCCTTTCATCGCCTAAGCCCCTTTCGGATCATTTCCAAGATTTTTACTCCATAATCAGATCTACTATAATCCTATTAGCCACATTCTCTATCTTTTGGTCATTTGCTTCTACGGCTCTATTAACAGAATGGACGAGCTCTTTTGCTCTAAGTAATGATTCTAACTTTCTAGCTATTTATTCGCCATTTGAATGGGTTGAGATAAAATGGTCATTTTCAATACTAATGTCCATGACAACTGTAATTCCGATTTCACTATACATGTTATTCAAATTTGCTAAACCAGGCCTTTATCCTCAAGAATACAAATGGCTGAGAAGAGTTTTTATCATAAATTCAATTTTCCTTCCTATATTGATTTTTATCATATGGTTCTGGTTTGTACCCGGAATGGCAAATACTGCCTCTTCGCTGTCCGAGTTCGAAAACGTGAGGGCCAGATACGATGTTGCAGAAATAACAAAACTTGCTATGGGAATTACATGGGTAACCATAGTGTGGGCAGTATTGTTTAACTCATTGTCAATAATCAGATTCACAAACGGAGAGATTGGAGTTTACTACTGGATTAGGCCAAGACTGATAATAATATTTTTTGGCATCTTAATTCTAACTCTGCCTACTACATTTGATGGTCTAAGGATATTAACCTCTGCCCTAATTGTCCTTTTCTCTGATTACCTCTCTAGGATTGTCCCTTTAACTCTAAAAGATGACTAATCAATCCATAATAACACTGCATTGAAAGCTTACGCATAGTACCGATACATGTGAAAATCCTCAAGGTTGTCCTTGCTGTCCTAATTCTCATGGGCGGGATATTCGTCAATTTGAATCCAGATTTAGTAGACTCTCATTATGATTTCCAAGAATCTGATGAGTCTTCTGATCTTATCGGTTTACAAATTGATGAGAGGTGGTTAGTACTCAGGGTTTCATTCCTCAATTCTCCACACTCTGAATCAATTACCACATCTCTCCTACAGGGAAATAATTCGGCAGAGGAATACGTTCAGCAACTATCTGGGGGATATTCAACATTACAAGTCACCATATCAGATGATGTCTGGGTTTCCGAATTTCCCGAATCATACTGGGGTACAGATTCACAAGATGAGAGGGATGTAGGAAATAATGGAATGGGAGTGGACAAATTAGTTGAGAACGCCGCTAGAAATCTACTTGACGAAATGGACTTATCAGATTGGGATCTAAATGGAGATGGGATATTAGATAGGCTCCTAATACTGCATTCCGGAAAAGCTCAGGAATCAGGAGGTCCCACGGACTCTATTTGGAGTCATTTTTCTACACTGTCCACACCAATCGAAATTGGTGATTGGGAGATTAAACATTACACTATTTCCTCACTTGAATCGGGTTTGGGGACCCTTGTGCATGAAATGATCCATCAGATGGGTGCATATGATTTGTATGATGTTAATTCTGACCTGCCCTCTAGAACCTGGAATGGATTAGGTGACTGGGATATTATGGCCAGCGGAAATTGGAATGGAAATGCCATGATACCTGCAATGCCTGGTGGTGCAACACTTGTTACAATCAGTGGTCTTGGTATCGAATCAGTAAATCCCGATTTAAGCCAGAATGTTACACTTTACCCAATGAGCTCTAAGGAAAATAAGACTAGAGTCGTCTCCATAGATACTGCACCGGGTGAGTCCGTACTAATTACTTACAGAGCTGATAGTGGCTTCGACTCGGCTCTTCCCGGTCATGGATTGATTGTAGAATATCTAGACAGAAACAATGGAAACGTGAATGATAATACGGTAAATAGAGATCCAAACAATCCTTGGGTAATGATAATCGAGGCGGATGGAGACCAAGCTTTACTAAGAAATCGAGATAGTGGAAGTAGTGGAGATACGTTCCAGACTGGAGACTCATTTGGTTCTGAAGGTCACTTAATCAGGGACAATAGGGGCAGATTAGTTCCATGGCATATTTCAATTGCTAATATCGGACAGGAAAATGCTTCTTTAGAGTTGAATCCAAACAATGATTTTACAGACAGGATTATGACCCCCAGGTCGCCAATACAATTAATCGAAGGAGAGAGCGCCTTCGCTTCAATTATTACTGAATCGCCGTGTACGCTGGTAATCAATACCAGTAACGACCTAACAACTCCTGAACCTATTGAAATTGAGATACCTGCTGGAAACACTACCATACCCATTCTACGATTTTCAGACACCAACCAGAAGATTGGTGTGCTGAACGGAAACATTGGTTGTGAGGGAAAGACTCCAGAAAACATCAGAATAGATTGGCAAACCATCGGACATAGAATTCCTCACCAGGAGATTGAGCAGGTGATAATGTGGGACCGGCCTTCTACTATCTCAATTCCAATCTCTATGATTGGCACCGGATCGAGAAATTACGATATAGCCATTGAAGGGGCCGCTAGTAGGATTGCTGATTCAGATACTCAAGGTGAGTTAGCTTCAGGTGAATCCCTAGTTCTCACTATCCAACCAGACGGACTATTGACCCCTGGGATGTATGCGAGGGGGGAGATTGTGTTCCAGGATGATTACTCTGTAGAACAGAGGATTAAGTTAACTCTAATAGCAGAGTCTTCGTTTACGGGGGATGGGATATTGAGATGGGTTTCTCAGCCTTCTAATGGGTTATTGGCGATATCCATACTCCTTGCTTTCAGTATTATTGTAGGAAGAGATTCAGATGACTAACGCGGACTGCTCCATCTTGAATCTGCGGGTGGCCTAGAAATAGACATATATTCTATCTCGCCATGTATGAAAATAGGCATCAACCAAGTTTTATTCACTCCAGAAGCCAATCTAGAAGCTAAGCAAGCTTCATTCCAATCCTTTGGAATATTATCAGGATCTGCTACTAACCACGGAGCATGAGATTCTCCGATACTGCCCTCATAACACCTCCATTTTGTCCCGTACTTGAATCCTGATTTTGGATTTAAACCTCGATTTAGTAAATCAAGAAGAACCATGGCACGAGCATCTTCGTTTCCATCTATTAATGATCTAAATGCTGGATTAATAATGCCTCCTCCCAGTAATCCTTCAGAAACTCTATTCTCTACATCATCCAAATTAGCTATGAAATATCCTCCACTAGATATCTCATACAAGGAGTTAGAATCAATATTAATTTCAGAGTATCTTCCTAGTCTTCCTCGGGGGTCTTCCGTAGATGTTCGATATGTTACTGCGGAACCTTCCTCATCAACAACTATTATTTCCGGAATTAATCTCTTATCTTGTACACCCTTACACCAAGCATATAATTTCTCAGGAACTATCACATCATTGGAATTGAAGATTTGTAGCTCTGAAATAGGTTCACTTTCCCTAGGGTGTTGGTTTGAAGGCCACCTCTTGGCCCAGCTGTCCTTTTCAAAATCGTAATTAGAACTCCACTGCTCTATGTTCAGAACCACTTTATTTCCTGGAATCCTTAATGCCTCCATAGCGGCATATTGGACAAGTAAATCTGGGTTCTCTTCTAGTTCTTCTACAATCAAATTTCCTTCGGAGAAATTAATATTTCTGTGATTCATACAGAAGAGAAGTTCTACTGTGTTCATATGGAGCCCCCCCCCTTCTGCAGGCTTCCCTATTGCAGACTTATGCCATAATCTGTCAGCAGAACTTTCTTTAAAATGCCATAGTCCGTGATTACGCTCCATACTCTTCCTAAAGGGTGTTCGATTTCATCCCCTCGGTCCAGAAATATCATTTCCTACCTCTCCCTCCAAGTATCATGTCAGTGTACAATGAAGCCGAATCACTACAAACTCTTATCTCTCTTTTAGCAGAGGTTGAAGGCACTAGGGTTACACTGATTGGTGATATTATGCTAGATAGATACCATCATGGATATGCCAATAATCTCAATTCTACAGCTCCAGTCCCCGCACTTAGGGTATTATACTCCGAGGAATCACCAGGTGCAGCTGCTCACATTGCAAGGGGCCTTAGCTCATTAGGGATGTCCGTCGATCTGCATAGTTCCGTTGGGGATGATAATGAGGGAAAATGTATTATTAAAACCCTTAAGGAAGACGGAATTGACACTTCTGGAATAATTGAAGTTGAGGGAAGAACTACGTTGACAAAAATTAGATTCTATGGGAGTAGGGAGAATCTACTGGACCAAGAACAAATTTTACTTCAGGCCGATAGAGGGCCTCTAGATGAGCTAGATTCTAATATCAGCGACTCACTAACACAGGCATCATTGGAATCATTATCAGAAAGCAAAGCTTTGGTGATTTCTGATTACAATAAGGGCGTCATAACCGAAGTGGGCTCAGAAGCATTAATCAAAGCAGCCAAGAAATTGGGAATCCCCTCTATAGTAGATCCCAAGCTAACTGGCTTATCCAGGAGCAGAGGTGCCGATGTTGTGGTTTTTGGAATCAGAGGCCTCGAACTTCAAAATAAAAGGCTAATGACATCCTCTTTGGATGAAGCCGCCAGACAGCTTATCAAAACCTACGATTGGGGATCATTGCTGGTTCTAGGTGGAGTCAATGGAGTAACACTCCATTCCGATGATGGAAGCAGAGTATTCTTTTCCTGCAGAGCAGATGCGCCTAAGCAACAAATTGGCCTCAATGATGCCGCCGCCACTGCTCTGGCTGCCGCACTAGGAAATGGTTTGACTGTCGTAGATGCCGCAGCTTTATCCGCTGCCGCTTGCGAATGTGTATTGTCCGCTGAAGCCAGTCATGAATTCGTTGATAGCACTACTTTACGTCTATGGCTAGAAGAGCTTTCCTGGAAATTAAGAATTTCAGATCGATAATCAATCTTACAAGAAGTTCAAATTACCTCCCTATTAGCGAAAGTCATGATTAGCAAACATGCTGTGTTCTTATCAGTCCTAATTTTGCTTTCATTTCATCCTACAAATACCTTCATAGATGATGATAAAAACTTATTCCAATCGGATAATATGCATATCTCAGACCCACCACTTTTGGGTTTTGATCGAAATCTTGGTACGACTTTAGTCGAAAATAATACAATATCTGGATTCATCGTATCTTCTAGTTTACCAACCTCTACGGTATGGCAAATCATCAGGCTTTCCGATGATGCAACTTGGACAAATGTGACGAATACTATTTCCCTTGAGGTTTCTCCATCCAGTTCGAATCAAGACGATGGCTTATCAAGATGGATATGGGAATTCAATATTGATTCCTCCTCAATTATTAACTGTACATGCATTGTCAATGTAACTACTTCTGCTAATAACATTTCATCATCTATATCTAGTGTATTCTTTACTGGAATCACCTACACACCAGCACTAGTTCTGGATGATTGGGAAATCCTTGGTAGGGAATATCGCACATACAGTGACCAAATAGATATCTCAGGAAGAGTATTCGATCAAAATAATCTCCCAGTAGATGTTTTGACTATCGCTGTTAGATCAGATAATTCTGCAAATGCTTGCTCAGATGGTCCTAAAATTTCTTCCCTAGACGATGTTTCATTTGATATTGCAGAATCCATTTACAATTTTTCATCATATGGTGAATTCTCCGAGACTCTAGACTCATCGATGCTCGAGGATGGATGGTTCTCATTATGGCTATACATATCTCCACATCAAAGCTCTTCAATTACGCAATCGCTATGCATTGTCTCAAAGATAGATAATTCTGATCCAGTAGCAATTATTGAGGGCGATACCTTTTCTATGGAAGGAGATGGGGATTTAATTTTTGACGCGGGATCATCGTATGACCAATATTGGGGAAAGGAGGGTCTGAATTACGTTTGGACTCTAATACGTTTGGAACCTTCTGGTAATGTTTTAATTGACATTAAGGAAGGTCAAGAATTTAGTTATTATATAGTGGAGGATGACCTTTCAGGTAATTTTGAGCTCTCTCTTCTTATTTCTGACGTTCAAGGAAATACCAACTACTCAGATATAGATTTTTCAATAGAAAATATTCCTCCTGTAGGAAAATTAATTGTTTCAGAGCAGTCTCTCACAGATGGAGATAATTTCAAACTCCCCGACTTGAATGAATGGACTCTAGATGGATCAGACTCAATAGATACAACAAATGATTTGGAGGGGTTAAGGTGTGTTTGGAAGATCAATTTTAGAACAATTTATGAAGGCTGTGAAAGAACCTTGGTATGGCCAGAAAATGATACTAACGATACCCTTCTCCTGACTCTTGAGGTCATAGATGATGATGAAGACTTTTCTAGTATTACAGTAGAATTATCCAGAACAGACCAAGTAAGTGATTTCCCCCTACCAATAATTGTGTTACTAGTCTCGATTTTATTCTTTATATCCTCGATTTTGTATTCTAGAAGGACCGATGATATGCATATACCAAAGTGGAATGACTAGAAAGAAAATAATTTACCCTCATCACTAAGTACGAATATATCAGGTGGCACTCATGGAAGATAGTACAGTAAGCATGTCAGAGTACTTCCAACGTCAGGATTCTCTAATCTCCAGAGTTCTTCCTAATTCTCTAATAATCATACCTAACAACTTACCGTCAATTAGATCAAATGATACCAAATATCCTTACAGGGCTAATTCATACATGATTTATATGTCCAATTGGTTTGAGCCAAATTCTGTATTATGTATTAGTAATTATAATAATGTAAGGGAATCGACACTATATGTGAATCCTAGAGACACTCAAAAGGAGATATGGGAGGGGAGGATAATCGGTCCCGAGGGAGCCCTCAGTGACTGGCCAGTAGACTCCTCAAACTCAATATTAGATTTTGAAAATTCTATCAAGAACCAGTTGAGTAAATATTCTAATCTTTACTTAATTAAGGGTGTAGATCCTCAGATTGATAATGTTATACAAAAGAACTGGGATGACGAAATTCTAGATCCATGTGTCTTTTTGGATGAGATGAGATCCATTAAATCAGACTCCGAGATAGAACTAATGAAAATCGCCTCATCGATTTCATCTGAAGCGCATATCAAAGCTATGTCCATCTCTAGACCTGATATTGGGGAGTGGGAGATACAGGCCTCAATAGAGGGGCATTTCACGAAGTGTAAGAGTACAAATAGCTACAATCCTATTGTAGGCGGAGGGGATAACTCAACAATCCTCCACTACACTTCAAACTCAAAAAGAATTGAAGGAACTGAATTGGTACTGGTAGATGCGGGATGTGAGATAAACGGATATGCATCTGACTTAACCAGAACATGGCCCGTCTCAGGTAGGTTCACTCAACCTCAAAGGGAGATATACGAACTAGTCCTGGAGGCTGAACTTTCCGCAATAGAGGCCTGCCAAGTGGGCTCTCCATGGATAAATATGCACAAAGCCGCTTCTGAGGTATTAGCCAAGGGACTTATAGAACTAGGCATTCTTGATTGCTCATACGAAGAGGCACTGGGAAAGAACCTTGATGGAAAATATAGAAATTTTTTCATGCATGGTACCGGTCATATGTTAGGCCTAGATGTGCATGACGTTGGAGGGGGCAGACAGGGGGGGAAGCCCGGTCCCGTACTTAGGCCTGGTATGGTTGTCACTGTCGAACCAGGATTATATTTCGCTTCATGGAGAGATGACATTTCAGTACCCAAAAAATACTCCGGCATCGGAGTAAGAATAGAGGACGATATATTAATCACTGAAGAAGGTCCTGTTGTGCTTACGGAGATGTGCCCTAAGACAATCGATGAAATAGAGTCAATCGTCGGGAGTGCTTTGTAGATGAATCATTTCGAAATATTAAAATCTCAGTTGCAAGATAATCCTCCAAGGATTACTGTCGATGAGGCTATTGAGATTTATGAAAATGCTAACTTAAACGATCTAATGTATGTGGCTTCTATCGCAAGGAAAAGAATTGTTCCTGGTAACGAAGTAACATATCTTGTCGATAGGAATATCAACTATACCAATGCATGTACAATCAACTGTCAATTCTGTTCATTCTACAGGCCCCCTAATCACAAAGAGGCATATACGCAAAACTTTGAACAGATCAGCGCCAGAATCGCGGAATTAGAACAAATTGGAGGATCCAGAATTTTAATGCAAGGAGGTGTTAATCCAGATCTTAAATTGGATTGGTATACCGATTTGATTTCAAAATTAAGTGACTCTCATCCGACTATTGATTTAGACTGCTTTTCACCTATTGAAATCGAGGGAATAGCTGAAGTGTGCGGTTTATCGACCTCTGAAGTTTTGTTACATCTAAAAAATGCAGGAATGCATGGTCTTCCCGGAGGAGGTGCTGAAATGCTAGTAGATTCAGTTAGGATGGATATTTCTCCCAAGAAAGGGTCAGCACATAATTGGATAAGAGTCATGCGCGAAGCACAGGACATTGGCTTAACCACATCTGCAACAAATGTCATAGGATTCGGTGAAAGCAGAGCAGATAGGATTTTACATATGGATAAAATTAGAACAGCTCAAGATCATACAATTTCTTCTGGCAATGTTGGTTTTACATCATTTATTTCCTGGCCTGTCCAATTGGAAAACAATGTTTTTGGAGCTAGAAATAGAGGGGAAAATAAGAAACGCTTGGGAGCTTCATCTACAGAATATTTGAGACACGTCGCCGTATCAAGAATATTCTTTGACAATATAGTTCATATCCAAGCATCATGGCCTACAATGGGCCTTGAAATAGCACAATTGGCACTAACCGGTGGTGCTGATGATGCAGGCTCTACTATGATGGAAGAGAATGTTGTTTCTGCTTCTGGCACAAATAAAACCATGGCCTCTGAGATTGAGCTTCAGAATATTATCATTAGGTCGGGATATACTCCTAGAAAGAGAGATTCGGATTATTCCTTAATTGAGACAGATATCATTGGTAGAACAGAGCTTTTTGCTGTAACTCCAAAACAGTGATCAAGATTCTATACGGCCACTTCTAACTGGTAATTTTTCTATAATTACCTCTTTATTGGATGATTCTATGTTAATTGGCCTAACCCATTTCATCCTTGTACCATCAGCTTTCAAAGCCTCAATGACGATCTCCCAATGGATTGCAATCATTGCAGAGTATATATTCCCGGGCCAGTGTTCACTAGGTCCTTCAAGAATAACACTATCTTCATCCAGGTATTGCCATGGTCCGAAGTCCTGGACTCTCATCGGCTCTAAGAGTAGTAATCTCCCCCTACTGACAGGCATTGGAACGGATTCACCTACTCCAGTTCCATGTTCATCAGCAGTTGAAATTCTTCTTTCAGGTAGTTCTGTTGACATCCCGGGTGCTGGTTGTCCGTACTTATTCCTACCAATGGCCCCCAATAAAACATCTCTTTCAGGTACTGCTACCCCCACCTGAACTCTCGCCCTGATAGGCGTGATACCTTCCGGGAATGATAATTTGGTTAATTCAACATTATCTACTGAGATATTAGATATTTCAAGCTCAGGGGAAGATATTGGATTTGCGATATATTCATTCTGTCTTCTAATATCCATGATATTTGCTATTACTCTCAGCAATATCGGTATAATAAATACTGGGAAAGCAATCAAAATCATCAATGGATAATCAAGAGGACCAATACTGAATGGGGTGAAAATAAAATCTGGAATTACGGTTATGCTAATCAAAGCAGGCTCTAATGCGTGTAGCATAAGTGCTACAACAAGCACAATCACTCCGGGAAAGATCATCTTCCTAGCTGTAGCGTGCAATGGATCGGGTTCTATATACCATCCATTTCTCGTTCTCATTAGGAATGGAAGTGTTTTTGTTGTTACTTCTGTATTAATAACGGGAAGAGAACTATCGCCTTCTGCCACCTCTCTCCACTCTATTATCCAAGATTTTTCACTACCTATTCTCAGTTCTGGAGGAGGAGGATTTTCTGATTCTAGTAATACTTCAACCAATGGAATTTCTACAGGATCACTATTCTCATGATCAAAAGGCGGATATCTTACCCTCTGTACAGATCTATGCATACTATCCCCATATTACTGCTGACGCGGCTTTAGTAGCCAATGATCTAAATTCTGGTACTTCCTTTAGTAATCTTATACCCAATGGTATGGGATTATCAATTTCACCTGATTGATTAATTATTTCTGTTACATCAGGCCTTGACCAGATTTTGAAAACCTCATCTAACTCCCAATCGGTTGCCTCTGTCAAAAATGCATTTCTAAGGGCCCTAATTCTTTGTAATTTCTTCCTCATCGGGTCTAGTGATTTAGAAATTTTTAGCATATTTTCCTCTGATAAATCTCCATTAATTATGGATTCTGATAGTTTTGGAACTAGGACATCCACCTGGTCAAAGCCTGTACTAATACCTCCACCCGTAGTTGGTTTACACGCTCCAGAGGCATCTCCAAATAGAGCTATCCTCTCCTTAAGTGGATATTTAATGAGGCCACTAGGAACCGGTCCACCAAATCTCCCTACAATTGTACATTTCTCAAATCTAGTTTTCCAAATTGAGTCATTCATCAAATTACTGATTAACATTTCACAAGATTTGTCAGTAAGCAGTTCTGCCTTACTCCACATTCCAATTCTAGTTGTCTCTCCCGATGGAATCGCCCATGAAAAAAAACCCGGAGCTATATCCGATCCGGTAAACATGTCCAGTTTACCACTTTCATTCGGGTATCCAGTAACCTCAACTTGATATCCAATCATCATTTCCTTAGGCCTTCCCATTTTCATGAATCTTCGTACCCATGAATGGGCTCCATCACATCCACAGACTAATGCACATCTGATATTCAATTCAACATCCTCGGATTGTAACGTCACTTCTGCAAAATCATCAAAATTTGATATATTAGTGGGCCTTGAATTTAGTAATAGTTCTGCTCCGCTATCTACAGCTAGTTTTACTATTCCCTCATCGAACTTCTTTCTACATACAGACCAGGTCCTAATCCTTTCAGGTGAGCCAATATCTACTGTAATTCCACTTGGGCTGTTAATCCTCGCCCCCCATATGGGTGAAAGCACAGAAGAACCCAATGGGACTCTTGCCATAGCACTAGGATTAACTAAACCAGCACATTGGAAAGGCCTCCCAATTTCTGAATGTTCTTCGATAATGAGCACAGAATGACCCAATCTTCTAAAATTCCATGCCAAGTATCCCCCTATGGGTCCCGCACCGATAATAATCGCGTCATAGAATCCCTTCGAAGGAGTCCTCATTAATACCACGCCATGCACTCTACTTTTTTCTACTCTTCTTCCTTAGTGATTTTAGATTTGTAATTATTTTACTTGCATCTGATTTGCTCACTTCATTAATTTCTGCTAGATCTGCCATGGCTAGTACATCAGATATTGATATACCCAATTTCTCTGACATATCTAAAATCAGTTTTATTTGGGCTTCAGAAGCAGGCATTGAGTTATTATGCTCCTTCATTAATCCTATTAAGTCGCTAGCAGAACCGTCTCTTCCTCCGGTCAGGTCAGCTAAGTCTTTCACCCCTACCAAAGATAGGGACTCTTCCTCGGACATGTTGGATTTTTCAATTAATGAAATTAGGTAGCTTAACTGCTTCTCACTCGGTTTGGTGATAATTTTACCTTCTTTGGCCATTTCCTTGAGCTTCTCAATTATTTCTCCAGCCTCCTTTCCAGTTATCTCTGAGATAGTCTTTCCATTCAAAATATTATTTTTCTCTATCTCTTTCATAGTCGAAATCTGACTCTCTATAGAATATTTTTGTCTAAGGGTAGGCTTCCTACTCTTGATTTCAATGGCCTTTTCATGAGCTTCTTTGAATGATGATGAGAATCTTAACCACATTTCCGAACCTTTCGCTAATCCCACTTCTACAGAATCCAGTTGCTTCTCCATGTCTGCGGTAAAATCAGATGAAAATAGCTCAATTTGCCCCTCTTGATCGTTATAGATAGGCGCAACCTCGGACCATAATAACATCCCATTTTCGGTGGGTGAAAGAGAGCCGTTGTCATTTGTTATGTACTTCCTATCAGATAATTTTAGGACGGTACTAACATAGGTCGATGGACGTCCAATTCCCGCATTTTTCATCTTCTTAACTATAGAGCTCTCAGTATACCTCCTAGGTGGTTTAGTCTCATCAGTGGTCATCTTCGGGTTATCATCTGAGTTATCAATTTTCCATACCGAGCCTACTGTTAACCCAAAGGTTGGCTCATGAGTCCTTGGAATCGGAAGGAATTCCGAAGATGCTGCTTCCCATCCTGGATGTATTCTCCAAGAGGCAGTACCCGATACTAAAAGAGCAGTGCCGTTCACAGAAGCAGTAATTTCTCTCCTTTCCCGTATTGATTCAGACATCTGACTAGATAAAAAACGACTTCTTATCAGACGATATAATTTAGAGGAATCAGTATCCACATCCGATAGATCTACTAATTTAGGATCTGTTGGTCTGATGGCCTCATGAGCGTCCTGGACATTACTAGCACCCTTCTTAGCGTCGGAGCCAAGTGCTCCCGGACCTAAGTATTCCTCACCAAAATTTTCCAGAATGATTTCCCTAGCGGCAGCCCGTGCGCCTGAGCTGGTTCTCGTTGAGTCGGTTCTGATGTAAGTGATATATCCCTTATTGTAGAGGTCCGAAGCGATCTTACTAGTTTTTGACATCGACCAACTCAAAGAACTACTGGAAGATTGAAGCAAGGTATCTGTGGTGAAAGGCGGGGATGGTTTACGATTTGTTTTTCCATTCTTGATTGATTTCAGCACAAATTCCTCTGAATTTTGAATTGCCTCGAATGCCTCTTTAGAAACTCTCTCATCGAATGTCCTATCCGAGAAAAATTTACCATTATCGTCCCTCCATGCGTTTACATCGTTACTTTCATGAAATCTAAATTTGAAGGTATAACCGTCACTGACGGCATGTACCGTATGATAAGGAATTGGAATATGCGCATTTCTCTCATTCTCCCTGTCAACGATATAGCCCAATGTAGGGGTCTGGACTCTTCCCATCGATCTCAGATTCCAGCTTTTAGCAAATTTTGAGCACCTATAACCTACTAGCCTATCCATGAATCTCCTTACCTTAGCGGCGTCTACAAGACCTTGATCTATTTCCCTGTGATTTTCTAGTGCATTTTCTACGGCTTCCTTGGTGATTTCATTAAACGTAACACGAGTAACAATTGGGAATTCTGAGAAAATTTGCATCAGCCTCCAAGCGATAAACTCGCCTTCCCTGTCTGGATCAGTAGCGATATACACTTCTGTTACTTCTTTACTTCTGGCCTTAGTGAGTAATTTATTGATTACCTTTTCAGACCTTTCCGTCCATTCCCATGGCGGATCAGGGAGTCTTCCTTTCTCTGAAGACCACATAGCTTTGTTACCCTGACTTCCTGTACGGGGGAGGTCCTGAACGTGTCCAAAACAAGCTTCTACTATCCATCCCTTGCCCAAGTACTTCTTGACGGTCTTGCCCTTAGCTCCTGACTCTAGAATCATCAGCTTCATGTTACCACCATCATTGACTTGAGATATTTACCTCCCAGAATATTCCCCGTATAAACATGAGTTACGTCCGAGCATTACAACGCGCGCGCACGCGCACATACGCGAGAGGTCAGTATTTTCTCGAGCTTGATTCATCCCACAATTCTTCTGAGCCCGGACCTCCACATCCTATGCATCCTGGGTATCCTGCCACAGCAAGTTCTAGTACCATCTTGGTAAAATCAGACCATGGTTCGCCGGTCACAGATTTATGAGATTTGACCCAGCAAAAATCTTCAGATTTTTCTTTTTCTCCTATAATGAAATTATTGTCTGGGGATTCTAGTATGATTTCTTGTGATTCAATGTATTCCAATTCTGGAAAGGAAACTTTAGAGGGAACATAATCCGATGTTTCTAACATTAATTTAATTGCACTTTTCGATATATTTCTGTTCAGGTATAATACGCCTCCTTCAGACCTTAGAAATCTCCTTGCGGCCTCTCGCAAAGAGTGGTTATAACTCCCCATGCACCTGCGAGACACACGTAACTATTGAATGGTACTTTACCTCCGGTAGGATATGGGATTAGGCTGGAAGTTATTTGCGAGGCCGATCATTTCAAGATTAGACTCTGAGAGATCCCATGATTTGGCACTCTCTACACTTTCTAGATTTGACAAAACCCAATATGGTAAATCACTACTTAGTAAATTGTATCAGTCGCCCGAACTTCCCGTTCACACTCTTGGTAGGTTATTCCACCATCCATTAGGTCTAGCTGCTGGCATGGATAAGGGAGCCAAGGCACTCAGTGCGTGGCCGGCACTAGGCTTTTCTTGGATAGAATATGGTGGAGTTACAAGATTCCCACAAGTTGGAAATCCTAAACCTAGAATGTTCCGAGCTAATGCAGAGAGGGCATTAGTAAACAGTATGGGATTCAATAATCCTGGTGCATCCTCCGTTAGAGATTCATTGGTCTCGAGATACGCTTCAGGTAATTGGCCCAATGTTCCAGTTGCTGCTAATATAGGCAGGTCCAAGAAAGTCAATAATGAACAGGCCCCATCAGATTATGCCTCCACACTAGACACTCTATGGAATCATGCTGACATGTTCGTACTGAATGTTTCATCTCCAAATACTCCTGGCCTCAGAGATTTACAACATGAAAATTTGCTTACAGAAGTACTTAGTGAATGCATTAAAGTAAGAAATAGATATGAATCAATTAAGCCAATCTTGCTAAAGTTGTCACCCGATTGTTCAGACGATCAAATTATTGAGATCTCCGAAATAGCATCTAGAAGAGGATTAGACGGGATTGTAGCCACAAATACTACTATCACAAGGCCGGAACCAACTAATACCCAATCCAGAATAGCTTTTTCACAGAACGGTGGCGTTTCTGGTAGACCTCTTCAAAACAGATCATTAGAAGTTATTTCCAACATATATGAGCACACTGGAGGAGATATGACCATAGTTGGGGTAGGGGGCATTGATTGTCCTGATAGTGCTTGGAAAGCAATAACAACTGGAGCAAGTTTGATTCAGTTATATTCTGGTTTGGTTTTCAACGGCCCTGGTGTTACTTCCAGGATTGTCAGGGGACTTAAGAAAAAGGTCTCAGAGAATGGCTTTAGCGGTATTTCAGAAGCTATCGGATACGCTCACAGCTGATGTTTACTTAGAAACTGTCTTCAAGTAAACTCATGTCCAGGATTCATGGCGTTGACACGAACCAACAGGCTCCTGGCTGTAGGTGGTTCGATTCTAGTTCTAGTAGTAATGATGCTAGCTACAGTAGATCCCCAGACTCAATATTTTGTCGATGAGGTAATGGAAAATCCTGAAGAATTTGAAGGGCAAGTCCACCTTAGGGGAGAAATAGCCAATAATTCGATTGACTCGGAGAAATATACATTTATACTCATGGGTGTGGAACATGAGCTGTTTGTAGATTTCTCCGGAACCGCTGTACCAGATGGATTCAACGAAGGTAAAACAATAGCTGTAAAAGGACAGCTAATCTATGAATCAGGATCTTGGATTCTAGAAGCTAAGGAGATCCAAACAGGATGCCCTTCGAAGTATGTATCTGCAGAATGACGCCCGATTCGTTGAAATGGTTGCTCTCACCCCGACATATGGGCTAGGGGGGGTGTTGACGTACTCTATTTTTCACAAATCGTCGATAATGGTGACCTGAAGTCCGAGGGCGGCGTAAACGAGCCATTGTGGAC
>MDTA01060853.1_pt1 | contig 21849 bp, 27 predicted proteins | sample 811151 | NCBI WGS metagenome assembly MDTA01 (sample SAMN05326648, study PRJNA326480) | marine metagenome | isolation source: seawater | place: Indian Ocean: South | collected 2010 | reverse complement strand
GCGAGTCACCAAAGAATTATTAATAACTATATGGAAATAAGGAGATAAGATTATGTCAACTTTTGTATATATGACCAGATGTGATGGTTGTGGAATGTGCGTAGATATTTGCCCGTCAGATATTATGCATATAGATAAAACTCTTAGACGTGCTGTGAATATCGAACCTAATATGTGCTGGGAATGTTATTCATGTGTTAAGGCATGTGATCAAAATGCTATTGATGCCCGAGGATATGCAGACTTCTCGCCACTAGGCCACAGCGTCAGAGCACTTAGAGAAGAAGAGAAAGGGACTATTTCATGGAAAATCAAATTCAGAAATGGGACAGAAAAGAATTTCTGCTCGCCTATTACAACTAAACCATGGGGAGAATATATCCCTGAGTTAGCAACAGAACCAGCTCCATCTAAGGATGTGTACGATGGTGAGCTACTATATAATGAGCCTAAGTATCTCAAAACAGGAGAAGTTCAAACAGCAAATGATGGTTTACCTGAGATGACAAAAATCGGTAAATTAAAACAAGGAGTTTACTACTAATGGCTAGAAAAACACATTATGAAGATTGCGATATTCTTGTAGTAGGTGGCGGTATGGCCGGTACTGGTGCCGCTTTTGAGGCAAGATATTGGGGTAAAGACATGAAAATCATTGTTGCAGAGAAAGCTAACATTGATAGAAGCGGTGCTGTGGCACAAGGGTTGTATGCTATCAACTGTTATATGGGTATGCAGTGGGGTGAAAATGCTCCTGAGGATCATGTTAGATACGCACGTAATGACCTTATGGGTATGGTTCGAGAAGATCTCGCTTATGATATGGCCCGACATGTTGACTCCGCGGTTCACATGTTTGAAGAATGGGGCCTGCCATTAATGAGAAACAAAGAAACTGGACGCTATCAGAGAGAAGGTAAATGGCAAATCATGATTCATGGTGAAAGCTACAAACCTATAGTTGCAGAGGCTGCTAAGAAGTCAGCTGATAAGATATACAACAGAGTAATGGTCACACACTTATTAATGGACGAAGCGAAAGAAAACAGAATAGGTGGAGCATGTGGGTTCAATATGCGCACAGGTGAATTCCACGTATTCCGTGCTAAAGCTGTTGTTTGTGCTGCCGGTGGTGCATCACATATTTTCAAACCTAGATCAGTCGGAGAAGGGATGGGACGTACTTGGTACGCACCATGGAGTAATGGCTCAGCGTATGCTCTACCAATTGCTGTCGGCGCGAAAATGACTCAAATGGAAAATAGAATAGTTTTGACACGTTTTAAAGATGGGTATGGTCCAGTAGGAGCATATTTTCTCCACCTCAAAACTTACACACAAAATGCAGCTGGTGAAAACTACGAGAAAAAGTGGTACGACAATACAAAAGAAATTGTCGGCGAGTACCTTGATCATGTTCCAACACCAACTTGTTTAAGAAACCATGCTTTTATTCAAGAGACAATCCATGGAGGCGGACCAATACACATGGTAACTATGGAAGCTTTCCAAGATCCTCATTTAGAAGAAATAGGTTGGGAAAACTTCTTAGGGATGACAGTTGGTCAAGCAGTGGTGTGGGCTGCACAGGACATTGATCCTAAATATCAGAATCCTGAGTTAACAACATCAGAACCATATGTCATGGGTTCTCATGCAACTTGTTCCGGTGCATGGTGTAGTGGTCCAGAAGATCTATCTCCACCAGAATATTTCTGGGGATATAATCGTATGATGACAGTTGATGGACTATTTGCCGCTGGAGACGCTGCGGGTGGAACAGCTCACGCATTCTCCTCTGGATCTTTTACTGAAGGAAGATTATGTGCAAAAGCAGCAGTTAAGTACATCAAAGATCAAAAAGCTGTTGGTATTAGAGTATCTGATAGCCAAATTGAAAAGTTTAAAGAAGAAGTATACAAACCTCTTGAAAATTATACAGTTGGTAGAAATGAGATAACAGCTGGTACAGTTTCACCGAGCTATTTACTTCCTATTCAAGGTCTTCAACGTTTACAAAAGATCATGGATGATTATGCAGGTGGTATAGGTACAAACTATATGACAAATGGCAATATGCTTAAAAGAGGACTTCAGTTACTTGATACGCTTACTGAAGACTTAGAAAAAATTGGCGCGGAAGACTATCACCAATTAATGAGAGCATGGGAGCTTAAACACAGAACTTTAGTTTCTCAATGTGTTTGTGAACATACGTTATTCCGTGAGGAAACACGTTGGCCAGGCTACTATTATCGTGGTGATTTTCTAAAACTTGATGATGATAATTGGCATTGTTTAACTGTCTCTAGAAGAGATCCTCAAACAGGCAAATTCACTTGTGAAAAAGCACCTCTATATCATATTGTTGATGAAGAGACAGAAAAAGTTTCTTGATAATGACGAAGCTGTTAGAGCTATCTGATCAAGAGATAATTGATATTGCAAACCCGCTGTGGGAGGACTTAATTAGGACCTCTAATAATAAAGACTACGGCGGGTTTACAAAGAATTTCTCAAAGAAAATGCTAATGGGTGCTGATGAGGTTACTCTAGGCAAGCAGTGGGCAAATAGTCCAATTTTAGCAAAGCTATCTCCTGAATTTACAGCACTCGGCTGTCTGAAAAGAGATGAGTACGTGACTGTAGTTTTTAAACAAGCATCTGAGTCTGTACCCGGAGAGTATTTAGGAAGATTAGTACTAGGGGTTCAAGATGAGGATGTAAAAATATATGGTTGTACAATTTTTTAAAATTCAATGCAATCTATGAAGAAAATCTCTGTCATTTCTGATACTCACGGAATAATCGAACCTAAAATAATTCCATCGTTATTAGGCTCTGATATGATCATACATGCTGGAGATATTATGAGTATATCAATACTTAATGAATTGGAATCATATTCAGATAATGTTGTAGCTGTTGCAGGAAATAATGATGTACCTGAAAGATTCACAAATGAAAAAGATAAAGAAATTATCTCTAAATTAAATAAAGTTGAACATTTTACTATAGACGATAAGATAGTCACAGTTGAACATGGTGACCGATTTGGGCATCATCCATCTCATAATGATTTGAGATCATCTTATCCAAATTCTAAACTCATAATATATGGCCATACACATAATCAAATATGTGATCAAACTAAATACCCATGGGTAGTAAACCCAGGTGCAGCGGGACATACAAGAAATAATGATGGAGGCCCATGTTTCATGCAGATACATATAAATAAAGATAATTGGGAAATAAAATCTCATTGTATTAAGTAATGAACAAAAAGATCCTTACTATCTTTGGTGGTTCAGGATTTATTGCTTCTGAGCTCGTTTATAAACTAGCTGATCATTTCAATGAAATTCGAGTATTATCTAGAAATGTCGATAAATGCAATCATTTAAAAGTTATTAAGAATGTTGATATATTTTTGTACGACCCATCAATTACTAATTCCTACACTGTTTATCTAAAAGACACAGATGTAGTTATTAATACTGTAGGTATCTTAAATGAGTCACGCAATGTTACGTTTGAAGAAGTTCATTTTAATTTTGTAAAAACACTTGTTAACAAGTCAAGAGAAAACTTGGTAAGTAAATTTATACATATAAGCGCCTTAAACGCAGACATAAATGGCCCTAGTAATTATCTGAAGACTAAGGGCAAAGCAGATGATTTTATATCATCATGCAAGGATTCAAGATTTAAAACTATAATCTTTAGGCCATCTATTGTTTTTGGTGAAGGAGACAGTTTTTTTAATAGGTTTAACAAACTACTAAAGTTTATCCCAGTTTTTCCCCTTGCATCACCACAATCTATGTTTTCTCCAATATACGTCAAAGATTTATGTGATTTTATCGCTGAATCAATATTTACAAAAAAGTATGATAATCAGATCAATAATGTAACTGGTCCAAGTGATTATACTTTTATTGCACTAATCAAGTTCATTCTCTCAATTAATAAAAAAAAGCGAATTATAATTCCTCTAAACTACTCACTTTCCTATTTGCAGGCTTTTATCTTTACTTATTTTATTCCTGGCAAAATATTCACACTTGATAATTTCAAATCACTTCAAATTGACAATATAAGTTCTGATAGCCTTAAAGGTCACTCGTCAATAGAAAAAATTGTCCCATCGTATTTAACTAAAAAAGATAATAAACTAGATATATATAGAAAAAACGCGGGAAGATAATGAAAACTTACCTTGTTGGTGGTGCTATTAGAGATAGACTTCTTGGTTTGGAACCGAAAGAGAGGGACTGGGTTGTTGTTGGCTCAACTCCTAGCGAGATGAGATCAAAGGGTTTTAAACAAGTTGGAAAGGATTTTCCTGTCTTTCTTCACCCTCAAACAGGGGAAGAATACGCCTTGGCTAGAACTGAAAGAAAATCAGGTCACGGTTATACGGGATTTGATTTCAATATAGATCCCACAGTAAGCATAGAGGAAGATTTAGAGCGCAGGGATCTAACAATAAATGCAATAGCACAGGATGATAAAGGGGTATTAATTGATCCATTCAATGGCCAAAAGGATATAGATAGTAAAAAGCTGAGACATGTATCAGGCGCATTTTCTGAAGATCCATTACGCGTACTCAGAATACTAAGATTCAAGACTAATTTACCAGGTTTCGAGATTGTCCCAGAAACAAAAGATAAAATAAATGAGGTAATATCTAGTGGTGAACTAGACTACTTAACAGGGGAAAGGATTTGGCTAGAGATATATAAAACAAATAATCTAGCGAAATTTTTCAAATATGCATTAGAGTACAAGACAAGTTTTTTATTTCCTGGTCTGTCTGAGATTAATTTAGACCAATTCACTGTTGATTGTTTACCTTTATCGATTGATAGCAATAAAAGTAAATTACATTCAATTTCTTATATAATATCAAAATTTGAAGGCAACATAGATTTATTATGTGACAAAATTAAAGCTCCGAATGAATATAGAGAATTAGCTACTATGATATATCTAAACATGAATAATACGCTTTCCTACGATGTTACTAATCCTGATGGGTGTGATATCGTTTTAGATGTAGTAAAGAAACTTGATTTGAGAAAAAAAGACAGGATAAATAGTTTTTTTAAGATTGCAGAAGTAATACAGCCTAAATCTACCAACATAAAGTTTTTTCTGTCATTAATATATAAAATTGATAAGTACAGGCTAAGCCCAGAACATAAGTTAAAAGATAACCTAGAAATAAAAAAAATTATAGAAAATGCACATCGTAAAATTGCTCAAGATCACATAAATGAGTATTTAAACAGTAAGTAAAAATGTACCTAATATAATCCTATATATTATGTATGGGGAAAAGGTTATACTATTTATAGTTGAAATGAATAATCTAATTGTTAAATAAGAAAAAATAAATGAAAATAAGAATCCAAGTAAGTATTCTCTGACTAATATAATATCGTTTGTATCTAATAGTTGTGTCATTTGATAGATTGATGCCATTAAAATAGCTGGTATAGATAGTAAGAAAGATATTTTAATGGAATCACTTCGGTTAAAACCAACTATCAGTGCAGCTGTTATGACAATCCCAGCTCTTGATACACCTGGTATGATTGCAAGTGTTTGCATAAGTCCTATAAAAATTATAGTGGTTAAAGAAACATTTAGTATATTCTCTCTCTCTTTTCTATTCTTATCTACAAAATAAAGCATCAAAGCAAATAATATAGTCATCACTGCAATAGATTGCATATTTCTCAGATATAAAGAAATATAGTCGATGAATATTAATCCTATAATTGGAAGAGGTATTGAGGCAATAAACATTAGTTTTAAATATTGTTGACCGTCATGAGTCAAAAAAAGAATCTTCTTTAGCTCGCTTTTAAAATAAATTAATACTGCCATTAATGATCCTGTATGTAGTGCTATATCAAATCCTAGACCTTGATCTGGGTAATCACTGAGTTCAGAAAGTAAGATCAAATGCGAGCTACTTGATATAGGAAGAAACTCTGTAACTCCTTGAATAAATGATAAGATAATTATATTTAATATTTCCATTACAACTTAATTATGTCATTTTTACTAAAATTCTTATCGGATATTTTATTAATACCCTTCTGTGAAATGAGAACTTTAAATATTTCACCCATCTGATTAGGCATGATTAATTTTTTTATAGCTCCAACTTCATCCAAATTATCTATGTTGATGTTGTTAAGAATGTCAAAACTTAATAAATAATTTGCTTGGCTCATAAAAGCATTGACATCCCATTTCTTACTCTCGAGAATATTTCTAAGGTATGAAAAGTTTACAAAGGAACTCACATCTTTTTGACCCATATGCTTTAATGGGTCGAAGTCAGATATGTGGTTATTTATACATGTCACAGTCCCACTTATCCTATCCTTAATGTATAATTCATCTGCAGAATAACCATAATCAAAAATTACAAAATAAGCTTTATCTATATATCTAGTGATATTTTTTATAATTTCATATTGTCCCAGACTAAATTCAAATATATATTTATCCTCTAGCTTTTTAGGTAGAGATAAATATTTTGATGATGTTTGGGATAAAAAATCATATTTATGCCAAGATATTTTAAATGTTTCATCAATATATGCTTTATAATAATGATAATTTTTATACATTATAAGATCAGTCGGAATACAATCGAATAACTCATTAGCAATAATGAATGCTTCCTTAGGTAAGTCCTCGTACTTGTTCACCCAAACGAAGTCAATAGCATCATCTAATTCAAGCTCTTTAATTGCCATCTTTTGCTCATTGATAAGACGAGATGATTTTTCAAAAAAATAATATTTTGTTGGTAAAGTCTGTCTATTCTTTAAGTACTGAATCAAATCTAAGGCAAGTTTTGCATTTCCTGCTCCGTACTCTATTATATTTTCTAGCTTTTCCTGTTTGTAAACTTCAATAAAATTCTTCGCAATACACTGAGAAAAATGCTCTGATACTAATGGAGATGTAATATAATGTCCTTCCTTTCCAAAAACTTGCTCCCTCTCATAAAAACCATATTCTTTATCAAAGAGAATCATTTCCATATAGTCTGAGAAACTAATTCTTTTATCTTCTTCTATCTTCAACTCTAGTTTCTTTCTTAGCAAACTTTTTCATCTCCAAAAATTGTTATACAAGAAGTATAAATTATTTTTAGATTATGTAATTATATATTAATGAATAAAGTTGCATTAATTACGGGAGGCGCAAGAAGAATAGGTGCTGAAACTGCTAACTACCTTCATTCGAGAGGAATTGATATTATAATAACATATAGTAAATCTGCCAATGCAGCAAGAGCCTTGAAAAAAACATTAAATGCAAAAAGAGAAAATTCCTGTGAGATATATCAAGTTGAGTTTAATTCTAGGATAGACTATAAGAAGGTTACAAAAAATATATTGAAAATATTTGATCGAGTAGATTATCTTATAAATAATGCCTCTAAATTCTATCCAACAAAAATTGATGATGTTTCGGAAAAAGTTTGGCTTGATACTATTGATACAAATATAAAAGCACCATTATTTCTATCAAAGAATTTCTATAAGGAGTTAAAAAAAAGAAAAGGTGCAATCATTAATATTATTGATATTCATGTAGAACCTCCACTAAAAGATCATATTATTTATAATATTAGTAAAGCTGGTTTACTAGCACTTACAAGATCTTTAGCCAAAGATCTTGCTCCACATATTAGAGTTAATGGAGTTTCACCAGGTGCCATCATGTGGCCTGAAAGTGATTCGAAAAACCAAAAAAAGAAATTAGACATATTAAGTAAAATACCTATGAAAAAAACTGGTGAGCCATTAGATATAGCCAAAGCTATATTTTTCCTACTAAATGATGGCGCATACATCACTGGTCAGAATATCAATATTGATGGTGGCAGAAGATTAAATATGTAGCTTAAATCAGCTTTGATAGCATGACCAAGCTCAGACACAAACTTGTAGTGATTGGAATGCGTAATCTTATATAATATCTCATCGGAAATACTTCTCTCAGAGTAATATATAAGTCAATAATCAGCTGCGTTAAAAAGGCTAAAACAAGGCAGTTTAGCAATATTATTTTATCAAAACCCACTGAGTTCAAAATAAGTATTATCATAGAAAATAAGCTAGGGAGAAAGCCATACAGCTCTAATATAAAATTATCTTTTTTAAAATCCCAATTATAAGCACCTATGAAAGTAAAAATAATACACGCCATGTATATTGAGATATTCATAATGAAAATTATGTCTAGATAACCAAAAAAGTATCCATCTAGGATTAAATAGAGAAATGGAGCTAGCCCCAAATATGATATTACGTATTTAATATTCACTAAACTAAAGCTAAGTCTATCTTTTTAATAATCATTTTTTTATGTGTAGTTTCAGAAAGCATTTTATAATGTGTCATTAGAGTTTCAGGGTGTATATGACTTGGAGCTAGATCATATAGGGGTCTGAGAACAAAATCAAACTTTGTGATTTCATTTCTAGGAACATTAAAGTTCTTGTCTATTATGTCATCATAATAAAGTATATCTATATCTAATGTCCTTGAACTATACTTCATCTCTCCCAATGATCTTCCATTTAATGTTTCTATTTCATTCAACGTCTTTTTAAGTGTTTTTAAATCATAAGAAGTAATAAATGAAGCTGCTAGATTATAGAAATTCGGTCCATTAAAGCCCATAGAGGATGATTCATATACTGGCGAAAGTCTCAGATCATCAAAATTTTGATTTAACGTATCAACACATTTTCTGATGTGTAATCTTGGTTCTATATTACTACCAATTCCAACAAAAACTTTATGTATCTTCTCTGTATCGTTCAATTATTACACCTACTTCTTTCGATCCAGTAACTGCACCAGGTTTACTAAATCTTCCTTTTATATAGTTTACGTTAAAATCTTTAAAAATTAGCTTAACTGATTCTTCAGCTAATGCTTCTATAAGTTGAAATTCACTCTCGCCAATAAAAGACTTTAGTGATTTAGAGACAGCTTTGTAGTCCACAGTATCATCGATTACATCACTGTCTGACGCATTGCTTATATCTGTTCCCAGCTCGAGGTCTATACACACAAACTGCTTTATTTTCCTCTCCCAGTCATAAATACCAATGACCGTCTCAATACATAGTTCTTTTATAAACACAATATCCATTTTTTACCTCATTTACATGCTAAACAGTATTGTATCTGATTAGCATTCTGATATCATTACTGGGTTACGAAATCATGTCTAAAATATGCGATATAACAAAAAAAAGGGTCATGGTTGGCAATAATGTCTCCCATGCCAAGAATCGTACTCGACGTACGTTTGAGCCCAACTTGCATTCACACAGATTATGGTCTGAAAAGCAGAACAAATTCATAAAACTAACTTTATCAAACAAAGGGCTTAGAATAGTCAACAAGCTAGGCTTAGATGCTGCACTGACAAAATATGGTATAGAGTCATGAGAGAGAAAATCAAACTAGTATCATCTGCTGGAACTGGCCATTTTTATACGACCACCAAAAATAAAAAAACAATGCCTGATAAAATGGAAATCAAGAAATTTGATCCAGTTGTCAGAAAATATGTTACTTATACAGAAAAAAAAATCAAATAACTTTATAACTTCTTAGCTTTATCAGAAAATCATCTAGCGCCTCAATGCCATGACTTTTAGCTTCTTCTGACCAATTGTTAAGTATTTTAATAAAATTTTCGTGTTTAACTTCTCTTGAGTGAAGGAGTTCATGAAGTTTATTTTTAAGAACATATACTGTATTCAGTTTTAAGTTTTTGGCTAACAAGTTATTCACTCTAGATTCTTCTTTCGTGCTCAATCTATTCGGATGATCAGCTAGAAGCTTGAAAGATAATTGAAATTTCTCTTTCTTATATATAGGTTTTAAAACATCATGTGTAAAGTCTGTAATTACAGCTAACTTTGATTGTAGTAATGACTGGGCAATGTGTTTCGAGTCAATATTTTCTGTTTTCTGAATAATAGGCTTAGGCGCCAAACGCTTTACTTTACATAATCCAAATAATCCAAATATTTTAATATACATCCATCCTATATCAAATTCCCACGGTCTCAGTGAAAACTTTGCTGCAGTAGGATAAGCATGATGATTGTTATGTAATTCCTCTCCTCCGATGATAATGCCTACAGGAGACATGTTAGTTGAGTCATCATTAGTGTTGTAGTTTCTATATCCCCAATAATGTCCAGCTCCATTGATCCCTCCAGCAGCAAATATAGGTGTCCACATCATCTGTATAGACCAAATAATAATACCTACTGTTCCGAATAAAATTATGTTTGTGATAAAGAGTATTAGTATTCCTAAATTATTTCTACCCGTGTAAAGTTTATCTTCTATCCAATCATTAGGACAGTTTTGAGAGTACTTTTCTATAGTTTCTTTGTTATTTTTTTCCATATGATATAAATCAGCGCCTTGAAATAAAACTTTATTAATCCCATAAAAAGCGGGACTGTGTGGATCATCTTCAGTTTCCACTTTAGCATGATGTTTTCTATGTATGGCTACCCAATCAGCGGTTCTCATTGATGTAGTCAACCATAGCCAAAACCTAAAGAAGTGAGATAATATAGGATGAATATCTATAGCTTAGTGACAAACGCCTCTATGAAGATACAAAGTTATAGCTACTATTGTGATGTGTGTTACAACCAGCGTGTAGAGTACATATCCGATAGTAGTGAGTGGCACAATTCCATTAGTGAATATTTCAATCATATTAGTTTCCAATAAGGTATCATATTAACAAGAATTTGTATGATATCCAATCATTATGCCAGAATTACCTGAAGTTGAGACAGTTAAATCATATGTAGGAAACAAAATAACCTATAAAAAGATTATTAATATTAAGGTTTTGAATACAAAACTAAGATGGCCAATTGATAAAGCAAATATCAAAAAAATTATAGGTAAAAAAATCCTGAAAGTTGATAGGCGAGGTAAATATATCTTACTTCAGTTTGAAGATATTTCGGAATCAATAATAATACATCTTGGAATGACAGGCGTAATCTCATTCACTACTGCGGCGGATTATAATATCCATAAACATGATCATTTGTTGATATATTTTGAAGATTCCGTTCTTATTTATAGCGATGTTAGAAAATTTGGTTCTATCCATATCACTAATGATGTCAGTAATATGTTTCTTATTAAAGATCTAGGACCTGAACCTATGTCAGAAGACTTTAATGCTGATTATTTATATGAAAAATCAAAGAATAGAAAATGTGCTATCAAAGAGCTAATTATGAATCAGAAGATTGTTGTTGGAATAGGCAATATTTATGCATCAGAGTCATTATTCTTGTCAAAAATTCATCCTGCGACTATTGCGAATAGAATCACCCGAGCACAATTTAGAAACCTAATTACTAAAATTCAATTTGTTTTATCGAAAGCTATCTCAATGGGTGGATCAACAATCAGAGATTTTTTGAATGCAGAAGGTAAGCCAGGTTACTTTGCTCAAGAGCTATTAGTATATAAAAAAAAATACTGCACTATACACAAGAAAAATCTTATAAGTAATTTAAAAATTGCTGGAAGATCGTCATTTTATTGTAATAAATGTCAAAAAGAAAAATTATGATCCTATGTCAGTTCTAAAAAATATTAATGATTTTTCCTCATTTTCAAGATTTGAATCTGTGAATGCTTTTATTTTTCTTATATTTTCATATGCAAGATCTATAGCATCTTGCTTTTTTTCACAGCATGTATTTACTGAGAGGATTCTTCCACCAGTGACTTTGATTGAGCCATTACTTATTTTAGTTCCTGCATGAAATATTTTTAAGTTTTCTATTTCATCAATTTCTGATAAATCTAGATAAAAATCTTTTTGTGGATTTGAGGGATAGCCATCCGCTGCAAGTACAACAGTACAACAAAAGCCTTCATATTTATTTTGATCTATAAATGTCAGATTAAAATTATCTGGATATTTAGAATTATCAAATCCAATCAGGTCTAAAAAATCAACATTATTATTATCTAAATACATCATTAGATTTTGAGTCTCAGGGTCACCCAATCTACAGTTATATTCAAGAAGGTACGGCTTATTATCATCAGCAGAGATCATTAAGCCTAAATATAAGAATCCATTATAATTACTGGCATCACCTGAACTATTATTAATTGCAACAATGGATTTAATAAGAATTTTCTCAATTTCAGTATTAAGAGAGTAAACATCATTTTTTTTATATGAGCAGAACGGATGAGTAATTGCTCCCATACCTCCGGTATTTGGTCCCATATTATACTCATCACGAGACTTATAATCTTTTATCCACGGAAGACCTATAGATTTTTTTGATGCATTTGGATTGCAAATATATATTGATGATAATTCGATACCTTTAATAAAATCCTCGATTATTATACTTTCCCCGGGCTTCAATAAATTTTTGATAGATAAGTCTGCTTGGGTGAGTGAATCACAAACATCAACTCCTTTTCCAGCAGCCAGTCCATCATATTTTATGACAATTGGCATTTTTTTAGTAGCAAGGTATTTAGATGCATTTTCATGATCATTGAATTCATCATAATCAGATGTTGGCAAGGAGTTATCTTGCATAAATTTCTTTGAAAAAGCCTTTGACCCCTCTAATTGGGCAAAATATTTTTTTGGACCAAATATATTTAAGTTACTTGCTTCAAACAAATCACTTAGGCCATTAACTAATGGAACCTCTGGTCCAACTATTGTAAGGTCAATGTTATTTTCCATTGCAAATTTCAAGACAGCTTCATGATCATTAATGTCACAGTCGATGTTGAAAACATTTTTCTCATGTAATGTTCCAGCGTTTCCTGGCATAACATAAATCTTATTTATTTCACGCTTGGACTTTGAGATTATCCATGCCATAGCATGTTCTCTGCCACCTGAGCCTATAATCAATATCTTTAAGCTCATCAGTGTTTAAAAACTCTTGTGTGTGAGAAACACATTGCTAGTTTATATTGATCAGCAACTTTAATAATCTCTCCATCATTTACCGATCCGCCGGGTTGAATAATTGCTGAAACACCAATTTTCTTCGCTAAGTCTACATTATCTCTAAATGGAAAAAATGCTTCCGACGCCATAATACTTCCTCTAAGAGAAATCTTCTCCTTTTTAGACTTATTGAAAGCTATATTTGTTGAATCAATTCTACTCATTTGTCCTGCACCAATAGCGAGAGTTTTTTTATTTTTAACGAAGACAATAGAATTAGACTTAACATATCTAGAAACTTTGAATGCAAAAAGCATATCATCTAGTTGCTTGGAGGTAGGCTCCTTCTTAGTTACAACTGTCAATGCATTTTTTTTAAGTTCTTTTTCATCTTTTTCTTGTATTAGTAGTTTATCTCTTAATAGTTTTGTTTCATAAACTTTATCCTTCTTATTTTTTTGTTTAATTTGAAGAATTCGAATATTAGGTTTTTTCTTTAAAACATCTAATGATTTGTTATCGAATAATGGTGCAGCAATCACTTCAACAAACTGTCTTTTAATTATCTTACTGATAAGTTTAAAATTTACTTTTTTATTGAAAGTTATTATGCCTCCAAACGCCGAGGTGGGATCAGTTTTGTAAGCATAGTCATATGCTTGTTCCAAACTTTTTGCACTAGCAACTCCACAAGGATTAGCATGCTTAACTATTACACATGATGGAACTGAAAATTGTTCTACACATGAGTATGCACTTTCAGTGTCTACTAGATTATTAAATGATAGCGCTTTGCCAGATAGCTGAATGTAATCAAATGCAGCTAAATTAGGATTATGAACCTGATAGAGTTTTGATTTTTGATGAGGATTTTCTCCATATCTCAAACTTTCCATCTCAACTGCTTCAAGGCTGACATAACTTTGCATGAGATCTCCTTTAGTATTAGCTTTATTGTTTAAATATGATGCTATTAATGAATCATACTTAGATATCTTTGAAAATACTTTTCCAGCTAATCTCAACCTTGTAGATGCTTGTATGCATCCATTTTTATCAATGTCATCCAAAACAGCCGAATAATCAATAGGATCTGTTAAAACAGTGACACGCTGGTGGTTTTTAGCAGAGGCCCTCAATAATGTCGGCCCACCAATATCAATATTTTCTATTGCATCTTCAAATTTACAATTTTTATTTGAGATTGTCTTTTCAAATGGATATAAATTTACAACTACTAAATCAATAAGTGAAAATTTAGAGTCCTTTAGATCTTCAATATCTTTTTTCGATTTAGCTAGTATACCTGCATGAATAATTGGATGAAGTGTTTTTACTCTTCCCTCCAGTATTTCCTCAAATCCTGTAAAATCTGATATTGGTATAATTTCAATACCCTTGCTTATGAGATATTTCGCAGTACCACCAGTTGATATTATTTTATAACCATATTCGACTAATTTTGATGCAAGAGAATCTATATTTGTTTTATCAGATACACTAATAAGGGCAATTTTTTTCATTTAATCTTTAGGTTGTACTCTTTTATCCTTTTAATAAGAGTACCACGACTTATACCAAGAAAGTCTGCTGATTTAGTAACATTTCCCTTACACGTTTCAAGCACGGTATCTAACAGTGTCCTCTCAGTATCATTAAGAAATAGACTGTGCATATTAGATTTACTACCATTACCATTCATATTCTTTATAAACAACTTCGCTTCTTTTTTTACTACCGCACTAAGGCTGCTGTTCGATAAATTTTTTGTGATTCTATTTTTTTTCATTTCAAATTTATATAAATGGAATACCCTGAATGAAATATATTACAATCAAAGTAGCTTTTGATAAAGACTATTTGAGAAAAAACTAATTATTTTTTATATATTCAGTGAGAGTATTTATGGAATAAACGCCTGAGGTAAAAAATTCAGTGTTGAGTAACTTTTTGTGGAGATCTATGTTAGTTTTTACGCCTTGAACAACCGTCTCACTTAAGGCTTGACGCATTTTTTGTATTGCAAGATCTCGAGTCTTGTCATATGTGATTAGTTTTGCGAGAAGTGAGTCATAAAAAGGTGGAACAGAGTAACCACTGTATACATGTGTATCTATTCTCACGCCTGGCCCACCAGGCGCATGAAACATATCTATTTTACCAGGCGAAGGTATGAAAGTTTTTGGATCTTCTGCGTTTATTCGGCATTCGATAGCATGTCCAGATAGAGTAATGTCATTTTGTTTCATGCTTAGTCTCTCACCCGATGCGACTTTTATTTGTTCTGTTATTAAGTCAGTATTAGTTACAAGTTCTGTTACAGGATGTTCTACTTGAATCCTTGTATTCATTTCTATAAAGCTAAAATGGCCATCCTGATATAAAAATTCAAATGTGCCCGCACCAGTATACCCAAGTTTTACACATGCATCTGCGCATATTGATCCTATACTATTTATTTCTTCTCTATCTATTCCACATGCTTGAGTTTCCTCTATGATTTTTTGATTTCTTCTCTGCATCGAACAATCTCTCTCTCCAAAATGTACCGCATTACCATGCTCGTCACTCATTATTTGGATTTCAATATGTCTTGGATTATCAAAATACTTCTCGAAATACAAATCTCCATTCCCGAAAGCATTTTTTGCTTCAGTTCTTACTAAATTCATACTACTGGCAAGCTCTGATTTCTTATCAACTATCATCATGCCTCTACCACCACCACCATGTATAGCCTTTAACATGATCGGAAATCCTATCTCATCGATTTTTTTCATCATAGCTTTGTCTGGTTGTTCCGGCAAAACACCATCATATCCAGGGATACATGGCACACCAAATTCTTTCATAGCCTTCTTTGCTTTGATCTTATCACCCATCTTATTTAAAACTTTACTAGTAGGACCAATGAATTTAAATTTATTAGTCTCAATGATCTCCGCAAACATCTCAGATTCAGACAAAAAACCGTAACCTGGGTGAATTGCGTCAGCATTTGTCAGTTCTGCTGCACTGATGATTGATGGCATATTCAGATAACTTTCTTTAGGATTTGGTCCGCCAATGCAAACAGACTCATCGGCTAGTTTTACATGCGCAAGTTGTCTATCAGCTGTCGAATGGATAGCAACTGTTTTAATTCCTAGTTTTTTACATGCTCTTAAGACCCTTAAAGCGATCTCACCTCTGTTTGCTATGAGTACTTTACTAATCATTCTATAACAAACAAAGGTTGATCAAATTCGACTGGTTCAGCATTATCAACTAATATTTCAATTATTTTTCCGTCAGCCTCTGCTTGAACTTGGTTCATCATCTTCATCGCCTCAAGAATACATAGCGTATCACCTTTTTTGACTGACTGACCTACTGTCACAAATGGCTTTGATTCAGGAGATGCTGAAGCATAAAACGTACCAACCATCGGCGAGTTCACTGTATTCTTTTTTAGATCTTCAGCTGGCTTTGGAGCATCCTGCGTAGGTACTATTTGACTCGATTGTGCTGGTATAGATGGTTGTTGCATAATTTGTTGCATAGGAACAGGGTTAGATGTCATGTTCCTTGATAATTTAATAGACTCCTCACCCTCTTTAACTTCAATTTCAGCAATTTCACTTTCTTCTAGAAGCTCCATTAATTTTTTAATTTTTCTTAAATCCATAATTAACCTCTTTTTAATATTGATAACAACGCAAATTCATATCCTCTTGTACCAAGTCCAGTGATAAGACCGTTACTGATGTCTGATAAAAAAGATTTTTTTCTAAATTCTTCTCTACCATAGATATTTGAAATATGTATTTCAATGAATGGTATGCTGACACCCAAGAATGCATCTCTGAGAGCTATACTGGTATGAGTAAAAGCTCCTGGGTTGATGATTATAAAATCTACACCACGCTTTTTAGCATTATGAAGTTCATTAATAAGTTCATTTTCTGAATTTGATTGAAAGAATTCAATATTTGCATCATTTTGTAGAGCTATCGGTTGAAGATTTTTTTCAATATCATCGAGTGTTTCCTTGCCATATACCTCAGGCTCTCTTGTACCAAGAAGATTAAGATTAGGACCATTCATTACTAATATATTCATTTTAGAAGAACTTCATCAATTTTGAGTGATTTTATATGAAGTTTGAAGAAAATAGAAGTTTTATTTCAATTTTTTACTAGTTTGAGCACATCAAGGAATTTTTCGCTTTCCACAAAGCCAATTACTCTCATCTCATCAATTTCATTTCCATTTTTATCATAAAAAATCAATGCAGGGGGTCCAAATATCCTCATATCTTGGAGGTATTTTGAATGCTCTTCTGTGGTCTTAGTAATATCAAACTTTATAAGTTTCATTTGATTTAGTATTTTACTTACATTTTGGTCACTAAAAGTATATTTTTCTAATTCTTTGCAAGCAACACACCAATCTGCATACAAATCAACCATCACTGGCTTTTTAGTATTATTAATTTCTTTGTATAACTCTGCGGTCGTTTTTACAGTAGTAAATTTAATATATTGATTTTTTTGTATAAAACTTGTGATCGGATCATAATAATTATTTTGATGTATGCCATAAACTTGGAAACCTACATAAACCATAGTTAGAAGAGAAAAAATATAGATCATTATTCTCGATGAGAGATTTTCCAGAATTTTTAGTGATTTTATGAAAACACATAGTGCAATAACTGCAGATATTAACCATAGATATGCTGCAGTTTCCATAGATATTATTCTTTCTAATAACCATATTGAGACAAAAATAAATAGAAGACCAAAAAAATAATTTACAAGCACAAGATACTTGCCAATCTGAGATATTATCTTCGTTGTTGTAGATCCAAGAAGTATAAGAGGTGTCCCCATGCCAATTCCTAGAGCAAAAAGCGCTAGACCGCCCACAAACACGTCTCCTGTACTTGCTATGTATATAAGTGCTCCAAGTAGTGGAGCAGTGACACAGGGTCCTACTATTAGTGCTGATAAGATTCCCATCATAGCAACATCTTTTACATCACCAGATTTTTGTTTGTTGCTAATATTTGTAATAAAAGTTTGAATGGTTCTTGGCATCTGAATATCAAAAAATTTGAACATCGCTAAAGCAAAAATAAAAAACAGTAATGATATAAAACCGATGACATACGGATTCTGAAGACTTGCTTGAACGTTTGTACCAGATACAGCAACAATAATCCCAGCTAACGAATACGTTAATGACATACTTAAGACATATACTGAGGATAATGCTAGGGATTTCTTTTGTGAAACATTACCTCGACCAGCAATAATTCCAGTAATAATTGGAACCATAGGTAATACACATGGAGTGAAAGCTAATAGTAATCCCGCTAAATAGAAAATAAGCGCATTGTAGTATAACGTATTCATACTTAGTGACTCACTCATTGCCGATTGGCTCTCGAAAAGTGATGTCTTTTTTAAATTATTGTTACCGTTCTTTTTTTTTATGGATATCTTTTTGAAAGTAGGCGGATAACATAACCCTGCATCTGCACATCCTTGATACTTGACTTTGAATTCAATAGTATCAGAAATAGCATTTTCCATATAAACATCAGCGCTTACATAGTAATAATATATATCTACTTCTCCAAAAAATTCATCCGTCTTTTTTTTACCTTCAGGCATCTCAACTTTTTGGATTTTGTTGCTCTCATCAAGTGATTTGAATTCAAACATGCCCATGTATAAATAGTAACCAGGATGAATTTCCCAATTTATCTTTATTTGTTTATCATTAATAATTTCATGAGACATAATAAACGCCTTTTCAGGTGATAAAAATTCAGGCTGATTTTTAGGTATTTCTGTTGCCATGGTAATATTTGTAAAGTTAGTTAACAGTATTACAATCACAGAAATTAGTTTTAATCTAAATAATCTCATTCTCGATCCATTTCATATATTTTTCATTACCATCTAATATTTCTAGTGATATTATTTCAGGGGTTTCATAGTTATGCAATTCCTCAATTAGCACCTTTATCTCTTCAAATTTCTCTTCCGTTGTTTTTGCATGAAGTAGGTATTCTCTTTCCTGGACCATTTTGTTGTTATATCTATACAAGCTATATGTTTCTGGATAGATATTTACACATGATACTAATCTTCTAGAAATCATTTCTTTTGCTATCACATCAACTAAATCTTTTTTATTCGTGTGCGTTTGGACAATTATATATTTTTTTGTCATATACTTAATCTATGAGGCTATCAAAATATGTTTTAATTTTTCTTCCAATAATCGAGTTGATATTATTTATTGAAGTTGGTGCTTTTATGGGAAGCTTAAATGTCATTCTTTCAATAATAATCAGCATGTTTCTAGGTTACTACTTAATTAAACAAAAATTAAGAACCATTCGTCTTGGTCTGTTCAACCCTAATAATTTCACAAATCTATATGCTGAATATTCTTCAAGCGTGTACACTCTTCTAGGAGGATTTCTCCTAATAATTCCTGGATATTTGACAGACCTCCTAGGACTGATTTCTTTTTTGCCATTTATTAGACCAAAAATTCACAGCTACGTCGATAATAGATATGGAGGTAAAAGCAATAAAAATAATATTATTGATGGTGAATATCGAGATAATGACTAGTTTTTGCCTAATATGTTCTTGAAATTATATGCAAAGTCCATATCATTAGCAGTCTAAGGGTTAGAGTGCTAATCATTATTCGAAAGTGAGGTAAACAGATGAATATAAGACCACTACATGATCGTGTGATTGTGAAGAGAAAAGAAGAAGAAAAAACATCCCCTGGCGGTATTGTTATACCTGACAGCGCAACAGAAAAACCAGTAAAAGGCGAAATAGTTGCTGTTGGAAAAGGAAAAATTCTAGAAAATGGTGAAATTAGACCTCTAGATGTTAAAGAGGGGGATCAAATTTTATTTGGAAAATATTCTGGTACAGAAATAACAATTGATGGTGAAGAAATGCTTGTGATGAGAGAAGATGATATCACTGCAATCATAACTAACTAATATTCGAGGTAATTCAAAATGACAGCAAAAGAAGTAAAGTTTGGTGATAGTGCCAGAAAAAAATTAGCTAATGGTGTTAATATTCTAGCTAATGCAGTAAAAACAACACTAGGGCCTAAAGGAAGAAATGTTGTACTTGATAAATCATTTGGAGCTCCAACAGTGACCAAAGATGGTGTCTCCGTTGCAAAAGAAATTGAACTTAAAGATAAATTTGAAAACATGGGCGCCCAAATGGTCAAAGAAGTGGCATCACAAACCTCAGACATAGCTGGTGATGGAACAACAACTGCTACAGTTGTAGCACAATCTATCTTGAGAGAAGGTCTTAAGTGTGTTGCTGCTGGAATGAATCCAATGGACTTAAAAAGAGGAATTGATCAAGCTGTAGCAGTTTCAGTAGATGCTCTTCAAAAAATGTCAAAACCGTGCACCGATCAAAATGCTATTGAACAAGTCGGGACAATATCAGCTAACTCAGATAAAGATATCGGCTCTATCATTGCTGAGGCTATGGATAAAGTTGGAAAAGAGGGTGTGATAACCGTTGAAGAAGGCCAATCACTTGATAATGAACTCGATGTAGTTGAAGGAATGCAATTTGATAGAGGCTATTTATCACCTTATTTTGCTACTAATCAGCAGACAATGACAGCAGAACTAGATGACCCATATGTTCTTCTTTTCGACAAAAAAATCACCAACATCAAAGATATGCTCCCAGTACTGGAGGGAGTAGCAAAAGCAAGCAAACCGCTTTTAATTATTGCTGAGGATGTTGAAGGAGAAGCACTTGCTACTCTAGTTGTAAACAGCATAAGAGGTGTAGTAAAAGTGGTAGCTGTAAAAGCACCTGGATTCGGCGATAGACGGAAAGCAATGTTAGAGGACATTGCAATTTTGACTGGAGGTACAGTTATATCTGAGGAAGTGGGTCTAAGTCTTGAAAAGGCGGAACTAAAAGATCTCGGTACAGCAAAGAAAGTTACTGTTAATAAAGAAAATACGACTATTATTGATGGTGGTGGAGATAAAACTGCTATCGAAGGCCGCGTGACACAAATACGCTCACAAATTGAAGAAGCTACTTCAGATTATGATAAAGAGAAAATGCAGGAGCGTGTTGCTAAATTGGCTGGCGGTGTTGCTGTAATAAAAGTCGGGGCTGCAACTGAAGTAGAGATGAAAGAGAAAAAAGCTAGAGTTGAAGATGCTTTACACGCAACAAGAGCTGCTGTTGAGGAGGGTGTAGTTGCTGGAGGTGGTGTAGCCATGCTAAGAGCTAGGCAAGCACTTGAAAAACTTAAAGGCGATAACTCTGACCAAACTCAAGGAATAGCAATTGCTAGACAAGCAATGCAAGAACCTCTGAAACAGATAGTAACTAACGCTGGTGAAGAAGGATCTGTAATTCTTGCAAAAGTCGAGGACGGTAAGGACTCATTTGGTTACAATGCATCTACAGGTGAATTTGGTGACATGCTAAAGATGGGTATATTAGATCCTACAAAAGTAACCCGAACTGCACTTCAAAACGCTGCGTCAATAGCTGGTCTTATGATTACAACTGAAGCTATGGTTACTGAGCTTGCTAAAGACGATGAGCATGATCATGCAGCACCATCTATGCCTGATATGGGCGGCATGGGCGGCATGGGCGGCATGGGAGGCATGGGCGGCATGGGAATGTAATTTCCACACGTCATCTTTTACGTATTCAAAGCCTCTTAATTAAAGAGGCTTTGTTTTTTCTAGATTTAATAATTTAGAAATATATTCGG
>MDTA01142209.1_pt1 | contig 21850 bp, 26 predicted proteins | sample 811151 | NCBI WGS metagenome assembly MDTA01 (sample SAMN05326648, study PRJNA326480) | marine metagenome | isolation source: seawater | place: Indian Ocean: South | collected 2010 | reverse complement strand
TTTCGTCCCTTGCCTCTTTTAATGATTTACTTTTGATATCAGCTGGAATATTTTCAATTTTCATAAATTGAATAATAATTACATTATGAAAAATATCTATTCAAATATATATTCTTTTAATAAAAAGACGCTAAAAAAAACTGTTAATTTTCTAAATCATGGCAATATAGCTGCATTACCAACTGAGACTGTTTATGGATTAGCAGGCAATGCTTACTCTAGAAAAGCTATAAATAAGATTTTCAGGTTAAAAAAAAGGCCCAAAAAAAATCCATTAATAGTTCACTACAATGATTTTAGAAATGCAAAAAACGATGTGATTCTTAATAAGAATTTTTTTAAACTTTACAAAAAGTTCTGTCCTGGTCCTATTACGTTTGTTTTAAAAAAAACTAAAAAAACTCAAATAACACCAGTTGTCACTGCTGGTCTAAATACTGTAGCAATACGATTTCCGAAAAATAAAATTATTAAATCTACTTTAACTTCAATTAAATTTCCGCTCGCTATGCCAAGTGCAAATAAATCATCCAGTTTAAGTCCTGTAACAGCATTTGATGTTTTTGAGGAATTTAAAAACAAAATTGATATTATCATTAATGGAGGTAAGTCTAAAATTGGAATTGAATCAACAGTTATTGATCTTAGTGGAAAGCCAAAAATATTAAGACCAGGTATAATAAGTTCAAATGAGATAAAAAAGATACTTAAAGTAAGTTTCTCAAAGCAAAAATCTAAGATTAAGTCCCCAGGTATGATGAAAAAACATTATTCACCTGGAATACCAATAATAATTGGAGCAAAATCAATAAACAAAAAATATGCTTCTATAGTTTTTGGAAAAAAATATAAGAAACGGACTAATTTTTTTAATTTGAGCAAAAAAGCAGATTTAAAAGAAGCAGCATCTAATTTATACAAAATAATGAGGGAAATAAAAAAAAAAGGATATAAAAAAATATTTGTATCTAATATTCCTAATAAAGGCCCTGGAATAGCTATTAATGATCGATTAAAAAGAGCAGCACAATAATGTTTATAGAAATAAAAAAATTAACGAAAATTTATAATTCTTATATAGCCGTAAATAATATTAACTTTATAATAGAAAAAAATAAAACTGTTGGCTTGCTTGGACCAAATGGCTGTGGAAAAACAACTACAATTGGAATGATGTTAGGTCTCATTTCACCATCAGATGGGGAGATTTTAATTGATGATAAAAATATCAACCTATTTAAAAGAGACGAAATTCTAAAAAGATTTAACTTCGCTTCACCATATGTAGAATTACCAAAAAAACTTACAGTAAAACAAAATCTTGAAATTTATGGAAGACTATATGGAATAAACAATTTAGATAAAAGAATAAGTGATATTTCAAGTGATTTAGATATTAAAAATTTTTTTGAGAGAAAAACAGGAGAATTATCATCTGGACAAAAAAATAGAGTTTCTTTAGCAAAGTCCTTAATTAATAATCCTGAAATATTGCTTTTAGATGAACCTACTGCAAGTTTAGATCCAGATATTGGGGATTTTATAAGAAGTTATATTCAGGAATACAAAAAAAAAAATAAAGTAACTATTTTATTAGCCTCTCACAATATGAATGAAGTTGAGAGACTTTGTGACAGTATAATAATGATGAAAAAAGGAAAGTTAATTGATAAAGGGACTTGTATGGAATTAATAAAAAAACATGGCAGAGACAATCTTGAAGAAACATTTTTAAAATTGGCTAGGAGTAAAGATGAATCTAAATAAAATTTATGCCTTGGGTTTAAGACATCTCTATTTAATAATGAATTCTTTTCCAAGAGTGCTTGATTTGATTTATTGGCCGACTGTTCAAATTTTTCTTTGGGGTTTTATATCAAAATTTTTTACTCTTAACTCAGAGTATTATAATAATACTGTGGGTGTTATTTTAACTGCTGCTATTTTATATGACTTTTTATTTCGTGCTAGTATTAGTTTCAACATGATGTTTCTTGAAGAAATTTGGAGCAGAAATTTTACAAATTTATTTATTGCTCCTATTAAAATTAGAGAAATAATAGCAGCTTTAACTTTAACGGCGATTTTAAGGACACTTATTGGACTAGTTCCTGCTGTATTAATTGCAATACCTTTGTTTGGTGTTTCCGTACTTAAACTTGGAATTCCGCTAATCTTTTTGCTCATAGCTTTATACCTATTCGGTGTAACTTTAGGACTTTTGGTTACTTCTGGATTGCTTAGATATGGACCTTCGTTTGAAAATATTGCTTGGGCAAGTTTATTCTTTTTAGCTCCGCTCGGCTGCATTTATTACCCTATAGATATTCTGCCAGTCTCACTGCAAATCATAGCAAAGGGATTACCTTTGGTTCATATTTTTGAAGAAATGAGAAGTATTTTAATAAATAATTCTGTAAATTATTTAAATATTTTAAAATCAATTTCCTTATCAGTAGTATATTTTATATTTGGTGTTATAGTTTTTTATATTTCTTATTTTGGAGCAAAAAAAAGAGGAACCTTAATGAACATGGGCGAGTAAATAATGAACACAAAAACTAATGAAATAAAAAAACTTGAGTCTCCTCCAAAAGTTATCAAAAATTTATTTAGCAGAGAAGAAATTGATGAATTTTTAAAATTATATAATGACCTTCCTGTAACGGTTCATAATAAAAAACAAAATGTAATTAAAAAAAGATGGCTCCAAGGTTTTAATAAAAAGTTAGAAAAAATATTTTTTGAAAGATTGGAAAAAGAAATAGGCAGCTTTAAAATGGATAATCTTAAAGATGACCAAGGAAAAGATGTCCTAGGATTAATTCAAGAGAGCTATGCTCCTATTGGCCTGCATGTAGATGGAGGATTTGAATTAAACAGTCAAATATATAAACAAACTTTAATTCCACTATCATCAGTTGGAAGTACGGTGATATTTAAAAATAGATATTATGAAGGTTCCACAAGCTTTACTCAAGATCCAGACGAATTGGCAAAAAAAAATCTCAAATATGGCCAAAATAAAAGATCCGATATACATTTACAGATTTATGGAAATAAGCCATTCGATAATGAAATTCATCAAAAATATTTAAAACATGAAAACATTAATAATTTAAAGGGTTTAGAAGTTGAATTGATATATGAATGGGAGGTAGGCTCAATGTTAATTTTTGATAGGACCCACTTACACTGCTCATCTTCAATAATAGAAGGAAAAAAAATTGGTATCGCAACCTTTACTAAGAAATAATATTTAATGGCAATTTACGATTGTTTTCAATATTACAATGAAGATCATATTGTTGATTTACGTTTAAATATTTTAGATAAATACGTTGATTATTTCGTAATTTCAGAGTCAACTAAAACACATCAAGGCAAAAACAAAAAAATTAATTTTAAATTAAGTAATTTTCCTAAATTTAAGAAAAAAATAAAACTAATAATAGCTGATTATAAAGAAGAAGTTAATTTTACTAATCATACTGGCGGTGAATCGCCAATTGAACAACATCAGAGAAATTCTTTAGTTGATGGAATAAAAGATGCATCACCTGAAGATACAATCATCCTTTCAGACTCAGATGAAATTCCTGATATGACAAAATTAAAAAGTATAGGTAAAAACAAAAAATACATTGCTTTCTCACAAAAAATGTTCATGTACAAATTAAATTTACAAAATCTTGATGAAAGCAACTGGATAGGCTCGAAAATTACAAAAAAAAAATATATAACAACAATGCAAACATTAAGGAATCTAAAATTTAAAAAATACCCCTTTTGGAGAGTCGATAAAAGAAATTTACAAATTTTAGAAGGAGGTTGGCATTTTTCATTTTTACAAACCCCTGAAGAAATATTAAATAAAATCAAATCTTACTCTCATGGTGAATTCAACACTAAAAATATCGATCAAAGAGAAATTGAGGAAAAAATTTTAAGAAATAAAGATGTTTTTAACAGAGGGTTTAAGTTAAAAAAAATTAAATTAGACAACAGTTTTCCAAAATATATTTTAGATAATAAACAAAAGTATTTAAGATGGATATTATAAATTTTGGTGCGCCGGATAGGAGTCGAACCCATAACCTCCGGAGCCGAAATCCGGCGCTCTATCCAGTTGAAGCTACCGGCGCAATAGTTTTAGTTTAAATAATTTTATGAATAAAACAATAAAATTCTTAATCTCAAAGCAAGATAATGGGTCAAGGCTAGATGTATTCTTATCAAATAAAATTAATAAATTTACGCGTTCGTTCTTAAAGAGAATGATTAAAAAAAATAATGTTAAAGTAAACGGGAATTTCAATAACTTTCCATCTTCTAAACTTAAAATTAACGACGAAATCACTATAAATCTTGCAGAAAAAGATGATTCAAAACTTATTCCAAATAAGATGGATTTAGAAATAATTTATGAAGACAAAGATTTAATAATTGTCAATAAACCCAAAGGGTTAGTAGTGCATCCAGGTGCAGGAAACCTTAAAAATACTTTAGCAAATGCTTTAGCTTTTAGATATAAAGACAATTTATCTGACATTAACGGAAAATTAAGACCTGGAATAGTTCATAGGATAGATAAAGAAACAAGTGGATTATTAGTAGTGGCAAAAAATAACATTGCTCACTCAAACTTAAGCAAACAATTCAACGATCATACAATAAAAAGAAAATATAATTGTCTTGTGTGGGGTGTGATTAGACCTTTAAACGGACGAATTGAAACTTTTATTTCAAGAAATAAAAAAAATAGACAACTAATGGCAGTGAGTGAAATAAAAGGGAAAAAAGCAATAACCAATTATAAAACGATTAAAGTGTTTAATATTAAAAATATTCCTAAAATTAGTTTAGTAGAATGTGAACTAGAAACAGGCAGAACTCATCAAATTAGAGTTCATTTAAAATATAAAGGATCTTCAATATTAGGAGACAATCAATATGGTAAAAAAAATATAAAATTTAAAAAAACAAACGAAGATTTTTTGAACAAATTGTATGGTCTTAAAGGTCAAGCTTTACATGCGGAAACACTTGGTTTTATTCATCCTACAAAAAATGAATGGGTAAGTTTTAAAAAGAATATGCCTGGAGATTTCAAAAAAATGTTAAATTTGCTTAACAATCTTAGCAGTTGAAAAAAATAATATAATATATAAATCTTAGATATGAAAAATAATAATCAAATGACAAATTTTCCTACACCTTCGGTTGGTGGATTGTCCGTTTATTTAGCTCAAATTAAAAAATTTCCTATGTTAGACGCAGAGGAAGAATATATGCTTGCTAAAAATTGGAGAGAAAATGGGAATTTACAGTCTGCACACAAATTAGTAACAAGCCACTTAAGATTGGTTGCAAAAATTGCAATGGGATATAGAGGTTATGGTTTGCCTGTGAATGAGTTAATTTCTGAGGGAAATCTGGGCTTAATGCAAGCAGTGAAAAAATTTGATCCTGACAAAGGATTTAGATTGGCTACTTATGCTATGTGGTGGATAAAGGCAGCAATTCAAGAATACGTTCTAAGATCATGGAGTTTAGTTAAAATGGGCACAACAACAGCGCAGAAGAAACTTTTTTTTAATTTAAAAAAACTTAAAAGCCAAATAGCTCCTGGACAAGATGGTGATTTAAAAGATGAGCACGTGAGTGAAATTTCAAAAAGATTAGATGTAGACTCAAAAGAAGTCATAAACATGAATAGAAGGCTAATGGGGCAAGAAAAATCGTTAAATGATCCAATTAAAGATGGTGAACAAGATGAATGGCAAGATTGGCTTGTAGATGATAGTTTAGATCAAGAATTAAAAATATCTCAACAGCAAGAATATAATGATAAAAAGGAATTGTTAAATTCCGCTATGGAAATTTTAAATGAAAGAGAGAAAGAAATTATACAAGCTAGAAGATTATCGGAGGAACCTATTACTCTTGAGGAATTAAGCAAAAAATACAAGATAAGTAGAGAGCGAATTCGACAAATTGAAACTAAGGCATTTGAAAAACTTCAAAAATCAATGATTAACGCAAGTAAGTCTAAAAATCTTTTGCCTGCAAATTAACTTTAAAAGGATCCTCAATTAATATCGTATCATCTCTTTCTGGACTAGTTGATATACTAGATATTTTTGCACCAATAAAATCTTCTAAAGAATTAATATATTTTTTTGCATTTTCAGGTAAGTCATCCATATTTCGAATACCCTGAGTTTTTGATTTCCACCCTGAAAATGTTTTATACACAGGCTTAATTTCAAATTGATCTTCGGTAGCAGCAGGAAAGTAATCTATTTTTTTTCCTTTAAGCTCGTACTGAACACACATTTTAATTTCGTCTAGATCATCCAAAACATCTAATTTTGTCAAAGCAATACCAGTAATACCTGAAATTTTAATTGTTTGTCTTACTAAAACAGCATCAAACCAACCACATCTTCTTTTTCTTGCAGTAACGGTACCAAATTCTTTGCCTCTTTTACCTAAAGACTCACCCACTTTATTTTTCAATTCTGTTGGAAAAGGTCCACTTCCTACTCTTGTGGTATAAGCTTTTGTAATGCCTAATATATACCCAATCTTATCTGGGCCTGTGCCTGATCCTGTAGCAGCCATAGCCGGGACCGTATTTGAGGAAGTTACAAAAGGATAAGTACCATGATCAACATCTAATAGGATTCCTTGAGCACCCTCAAAAAGAATTTTTTTTCTCTCTTTTTTAAATTCATCTAGTTTAAGCCAAACTGGTTTCGCGAATTTAAGAATTGAAGGAGCAATCTTTAATAATTTTTTTTTAAGTTCTTCTTTTTTAAAAATCTTTTTTTTTAATCCTTTTCTAATAGCGTTATGATGAAGTAGAACATTTTCTAGTCTGCTTTCTAGATTGCTCTCTGATCTTAAGTCCATAACTCTTATTGATCGTCTTCCAACCTTATCCTCATAACAAGGTCCTATTCCTCTTCTTGTTGTTCCAATTTTTCCTTTTCCAGCTGCGTCCTCTCTTATTTCGTCCATTTCTTGATGAAATGGGAGAATTAGTGAGGAGGTCTCCGAAATCATAAAGTTGTCAGGATTTACATCTACTCCTTGTTTCTTTATTTCGTCAATTTCATTCAAAAGAGCCCAAGGATCAATAACAACTCCATTACCCAGTATAGAAACTTTGCCTTTTCTAACTATTCCAGAGGGTAGCAGTCGTAGCTTAAATACTTTTTTATCTATAACTAAAGTATGACCTGCATTATGTCCTCCTTGAAATCGAACTACAATATCAGCTTGACTTGAAAGCCAATCAACAATTTTTCCCTTACCTTCATCTCCCCACTGTGAACCTACTACAACTACATTTTTCATTTTATAAATTTTCTATTTATTTTGAATGAGTTAAGATGATTAATTGGACCATGACCTTTACCATATTTGAGATTAGATTTTATAGCTTGGTTTACATATTTAATACCCAACTCACAAGATTTCTTTAAAGGTTTTCCACATGATAAAAATGTAGCTATTGCGCTAGAAAGTGTACAACCCGTGCCATGAGTGTTTTTAGTTACAATTTTTTTATTTTTAAAAATTTTAACTTCATTTCCGCTTATTAAAATATCCTCAACAAATTTAGATTTTCTATGTCCACCTTTAATTAAAATGTTTTTTACCCCGTAATTTAAAAGTTTATGCCCTGCTAAAATCATATCCTTTGAATTTTTAATCTTTATTTTAGTTAAAATTTCAGCTTCTGGTATATTTGGGGTAATAAGAAAAGCTTTATTGATAAGTTCTTTTTTTAAAAAGTTGATTGCAGTATCATCAATCAGTTTAGCTCCACCCTTTGCTATCATAACTGGGTCTAAAATTATTTTTTTTGTTCTAATTCTATTTAAAGCTTTCGATATTGAAAAAATTACACCCTTTGAATGGAGCATCCCGATTTTAATCGCATCCGGTTTTATATCCTTTGAAGTAAATAAAATTTGCTTTTCAATCTCTTTTGGAGATATAGACACTATTGAGCTAACTCCTGTAGTATTTTGAGATGTAAGCGCTGTGACAGCTGTCATAGCATAACCTCCAAGAGCAGTAACAGTTTTTATATCTGCTTGAATGCCAGCTCCACCTGAGGAGTCAGACCCAGCAATAATCAAAATTTTTGATTTTGGTTTCAATTTATTTAATTGATTTTTTTATTCTTTTTAAACATTTTAAAATCAGTTTTTTATTATTTGATTCTATCATAATTCTTATTTTTGGCTCTGTACCAGATTTTCTTACCAAAACTCTTCCGTTTGAACCCATATCTGAGGTAGCAATCTTAATTGCCTTTTTGCATCTTGGAGTATCAACTATATTTTTATTTCTAACAGTTATATTTTCCAATATTTGTGGTAAAGGAGTAAAAATATTAAGCAATTTACTGGCTTTTTTATTTTTCCTTAGAGAAAATAAGACTTCTAAGGCTACAAGAAGACCATCCCCTGTGGTAGCAAATTTCCCTAAAATAATATGACCAGATTGTTCCCCCCCTAAATTAAAATTTAATTTTTTCATTTTTTCCTTCACATATCTATCTCCAACATTTGATCTAACAAATTTGATTTTTTCATTTTTTAAAAATTTTTCTAAACCATAATTTGACATTAAAGTGCCAACCACTCCGCCCTTTAAAATTTTTTTTAGCTTCCATCTTTTAGCAAGCATTGCGATTATTTGATCTCCATTAATTATCTTTCCTTTTTCATCACACATAATAATTCTATCGGCGTCCCCATCAAAAGCTATACCAACATGAGCTTTGTATTTTTTAACTGCTTGCTTTATTCTTGAGGGGAAAGTAGATCCACATTTATCATTGATATTTAATCCATTTGGCTTAATCCCAATTGAAGTGACTTTAGCACCTAATTCTTTTAGTAACTTTGGTGCAGCCTTATAGCTTGCACCATTAGCGCAATCTAAAACAATTTTTAAACCATTTAACCTAAAATTTTTTGGGAAGTTACTCTTAAGAATTTTAATATACCTTTCGTTTCCATCTTCCAATCTTTTAACTCTACCAAGTAGTTTTGGATTTGTAAGCTGTTTTTTATTTTTAGCATCAATCAAAATTTCAATTTTTTTCTCTATGTTGTCAGATAATTTCATTCCATCAGGTCCAAATAGTTTTAATCCATTATCAAAATAGGGATTATGTGAAGCAGTTATCATTATGCCCATATTTGCTTTCATAGCTTTAGTTAACATCGCAAGTCCATTAGTTGGAAGTGGTCCAAGAGTAAAAACATTCATCCCACCCGAGACTAGTCCTGATACTAAAGCTGGCTCTAAAGTATAACCTGACAATCTTGTATCTTTTGCAATAATCGCTATTTGTTTATTTTTTTTTTGATTTTTAAAGTAAGTCCCCGATGCTAAACCAAATTTAAAAAATTTCTCACCATTTATATTTCCTTGATTTACAGTTCCTCTAATACCATCCGTGCCAAAATACTTGTTTTTCATTTATTTATTAAAATTTTTTTATAAACTAAAATTCCTTGTTTTATCTCGTTTACATTATGAACTCTAAAAATTTGCACACCCTGTGACATCAAATAAAGCACTGATGCAATTGTTCCACCTGTTCTATCATCACTATCGTTTTTTCCAGATATTTGATTTATAAATCTTTTTCTAGAAGTTCCAACTAAAATGGGAAACCCTAAACTATGAAACAAAGATATATTAGAAATTAAAGTCAAATTATGTTTCAAAGTTTTACCAAACCCTATACCGGGATCTATGATAATTTTTTTATCTTTGATTTCATTATCTATTTTTTTTTCAAAAAAATCGTAAATATCCAGTAAGACGTTGCTATATTTGGGGTTATTTTGCATATTGCTTGGAATCCCTTGCATATGATGTAAAACTTTTGGAATATTAAATTTTTTTATCTTATTTAAAGAATTTTTATCATACTCGAAACCAGAGACGTCATTAATTAAATCTACACCGTATTTAATTCCTTTAGCCATTAATTCAGATTTTCTTGTATCAAAAGAAAGGCAAGTCTTCTTGTGTTTTTTTTTAAAATTTTTAATGATATCTTTAACTCTTTTCCATTCTATATTTGGATCAATAATTTTTGAACCTGGCCTAGTTGACTCTCCCCCTATATCAATAACTTTTGCTCCATTATTAATCATTTTCAAAATTTGTTTAAGAGACTTAGATTTTTTGTTAAATTTTCCACCATCTGAGAAACTATCGGGCGTAAGATTTAAAATCCCCATTATAGTTGGTTCAGAAAAATTTATATTTTTTAAAAAATTTTTTCTTTTAGACGATATTTTTTTTAAATCTTTTTTAATCTTTAATTTCTGTTTTTGAGCCAAGTTTTTTACTTTTTTAATATCTATAATCTTGCTTTGTACTTTTTTATCTTTTCTTTTAAAAATTTCTATTTTGTCAAAAGCAATATTTATATTTCCACAAAGAGGGAGTGCGATTTTTTTTTTTTATTAAGTATTTAGCTTGCTTTCCATAATAAAAATTACACGCTCTAGTGTAATATTTAATCATGTAATACTAAACTGCTGGTTTTGGCTTTAAACCGAGAGATCCTAGTGCTGAAGAAGACTTGCCGTCTTCTTGTTCCTCTTCTTTAAAAGATCTAGTTGGTTTGATATTTTTTAGAATTAAGTCTCTTATCTCATCTCCAGATAAAGTTTCATAAACTAATAAAGCTTTAGCTATTTTGTGTAAATCATCAATTTTTTCAGTTAGAATTTTTCTAGCTCTTTCGTATCCTTTATCTACAACCTTTTTTACTTCTGCATCAATTTTTTTTGCAGTTTCTTCTGACATATTTTGTTGTTTTGTGACAGATCTTCCAAGGAATACCTCTTCTTCATTTTCGCCATATGCTATTGTTCCAAGTTCTGAGCTCATACCATATTTTGTCACCATATTTTTTGCCATTTTTGTTACCATCTCAATATCTGAAGATGCTCCAGAGGTAACTTTATCGTGACCAAAAATTATTTCTTCAGCAATTCGTCCACCCATTGCAACTGCAATATCTGCGTGCATTTTTTCTCTTGTAACCGATAGCTGGTCACGTTCTGGTAGTCTCATTACCATACCTAATGCTCTTCCTCTAGGTATGATTGTTGCTTTATGAATTGGATCAGAAGCTATTTCGTTTAATGCTACAATAGCGTGTCCACCTTCATGGTAAGCAGTAAGTTTTTTTTCATCTTCAGACATTACCATTGATCTTCTTTCAGCTCCCATCATTACTTTATCTTTCGCTTCTTCGACATCTGACATTGTAACTACTCTTTTGTTTTTTCTAGCAGCTAGTAGTGCGGACTCATTTATTAAGTTTGCCAAATCAGCACCAGAAAATCCTGGAGTACCTCTTGCAATAGTTCTTAATTTAACATCAGGTCCAATATTTATTTTCTTTACATGAACTTTTAAAATCGCTTCTCTTCCAATAATATCTGGGTTTCCAACTACAACTTGTCTATCAAATCTACCTGGTCTTAATAAAGCAGGATCTAAAACGTCTGGTCTATTCGTAGCTGCAATTAATATAATGCCTTCATTTGTATCAAAACCATCCATTTCAACGAGAAGTTGGTTTAAAGTTTGTTCCCTTTCATCATTACCGCCGCCTAATCCAGCTCCTCTACTTCTTCCGACAGCATCAATTTCGTCAATAAAAATTATACATGGAGAATGTTTTTTTCCCTGCTCAAACATATCTCGCACTCTAGAGGCTCCAACTCCTACAAACATTTCAACAAAGTCTGATCCAGATATAGAAAAGAAAGGAACATTTGCTTCTCCAGCGATTGCTTTTGCCAATAAAGTTTTCCCTGTTCCAGGAGGGCCAATTAAAAGAGCACCTTTTGGAATTTTGCCGCCTAATCTACTGAATTTTTTCGGATCTTTTAAAAATTCAACTATCTCTTCAACTTCTTCTTTCGCCTCTTCGACTCCAGCAACATCATTAAACGTTACTTTTCCCTGAGCCTCATTAAGTAATTTAGCTTTTGATCTGCCAAAACCCATTGCTCCACCTTTACCTCCTTGCATTTGGCGCATAAAAAATATCCAAACACCTATTAGTAAAAGCATAGGAAACCATGAAAGAAGAATACCTAACAATGAAGGCATCTTATCTTCTTGTGGGGATGCCAATATACTTACTCCATTTGATGAAAGCTTATCAACTAATTCTGGATAATTTGGTGAATACGTCTTAAATGTATTCCCATCCGCTAAAACTCCAGAAATATTATTTCCTTGAATTTGAACTTCGACCACTCTTCCAGCTTCAACTTCATTTAGAAAATTTGAGAAAGCCAAGGAATTTGTTTCTGAATTAATCTTATTAGGGTCTTGAAACATATTAAATAGCCCTACTGAAAGTAGCACTATTATTACCCACATAATTAAATTTTTAGCATTCATAATACTTAAATAATCATTAATAATATTTTAACAAGTATATTTTATTGCGAATTAAGTTGTAAATAAGACAAATATATCCAATTTCATAAAAAATTATCGATTTTCTTCTTTTTTGAGGCACAAAAGATCTTTTTTTATTAAAAATATACATCCTCCAAGTGTAGCTTTTTTAAATTTTTTGTCCTCTAAGCTTTTAATTAAGTTAAGTACTTTATTGGACCTTGGGTTATAATAGTTTTTTTTAAGCTTTTTAATAGACTCATTAATTAATCTTATTTTAAGTTCATTATTTAAATCATAGAATCTACTTAAATCAATCCTTACTTCGTTCATGTTCTTTTTTTTTAATAGGTCTTTTTTTAAATTGTCAAAATATTCATCAAGAGTAGCTTTGCTAGAGGCAAGATTATTAATAGATTTAAAAATTTGTTCATATCTTATTCCGCTTTTTTTAAGGGGTATTTTTAGATTTCTAATTTTTGTTCTTAAATATTTGTTATTTTTATTTGATGGATCATTAAAATAAATTCCAAATGTAATTTTTGAAATCTTTTTTAAATATTTTTTTTGTGTGTCTAATAATGGTCTCATCAATGTAACTTTTTTATCTATTTTTGAGCTTATTTTCATAGCAGATAACCCAGTTAAACCGCTACCCCTTGATAATCTTATAAAAAAAGTCTCTACCTGATCTTCTAAATTATGAGCAGTTAAAATAATTTTTATGTTTTTCTTCTTGCAAAATTGTTTTAGAAAATCATATCTTACTTTTCTCGCTTGCCCTTGAACATTTCTATTTATAGCTTTTTTATTTGTAATTATATGAAGATTAATTTTATGTTTTTTTAAAAGACTTTTAACTTTTTTAGCCTCTTTCGATGAGCTTGCTCTTATATTATGATTGATAAGCACGTAGAAAAATTTAATTTTTTTTTCAAAGCTAAAAGCTTGGCTTAAAGCTACTAAAGCTAAACTATCTGGACCACCAGAAACTGCAACTAAACAAGATCTGTTTTTTAAATTTTTTAATTTATCTTTAAAATTTAGATAAACCTCAGAAAGATCTTTAAATTTTCTGAAACCATTACTAAGAATTACATTTGAATTTTTCTTGCTCATATTGAGCTTTTTGTAACACAGACTTGTTTGCTTTTGGGTATTCTTTTTTTAATCCTGCAATCATTTTGCATCCTTGGTCTTTTTCTCCAAGTTGTACCATTGTAATTCCAAGTTTGAGAAGGTTATCGGGAGCTTTTTTGCTCTTTGGATAATTTTGATAGCCATCTAAATAGGCAGTTGCGGCATCTGAATATAGCTGTCTTATTCTAAATGTCTCCCCATACCAATATTGAGCGCTCCCTGCCAACTCATGGTCCTTATTCTTTTCAATAAATTCTTTCAAAGCAAATTCAGCAGTTTCATAATCTCCAATTTTCATGAAGCTTACTGCAAATTCGTATTGATCTACTGCAGGTTTATTTGGCAGTAAAGACTCTTTTTTTTCAGGCTCTTCTGTGATTACCGTTTTAGCACTCTCAACTGAATTTAATGATTGTTGCGTTGGAAGATTTGAAGTTTCATATGCAGGATTTTCTCCAAAATCACCTGGTTTACTCGATCCAGGTAAGATTGCATTTTTTTTCTTAGATAAAGTTTTCTCCCCACTTTCAAGATCTGTAAACCTTAGTTGTGTATCAGATTGAATTTTCGTTACTCTAGTTGACAACTTATCCAACTTAAAATTTACTTCTTCAAACTTATTAGTAAGCTCACGAAACTGATCTTCAATTTCATTTAACTTTAATAAATGTTTAGTTAGAATATCTTCATTTAAATTGTCAGAACTTATTTTATTTGCAAGAGTCGACTGGGTTATATCAGATTTTTGATATACAGCTTTTTCTAATGTTTTAATATCTTTAGTAATGACTTGAATTTGATCAGCAATAGATTTTAAGTAAATTTCCTCTTCTTCGGCATTTAAGATATTTAAATTAAACACTGCAAAAAAAAGAACAAAAAAGTTAATATATTTTTGTTTTGGCATTTTTTCTTTTTTATTTAGACAAGATGGCAAAAAAAAGACCCTTTAATTTATTCAACTAAAGGGTCTTTAAATTTTAGATTATTAATTAACTTTAACTGTTACTGATCGTCTGTTTTGAGACCAAGCTAAAGGCGATGAAGCTGGATTTACAGGTTTTTCTTTTCCATAACTAATTACAGAAATTCTTTTACCCGAAATACCATACGTCATTAAATAATCTCTTGCAGCATTAGCTCTTCTTTCACCTAACGCCAAGTTATATTCTCTTGTTCCTCTTTCGTCGGCGTGACCTTCAATTGTAACATTTAAGTTTTTATTTTTTCTTAAAAATGTAGCTTGTTTTCTAAGTGTAGCTCTTGAAGCAGTAGTTAAAGATGATTTGTTTGTAGCAAAAAATACTCTATCAGGCACTCCAGCAGCTAAATATTCAACTGTCTCCTTACCAGTGTATACATCTCCATCTAAATCTCCTGATTTCTTAGCCGTTGAACATGCGCTAAGTATTAAAGTAGCGAAAACTACAAGTAGTATATTTTTTAAATTCGTTTTTAATGTCATTTTATCCCCTAGGTTCATTGTGGTTATTTCAAATTATTGGAAATTATTCAAGTATATTTTACATAAAATTCAACCTCACTTAGATAATAATGAGGACCAAGATGGGTCCGAAGCGTCTGTTTTCGTTGAAAGCCTTCTTTCATTATATCCTGTAATATCTATAGACCATAGTTTTGCTGAAAATCCTTCTCCTTTTGAGCCAGCTTTGGTTTCTCTATAAAATACTAAGACTCTTCCGTTAGGCGACCAGGAAGGAGCTTCTTGATAATAATTTTCTGTGAGCAATCTTTCGCCAGTACCGTCGACTCTCATAACACCTATATAAAATCTTCCTTTATGCATTTTTGTGAAAGCAATCAAATCTCCTCTGGGAGACCAAACAGGAGTTCCGTAAATCCCTTTTCCAAATGTAATTCTTTTCACATTTGAACCATCGCTTCTCATTACATAAATTTGCTGAAGACCGCTTCTATCTGAATTAAATGCAATAAATTTTCCATCAGGAGAAAATGATGGTGAAGTGTCAATTGATGAATGGTCAGTAATTCTTTCAACTACTCTTGTTTCTAAATCCATTGTGTAGATATCAGAATTTCCATCTTTAGCAAAACTCATGATGATTTTTTTACCATCAGGTGAAAATCTTGGTGCAAAAGTCATACCAGGAAAATTTCCAACAACTTCTTGTGTACCAGTTTCAATATCAAGAAGATATACTCTTGGCATATTTCTAAAATAAGACATGTAAGTTACCATTTGGCTTGTTGGATTAAATCTTGGTGTTAAAACTAGTTCGTTGCCTAGAGTAAGATACTTAGTATTAAAACCATCTTGATCCATAATTGCTAATTTTTTTATTCTCTGATTTTTTGGACCGCTCTCTGCAACATAAATTATTCTAGTATCAAAATACCCGTTTTCACCGGTAAGTCTCTCATATATTTTATCGGAAATAATATGTGCTACTCTTCTCCAATTTGAAGGAGTGGTTGTAAATGCTAGAGCAGTCATCTCTTGAGCCGCAGTTAAATCCCAAAGTCTAAATTCGACCTTTAATTTTCCATCTTTAATTAATAATTTTCCTGTAATCAAAGCTTGAGCTTTTATTAATCTCCAATCTTCAAATCTTGGTTTCAAATGTGCAATATCAGGTTTTTGTACAAAAGCGTCTTTTTTTAAAGGATTAAAAAGTCCAGTTCCTTTAAAATTATTTTCTATTATTTGCGCGATATTACCTCCTAGGTCTTTTATTTCTAAATCTTTATATTTTTCTGACTTTGGATCAACGTGAAGCGGAGAAACTGCTATAGGCAATGGATCTAAATTACCCCTGGTGATATCAACCTCTATTAACGCATTAGCATTAGTAGTTGATAAAATAATAAATAAATAAAATATAATTTTTTTTAACATTTTAACCTTTAAGCATTTCTGTTGGATTAAAGTTTAATTGAATATTTTTCCATTTATCATAACCTGTTGGCGGTACTTTTAAAGGTTGGCATAATCTTACTGCTCTTAAAGCGCTCTCAGCTAAAACTTTATAGAATTTTTGCCCTGGTTTATTCATTCTTTCATGATCAAGTATTTCTGACTTCATTATTGTACCATCCTTTTTTAATTCAAGTTTAATTCTTACAAGTAAATTTTCGTCATATGGTAATCCTAATGGTATACTCCAACAACCAAAAATTTGAGCTCTAAGCGCATCCTCCTCTGATAAAGTCAATCCAGTAGCAAATGAATTTTTTTTACTACTTTGGGTAATTCTATTATCATCTTTTTGTTTTATGGCCTCAACTTCTTTTGCCTTATCAATTAAAGCTGCAATTTGATTTGTGTCAATTATTTCTTTTTTTTCAAATTCTGAAGACTGTCTGATTTGTGGTTTTACCTCCTCAGGATTCTGTTTTTTTTTTAATATTTTTTTTTCCTCTTTTTTTTCATTAGGAAGTGGAATTCTATCTGGTTTTTCTTTTGCCTTAGCAGCTGGAGGTGCTTGCTCAGATACCACCCTTTCATCTTCTTTTTTTTTTGTTTCTTCAATAATTTTTCTAGCTTTTGGAGCAAAAGGAATATTAGTCTTATCTGAAATTTGAATAAGTTCTACAGAAACTATTGGGGGTAAATCAACTGGTTCTCTTAACATAAAAGGTAAGCTTAAAATGGTTAAAAGTATCATTAATGAATGAAAAGTAATTGAATAAATTAAACTTCTGATCATGCTTCATCCTAATTTTTGTATGGCTCTGAGATCAAAGCTACTTTGGAAAAGCCAGCCCCAGATAGCGTACCCATGACCTCTAGGACTCTTCCATAATTTATATTTTTATCACCTCTTACATAAATTCGGGTGTCTGTTCGATTTTTAGCTATCGCCAAAAGTTTTGGAACCATTTTTTGATAAGTTACTTGATGCTCTTGAATATAAATTTCTCCTTTTGAATTAATGCTAATTGTTAGAGGCTCTTGATCATCCGGTAAAGAGTCTGCGGCTGACTCGGGTAAATCAACTTGAACTCCTACAGTTAATAAAGGTGCAGTAACCATAAAAATAATCAATAAAACTAACATTACATCAACAAATGGTGTAACATTTATTTCACTCATTGGTTCGTTTCTTGAGCGATTAAATTTAAATGCCATTATTAAATTATTGATAAAAATCTTTTAGAGAAGTTATCTATTTTTGAAAAGTATCTTCTAGAGTCACTATTAAATTTATTGTAAGCGACAACTGCGGGAATAGCTGCTAACAAACCTAATGCGGTTGCGAAAAGTGCCTCCGCAATACCAGGAGCAACTATTGCTAAACTTGTGTTTCTAGAAATGGCTATTGACTGGAAAGAATTCATAATACCCCAAACAGTTCCGAATAATCCAATAAAAGGTGCTGTCGAACCAATTGTGGCCAAAAATGTAAAGTTTTTTTCTACTTTTTTCAGTTCATTATCTGTTGCTATTTCTAGAACTCTTTCTACTCTGGCAGACTGAATTGCGGAAGATTGTCTTTTGGTTTTTAAAAGTTCTGCCATCGCTGCTTTAAAAATTAAAGTTGCTGGGTCGCTTGAATTATTTGGAAGATTGTTATTGAAGCTTTCTGCAGATTTGGCCTTCCAAAATTTCTTTTCAAAATCTTCTGTAGATTTATTAATTGATTTAAATAGCTTGAACTTATCAAAAATCAATGCCCAAGAGAATATCGAGCTTGCAATCAATAAAATTATAACAAATTTCACGACAAAATCTGCTCTCATGAAAAGACTCCATAAAGTAAAGTCTGAAGCTCCTCCTAAACCAACAACTTGTGCTGCTATATCTTGTTCCATTAAAATTGATTACTTTTAGAATGTGTCATGAATTTGGCGTTTTTTTATAAAATTGATATTAATTTTTACCTTTTGATCTTGTCTCGTAGTAAAATCTTGCTATTAAGACAGCATCAGATTTGTTTACGTCTTTCTTTTTACTGAGTTGACTAGACAAAGATGGGTACATTTCAATAACTTTAGTCCTACTAGAGTCTTTTGAGGAATTTATAAGTTCAAAATGCTTTTTCCATTTTGAAGGTCTGACAAAGAATATTGGTAAATTTAAAGCAGCGCTAACACCTTTAATTGCTCCAAAAGTCTGTCCAAAATTAAACATACTGGTCACTCCTTGGCCAGGCATTGCATTAACTTGTTCGACTACTACTGCAATATCTTCAGAGTTTAAAATGTTTTCTCTTAAAATATTCACTAGTTGAGCACTATTAAGCTGCTTTTTATTTTTCTTTCCCTCCGACATTACCGGCATATCAAATAAACTCAAAACTTTATTATCCTCCAAAATCGCTATAGCTCCACTCAATCCAGGGTCTATTCCAACTATTTTCATATTAATTTTTTAAGTTTGTATTAGTAAAAATATTTTGAACATCATCTAATTCTTCAAGAGCACTCAAAATATCTATCATTTTTTTGGATTGCTCCTCATCTAAATTTAAACTATTAAGAGCCCTCCACTCTATAGCTGAGTAGACAAAACTATCGATTTGTCTCTCAAGGGCTGTCTTTATTTTATAAAAATCTTCTTTAGCCGTAACAATTTCAAGAAAATCATCAATTTTTGTACAATCTTTGGCGCCTGAATTAATTGCTATTTCAAAAGCTTCTTCTTCACTAATTTTATTTTTATCAATATGAATAACTCCACAACTAGTAAACATATGAGTGGTAGAACCAGACTCCCCTAATCTTCCACCATTTTTCTGTAAAACTGTTCTTATGCTCGATGCTGACCTATTTTTATTATCAGTCAAAGTCTCAATAATTAATGCTGAATTAAATGGTCCAAAACCTTCATATCTCAAGTTTTCATAATTTTTATTATCCGAAGACTCTGATTTGTTAATTGCTCTTGCAATATTATCTTTAGGCATATTGGCTTGCTTTGCTGCTTGAATAGCAGTTCTCAGTCTTGGATTCATTTCTGGATTTTTATCACCTAGCTTAGCGGCAACAGTTATTTCTCTAGATAGTTTAGAAAATATTTTTGATCTTTCCTTGTCTACTCTACCTTTCTTATGCTTAATACCTGCCCAATGAGAATGTCCTGCCATAACTAATATTTTAAATTTCCTCCTACAATCACTCTAGAGACTTTTTTTGCTAATCCTGATTTCTCGTCAGCTTCAACTATAATGCCTGATAATGTACCCTCTCCTTGTGCTGGAAAGTGCGATACAGCATCTTTATCCTTTAAAAATCTTTTGAGTGAATTTTCTTTGTTCATACCTATTACTGAGTTGTAATCTCCGCACATTCCAATATCCGTTTGATAAGCAGTACCTTTTTCTAAAATTCTTGTGTCAGCGGTAGGAACGTGTGTATGAGTTCCAACAACACAAGTTGATTTTCCGTCAAAAAAATGTCCAATAGCCATTTTCTCACTTGTAATCTCGCCATGAAAATCTATAACGGAAAAGTTCACATTTTTTTTTAAAATTATTTTTTTACTTATGCTTTCAGCAATTTTAAAAACATCTTCTGTTTTTCTCATAAATACGTTTCCCATAAGATTTATTACTCCAATTTTATATTTTTTGTTTTTTGATAGATAAATTGAATAACCTTTTCCAGGAGATCCCTCTGCTAAATTTGCTGGTCTTAAAAGTCTTGTCTCTTTTTCTATATATGACGTTGTCTCATCTTTATCCCAAATATGATTACCTGAAGTAATAACATCTATTCCTAGTGAAAAGAAGTCTTCAGCTATTTCTTTGGTAATACCTTTTCCATCATCAGCAGCATTTTCACCGTTGATAATTGAAAAACCAATATCATTTTCTGATATAATTTTTGAAAGGTTTTTTTTAAGAGCTTTCCTGCCAGACAAACCCATCACGTCTCCTAGTATTAAGATTTTCATTATATCATTCCTTTTTCTGTCATTACGTAATCCAATTTATAGTCTTTAGCATTCACTGGCAGGTTATTATATTTTTGAAAAGAAAAAGCAACACCAACTGTTAAAATCTTATTTCCAACTGTATTATATCTATTTAGAAATTTATCATAAAAGCCTTTACCATATCCTAGTCTATTTTTTTTTTTTATCGAAAGCTAGTAATGGTACCAAGATAAGATTTGGTATTGAAATTTTTGATTTAAATGGTTCAAGAATCCCGAGCCTATTTACATATAAGATATCATTTTTTTTCCATTTATAAAAATTCATCGAGTTATGTTCTCCTATCACTGGTAACAAAAAAGTAAATTTTTTAAAGTATTCAATATTTAGGATTTTTAGAACATCTACCTCAAATGAACCGGGAATATAAATAGCAATTTTTATCTTTTTATTTTTTTTTATTTTTTTTATTAAATGTATAAGTGGTGAAAAAAAAGCATCACTAATTTTAAAATATTTTTTTTTTCTTTTATTTAAAAAATACTTTCTGATTAGCCTTTTTTCGCGCATCTACTGTATTTTAGACAGAGACTCAGTATTAGATATTATTTTTTCAAGCGATTGTGTTGTTTTATCTAACATTGTTTCGTACAAGCTATTGTTTTTTTCGATTGTTTTTTTGAATTTATCTAATTCTTCATTAAGTTTTTTTATTTCTTCGTCCTTATCTTTTTTATATTCAATTGCTAACGATCTAATCTCTCTAAATTTTTCAGAAATTTCATCAAGCCTAGCCTTTTGTTTGGCAACTTTTTGTTTTAGATCAAAATATTCATCTATTAATTTTATCGTTGTAATTAGCAGAAGTTTATTTTCACCTATATTTCCAAGTTTATCCTTAAGTTCTGAATATTTTTTGTCTAAAAATTTCGTTAATTTTTTTAGCGACTCTTCTTGCCCATCATCACAAGAAAGAAGGTAATCTTTATTATTAAATTTTATATTTACATTTGCCATTTTTCAATTTCTGATACTAAATTTTCAGTTTCCTGACTTAACTCCTCTATTTCTTGATTAAAATTTTCCTCTAATTGAGATCTTTTTTTAACCTCAGATTGAAGGCTGATAATTTTATCTTTTAAATATTTGTGCTCTCTCATTAACTCTAAGTTTTTTTTTTTCAATTTCTATTTTTTGTCTTAGTATTTCATTTTTTTCGGTTTTAATTTTTTCAATCTCGAATTCAGGTTGTGAATAAGTTAAAGTTAATGAATTAAGTTTGTTTATTAATTGATCTAAATTTTTTTCTTTCTTTTCAATTATACTCATAAAATATTATATCATAATATTGATATACTTAGTTTAAGTCTATATAGG
>MDTA01110741.1_pt1 | contig 21856 bp, 23 predicted proteins | sample 811151 | NCBI WGS metagenome assembly MDTA01 (sample SAMN05326648, study PRJNA326480) | marine metagenome | isolation source: seawater | place: Indian Ocean: South | collected 2010 | reverse complement strand
TTCGCAATCTTGAAATGCTCCAGGTTGGTCTTGAAGACGAATCGGGTCTGACCCGCAAACTTCTTCATCTTAAGACAGTGTCCCTGATGGGTCATGAGGTTCTCCTTGAGCTTCTCCATAGTCCCTTGGTCTACTGCCTTGAGACGGGCAAAGGCATCAGATCCCTTGGTGATGATAGAGCAGAAGAGGTCGGTGTCATCCTCTACCTGGGAACGGGTCTTCTCGATGACGAAGTCCTTGATCTTGTTGCCACCCTTCCCCACGAAAGGACCGACATCCTCCTTCGTGATGGTGAGCTTGACGACCTCCTTGATCGGAGTGGTCGGAGTGGGAGACGCCATTGTGAGTTGTGAGTTGTGAGTTGTGAGTTGTGAGTTGTGAGTACTATTTTTGTAGATGCTTCTCTCTACCTACCCAACTTTCAAATTTTGATAGGACCCTCCCCCTGCCTCCTCCTTCGTCAAAATTTGAAACTTTGAGAGAGGACCATCTCAACCAAACAACAAGAGCACCTGGAAACTCAGGACTCACAACTCAGAACACTCAACTATCCAACGATGGCTGCTCTCGAACTCGCACAGACCACCCTTGCCTCCCCGCAAGTCTCCAAGACCTTTCTCAACCAACTCGTTGAGAAGGAGTTCCTCACGGAAGAGGCGCGCGATGGAATCCTCGCCGACGAAGAACTATGCCAATTCATCACTACTGGCAAGAAAGCGAGGAAGAAGTCGATAAAGAAACAATCCCCGTCGGATGAAGAACGGAACAACGTACCGTATGATCCATCACGATGCCCGTGTCGGATCTGGAAGGCAATTAACGGGATCGGTCTCCCGAATGTCCAGTGCTCGAAGAAACTTCCTGACGGAGAATCTATGTGTAAGATGCATTCTGGGAAAATTGGCGATGGAAAGTGGTGGCTCGGTTTCGTGAATGAAGATCCCCCCAAAGAACCCATGTTCTGTGATCATCTGAAAAATCCCAATAAAGCCCACTGGTGGACATCCGAAGCCAAAGAGGCAGCAGAATCCAAGAAGAAAGCAGAGAAGAAGAAGGTGAAGAAGGAATCCGAAGATGATGGCGAGGAGGAACCCAAGGAGGTGAAGAAGAAGGTGAAGAAGGTGAAGAAGGTGAAGAAGGTTGAATCGGAGGAAGAAGAGGATGGTGAGGAGGGACCCAAGGAGACGAAGAAGGAGAAGAAGGAACCCAAGAAGGTGAAGAAGGAGAAGGTGAAGAAGGAGAAGGTGAAGAAGGTGAAGAAGGAACCCGAAGAGGAAGAGGAAGAGGAAGAGGAAGAGGAAGATGACGGAGCTGGAACTGGTCTTAAGTTTGATCAAGACCTTAATGAAGACGAATCAGAAGAGAAGGAGTTCGTATTCGAAGGTGTCACTTACAAGAAGACTCCCGAAGGAGAGATCATTGACCATGATTTCAACTACATCGGTGATGATGATGGTGAAGGAGGAATCACTTTCACAGATGACGATGCCCTTGAACGTCACGAAGAAAACAAGGCGTCCCTGTAAATTAAACTAGTTAACCATTAATAAAAGAAAAGAAAAGAAAAGGAGGTGGACTTTTTTTTATCTTATCTAACAAAATTTGACTTGTTTAGTTAATATAAAAACATGTTTAACTATAATGAATGATATAGGTCTATTTACTATTTGTGATGATATCCTTAATATAATCAAATCAAATTATTGGAAGATTAAACATAAAACAGTTATCAGTGAACTTACCAATGAATGGATGAAGAGAAGACCATTCTATATTTTGGCAAGTATGTGTAGGAAAGTCCATGAAGGTAGAGTGTTCTTAAAAAATGAATACGTGGGTCCTCTAATAGACCGTAGTGGAGGGATCTGCTCAACTGTCTTCTCCCATATTAAAAATAACAAGTATATCAATGGATATCAATTACATGATATCCATATTTTTGAATGGGATCCAGTATATAAACAAATAAGATATGGTCTAACTTTTAATAAAAAAACAACACAATTAATCAAAGCTATGAAAAAACCTGGTTGGACCTTCAAAGATAAAGTAAAATATCTCATAGATCTTGAAAAACATTAATAAAGATTTATTACTCTTTTATTAACATAATCACCTTTTTTTTATTATATATATATATATATATGCCACGAAGTAAAAAAAAGAACCTTAGTATTATCCATGAAGATATAGAAGGTGAAAGAAATGATAGTAATTTGGTTTTAAATAAAGGTAAATTAGAAAGATCTAAAAAAACACACCGCAATTCTAATAGAAGTAAAGGTAAAAGTGAAAGTGTAGTCGCATCGAGGAATAAATCAAGGAGTAAAAGTAAAGCTAAAAAAGAAAGAAGAAATAAAACAAAAGAAAATACAACTCAGAGGAGATTACAAGATGAAGATGAAATAGAAGATAGACATCACCAGAGTTTATTTCAAAAAAATTTGGAAGAGGAACATTTAGAAAAAGAAAGACTACGTTTAGAAGAAGAAAAATTAACTCCGGAAGAAGTTATGCCTGAACAAGTATTACAAAGGATGTTAGCAAGTAATATCCATGGAACCGATATACATAATATTCAAGGTCAAATTGATAAATTGAAAGATTTTAAAACTAAGGATCATAGTCAATTTGATCGTAATAAATATGATATAGGGAAGATTTTTACTAATGCTGATATACCCGGTCATAATGTCATTCCAGATTTTCAATATTTAAATGATGATCAATATACTAAAAAAATGGATTTTTACTCGGCAAAATTCCCTAGTCCGAATGATATTGAATTAGCCAATAAATTTATGGAAAAGAATTTTGAAGCATTATCAGATATGCATAGAAGAGGTTATGAACATTTAATAAAATTGAAAAAACAAAAAGGGGAGTCCAGTGTTGGGGTCGCGGAGCAAAGGAACCCTCTGATACCTCCACATATATGGGACCCCGACAAGCAGTTTTCGAAGAGGGGCTTGACGGCGGAGGAACGCGCTGATCAACATAATCGAACAGTCCGATTAAAAAAAGAAATACTAAATGAATATGTACACCCCTTTCATATAGATAGTCCATACTATTATGGGACCAAAGATATTAGACCCCCGTATAACGATATAGATGCTAAGAATTATGAAAAATCTAAAAAAGAATGGGATGAAACATTAGAAGCACTATACGGAGATGACCCAGTTCCCGAATTAATCCCATTAACATTAGAAGAAATGGGTGTTAAACCCGAATTTGCGAAACCAATAACAGAAGAACAAAAAGAAGAATACAAAAATTATTATTCAGATAAGTTTGATGAAAATGTTTTAGCTCATCAAATAAGGAGGGGGGTTGGGGAAGGGGCTTTGGAGGGATTTTGGCATGGTCTTCCAGAACTTTTAGAAATTATCAAAGATTACTATGATGGACCCACAATAAAAGGATGTTTAGAAATTAGAAAACAAGGTCTAGATCAAATATCAAAAGATCTAAATACATATGGACAATTTGCCGATAAACATTTATCATATTGTTCCGATAATACCCTATTAACTGAAGTATATCTTAGAAATTTTGAGAAACTCCCCAATGAATTCATTTTACCAGACCATCATCATTTTAATGCAGTATTAAGTGAATGTCCTGGACTTAGAAACCGATATTTACCACCAATACTGAGGACTCAATTAATAAATATTCTTGAAAATTTAGGACTATATAAATACCCTCCAGATTTTAGTAATATACCAGGAAGTATAAATACCGTCTCAATTACTCCTACTAGCTCAGCATACCTTCTAGCCCAAACATTTAAAAGATTAAAAAGAAATGAAAGACAAATATTCAATACCAGGGGTATGCTTATGATAAATAGTGGTTCCGGAAAAAGGTGGCCAGATCATATACAAATGGTTATGGAATCAGGTGAAACGGTTTATGAAAAATCAAAACATAAAATCAATATTCAACCCGGTAATGGTATTGATTTATTAAGATTAGTTCTTGAACTTTTAGAAGAATCTTATAATTTAATTAAAACAGGGAAAGCAAAAGTAATAGGTAGTGATGGAAAAAAAGTCCCTGATTCGCAAAGTGGCACAAATGTTATAAAACAAGAAATGTTTGATATTGAAAGAACAAAACGTTATATTATTTTAATATTTATGGGATTAATTGGACCAAATACCGTTAATAGAATAATGAGTCTTGATACATTTTTTCATGACAGAGCAGCAACAGTATATACTAGTATTGTTAAACATGAAAAAGGATTACCAGATATTAGCACTTACGATGAGAAACTAGGGAAAAATACAGGACCACGTGTTAGAAAGCCCCTAAGTGCGGTAGATTTAGCATTATATAAAAATGAATTAGTTGAACTTGATTGGAAATTAGACTTACTATCCGATATGAAAGATTTACATAATTATTTTATGCAAAAGGTAAAAAAACCTTATGAAATAGTTAATTATGGAGATGATTATCCTGATTATTTTAAAAATTATTATAATTATTAATTTTATATTTTATTATTTTTTATATTTTATATTTTATATATTTTTTATATTTAAAAGTTACATTACTATTATGATAAATGTTCAGATTTTTATCATCCTGTTGTAAAAAGAAAAAAATAAAGGAAGTATACGTTTTAAAATTAGAATATGATAATTATTATGTCGGAGAATCTAATGATGTTAAAAGACGAATATGGTTACATGAAAATGGAAATGGATCGGCTTGGACTAAAAAATATAATGTTATAGAACAACAAAATACAATTACAAAAAAACAAAAACATTTATGGGAATTATCAGAAACTTTACAACAAATAGCTTTACACGGTATTAATAATGTAAGAGGATCTATGTTCACCAATCCTAATTTTCTATCAAAACAAGAAAAAATAATGGCTGCTCAATTATTCTGTGAAATGAATAATTTTTGCCGAAAATGTGGAAAATCAGGTCATTTTATAGGTTCGTGTCATTCAAATGATAAAGCCGAATGGGTTTCCAAGTTTGGCGGAGAACTAGAATTTAATAAATCGCCAAGTATTAGAAAATGCCTTAATTGCTCAAAAGACATTACATTATCTCCAAATTATTATAAATATTGTCAAGATTGCTTTAAAAAATAATATTTAGAATAGAATATATATCTAGTCTATACTATATATATATATGTCAAATATTTCTGAAGTAAATAACAATTCCAGTGAAGATAGTTTATATAGAGAGTTTGGTAGTAGCGCATTAAATGAAATAACATCAGAAGGAAATACAGATGAAATAACAAGGCAACTCATCGATCAAGCTGAAACACAAATGAGAGAACAACAAGAATTACATAGACAAAGAGAATATCAACAAACTATAAATCAACTTGAAGTTAATCTCCCTCATCTAGAAACAATGACATTACACGAACTACAATCTGAGTATAATACATTATGGTTACATTTAAACACTATTTATGATATGTTTGATTTAAGATATTTATTCAAATATTTACTATCTTTACAAAATAATAAAGGAGATACTTTTATAAATGTAAAACGAGATAATTTAGGTTATTTATATACAAATAAATTTAGTATCGATATATTCCTATTATTTGATAGTCTTAATGATCTACAAAATAATCAATATCAAAATAGAATACACCATTTATTAAAAGTATTACATAAGAAATTAAAAAAATGGAAATCTATAAATAACCTTAAACATCTTAATAATACAGCTTTACAAATTACAAGAGATTATAACTCCGAATTAGAAGAATCAATAAAAAAACATTTTGATAAAATTAAAACAAAAATTACTCAAAAAAATTATAATAAAACTCCGAATTTTAATGAAACACCGCAATTCCTTAAAATTTTAGATACAGTAATCGGAAAAATAGATGATGTAAATACACGCCCAGAAAGGATCACTGAAGCATATAGTACATTAATTAACCGCACCGGTCAATCAACACCCGTTCCAAGAAATACAAGAGATACTATACATATAAGGGAAAAATTAACAGAATTATATTTTACTCTATATGATATATTATCTAATGTATATCAACATCTTTTCTTAGAAAATGGTTTAGTAGGTTCAGTTGAAAATCTAAATGAAATGTTTACTAAAAATAATCTTAATTTAGATAATCTATCATTTGTAAATTTAATTATACCTCTATATCTACTTACAAATGGAATTAATACTACATTACTTTTAGATAAAATTACATTTATTAAAGAATATATAGATGATATGGTAGACATGCTTTATCATGAAAAACAAAACTTCCATACTTACATAAATAGAATATCTAATGCTTTTGATAAACCCTCAAGAATGGTCCCGGGCACCGTCCCTATTATAGAAGAACATACGGTTTCATCAAGTTCAGATCAAAGTTCTATTGATGGTTCTTCTCTAAAAAGTGATGAATTATTAAATATCCTTAAGAGTCTTGATGGTGTAGATGAAAAATTAGTTATGGATGAACTCAAAAAAGATACAAAAGAAATAATACCAACAAAAAAAAATAAGAAAACAAAAAAGAAAAAATATATAAAACAAATACCTTCTCAAGTACCAGCATTAGAAATAGATGATTTAGATGCTCCTCCTCCCGGATTAAATCATTTTACAACAAGGACACATGTTAAAGTATATTTAAATAACTATGAAACAAATAAAAAACAACCCGTTGAAGGATATATATTTAAAAACCTTGGAAATAATAATTATGAAGTAGCTATATCTCAAAGCAATTTAAATGCTTTTAGAGAAATTAACTTTGAAGATATTATCCAAGCAAGCACTAAAAATAAAATAAGATGGAATAAAAATTATCACCTTTTTGATGAAAATAATGAATGGAATATATTCTCTAATATATATGATACATTAGACAATTATCAATATTTTAGTGACATGGATTCAGATGTCCATAAAGAATTATCTTTAAAAGCAGGCGATAAAATATCATTTACCTCGAATCAAACATGGTGGATAGATCCATCTTCATATGATAAAGATAATTTTTCATTAGAAATTAATCCAAATTATCCATTAGTTATTGGAACAGTCGCACAAGATGTTGATTCAAGTGATCTTTTTTTTGCCATACAAAATAGAACTGAATTACCAAAAGTTAGGATAAAAATTGATTCATTAATAGTAAAAAGAAATCGTCATCAAATTTTTGTCTCTAAAGGAGAATTAAACGAAGCTGAAAATAGAAGATTTAGACAAAGGAATCAAAATACCGTCGAACAAAGAGGATATGAAATGGGTCAAGTAATCGGCGAAGAACTAAGGAATCAAACCGGGATTGATCCTATATTATCAGATTTACTTACAAGAAATAGAATAGAACCACAATTAAATCAACAAGAAATGGAAAATCTAGAAAGGATAATGGAAGGAGGTAAAACTCCCAAAAAGAAGAAAAAGAAGAAAAGGAAGAAAACTAGGAAGAAAACTAGGAAGAAGAAGAAGCATAATTAGTTAGTATTTCATGTTGTTCCCGTTTGACTATCATATAACTTAAAATAGTTAAATAATTATTTTTACATTTCATTTCTTTTTCTCTTTCATGATTTTTATAAAGTAATGATTTACCTATAATAAGTTTTTTATAAGGTACTACTTCCATTTTTTTATAAGGTACTATCTCCATTTTTATAATATAATTATAAAAAAAATCAAATTTATAATTAACGTCTTCTAGTATTTCTTATTTTCATTGTTCTCTTTTTCTTTAGTTTTGTTCTTTTTTTTCCTAGTTTATTATATTTATCCCAAATAGTTTTATCGATTTTTCTCGCCGGACCATTCATAATTACCGATGCTAATCTTGCTTGAGCCCAACTTTCATGGGTTTGATTCGGTCGAGAACCACTACTATAATATGCGCCTCTTCCTTTATCTATTATCTTATCCGCGCCAGTTTTAGTGATAATATTTCTGTGTAAAAATTTTTTATCTGTTATTTTGTGACCATACTTTTTCTCATACTTTTCAACCCATTTTGAACGTTTTGTTTTAAATCGTGTTTTAGGTCTATCTTTATTCTCAAATATAGAACGTATCTGTTTCTTTTTTTCATCTCCTTTTAAACCCCGTATATATTTATAAGGTATATTACGTGTTTCACCTTTATAAGATACTTTAACCATTATATATTTCTATTATATTTTAATTTAAAAGTTAAATTTGAATAATATTATATATTTATTATAATACCTATGGCAGAATATAAATGCCCTTACTGCCAAAAACTATGGAAATATAAAAAGGCTTTTACAAAACATACTCTAAAATGTAAAATGAAAGAAGTTATTGAACATTCTGAACAGGATAATATAATAAATGAACCAGAACCAGATGATTTAGAATCCATTATTAAAAAACACAATGATATGTCTATTAAACGCAATGATTCAATTTTAAGTTTTAATGGAGATTCTTCATCTATTCTTGATAACATCTCAGATAAATCAATACAAACAATATGTATTGATCCTCCTTATAATATTAAAAAAGATAAATGGGATAATATCGAAAATTATGAAGAATGGCTCATAAATATTATCTGTAAACTAGAAAATAAACTAAAAGATAATGGTTCATTCTTCATGTTTCATAATGAAATGGAAGTTATTGCTTCATTAATGATGAAAATTAAAGAAAAAACTGATCTCAAATTTATCCAAATGATAACATGGAATAAAAGGTTTGAAGGATCCCCAAAATATGGTTACATGAATGGATATGTCGTTAAAGAAGATATGCATATGTGGAATAAAATGTGCGAATATATACTCTTTTACACTAAAGATAATACATGGAAATTTAAAAAATATAGAGAAGAAGCAGGGGTAACAAGTAAGACAATCGCTCTTGAAGTCCCCAGCAAAACAGGGGGTCTAACAGGCTGGTACGGCAATCTAGAAACTGGATTAAACTTCCCAACCAAAGAAAGGATGAAACCAATAACCAAACATATTGGTCTAGAATATGATGATGTTGTTCCTAAATTTAGAAATCAAAAAACACATCATAGTGTATGGAATTATGATATGGCAAAAAGGTCAAAAGTACATATGACACCAAAACCTATTGAACTCCTGGAAAATATCATTAAACATACTACAGATGAAGGTGATATTCTATTAGATTGCTTTGCTGGAACAGGTTCTTTAGGACTAGCATGTAATAATACAGGGAGAAAATGTATTCTTATTGAGAAAGAAAAAAAATATTATGATTTTATTAATGATTCTCTTGATGTAAATATTGAATTATGATTTAGATTTTTTAAAACGCGTATTAAAATCTTCCACATCATCTAGTTTTTTTATTATATCTTCTATACTCCTACACCCTTGAAAGTGAGGATGGTTTAAAATAGTTCGTATAGAATCTAAACAACTTGATTTTTTTTTATTTAGATATGTATCCAATATAAGATTTACAGGCGATAAATATGAAAACTTTTCACCACTATCCTTTATAATTGTAAACCTTCTTATTATATAACACCTCACTAAAAATGAAGATATGACCTCTCCTATTACATTATCTCGTTGTAATGGATCATAAATAATATTTATGCCATTTGGTAGGTGGTCCGTAACTTCCGTAAAATCATAATTTAATAAACTTATTATAGATATTACCCCTTGAAGCCATTCTCCCCTCCAACCATCTTCTAAACAATATAATGCCCCATAATTTTCTTCTCTATTACATTCTCCATAATCTTCATATTCTTCATCACTTGAGTTCATATAAATATAAATATTAATTATAATATAAAATATAATTTTTCAAATTTTAACATGGTGGAGGGAACTGAGAAAGTATAGTCCGTAATACATTCAACCACTCCTCTTCAATAAAACTATATTCTCCGATTATTCTATTCCCTTCCCTAGTCATCATTACTAAATTAGTTCCATAAATAGTATAACATTCATTACAACGAGAAGATATATGCCCCATTTGAATATCATATTTATCAATGATAGTTCTATTGTCTCGTGTAATGTCTGCCACATTACTAATTTCTAATTCTTTATGAATAATAGGACAGATTGTATTCCCATGTTCATTGAAGACAGTTCGGTTATATGTATTAAAATAATAAATCAGGAAATTCTTATGGTTAATCATAGAATTATTAGTGTGATAACATTTATATGTTTCGGAATTATAATTAATAAATTCACTCATTTTATCAACATTCATAGTATATACCATCCAATCAATAAGAGCAGTTGCCATCATAAATGGTGTTGTCTGTTCCTTAAGAGGTATAGCACATTTTAACTTGTTTCCCTGTGGTTGACGTATGCTTCTTTCTTGTTTATTTGTCAATGCGATAGGAAATAAACGTGTTGCTCGATTTTTAAAAACATAATCATCTGCGCCAGGAGTACTAAAGATAGATGTATCCGTCTTTCCATCAATTTTCTTAGTCAAAGCACTTTGAATAAACACTTTCGGAAAACAGCTACATCGTCCAACATGACCCTTAGGAAGAACACATAACTTTTTCCGAACCTTGGACTGTACTTCCTCTAAACTATTTGTAATATAAGGTTTAATATTATTATATGCCGCATTCACCACCGAAGGAGTTACAGTCCGACCCGTCTCTTTTAAACAGAAATTATCCTTATAATGTTTTCCAATTTCACTCTCTTCAAACTTTTTGGCAAAATCCTGACATTGTTGATATTCATCACCATAAATATCCATGATGTAAATTTGATTATTATTATAAAAATATCTATAATTTCAAATTTAAAGTTTTATTACTATTAATATATTAAGTATAAAATGGAAAATCTTGGTGTAATTGAACAGGAATGTGATCATATCGATTTTGATGTTGAAGAAACAGGGAAAATAATTGTTGAAGAAAAAGTAGAAAAAGTAGAAAAAGTAGAAAAAAAAGAAAAAGAAAAAAAAAAGAATAATAAAAATTATCCTCAACGATGTAAATTTATTAAAAAAAATGGTCAACAATGCCGTCAAAGAGGTAAGCCAAATCAATCTGGAGGACCAATTATTAATGGATATTGTAATTATCATAGACAAAACCCATAGTAAATGTAAAATTTGAATATTTAATTTATATCGTATTAACAATAAGATGAGTTCATCTATATATAAGATCAATAAGCCCAAATATAGAGATAAATTAGCTGCTTTTGATTATGATTGGACAATAGTAAATCCCAAAGAAGGAAAAACATTACCCATAAACGTTAATGATTGGGAATGGTACCATCCATCCGTCCCTGATAAAATAAAAGAATACTATGATAATGGTCATATGATAGTCATTTTTACAAATCAATCTAAAGAATGGAAACATAAACAAATAAGAATAGTAAGTAGAGCACTCAAAATTCCAATATTTACAGTTATAGCATCTAAACCAAACTATAAACCTAAAACAAACATGTTTGATGTTCTATTCAAAAACAATACAATTAATAAATCAGAATCCTTCTTCGTAGGGGATGCTTTAGGTAGAAAAATAGACTTTTCTGATTCTGATAAAGTTTTTGCCGATAATATTGGTATAAAATGTTACAGTCCAGAAGAAATATTCTTTAAAGAAGAAAAAATAATTATACCCAATATTCTAGATAACTATTTTATTTATAATGAATCGAATCCAGAAATTATTATCATGGTCGGTTATCCAGGATCAGGTAAAAGTACAATTGCTAATTATATCTGTAACTCAGATAATTATGTTTCCATTAATAGTGATGATTATAAAACAACTCCCAAAATGCTAAAAAAAGCAAAGGATTATCTATTAAATAAATCATCCATCATTTTTGATGCAACAAACTCATCAATAAAAAAAAGAAATGAATATATTACATTTGCTAAAAAGAATAATTATTATAATATCAAATGTATTCATGTATCGACTCCCTTAAGTGTATCATTTAAAAGAAACAGACTACGTAAAGAAGAAAAACAAGTTCCAAAAATAGCATATTCAGTATATACAAAACATTATCAAGAACCCTCGTCAGATGAAGGTTTCCAATTAATTAAAATTTGAATGGTTTATTACATTTATTATATTTTCAATGATCAGTCATATTTATATATTTATTCTTGAAGCTTTCATATTCTTTTACTCTTTACTTTTCTGGAATAAATTTATAAATGAAACAGGTTTTATTCTTGATAACCTAGAACAAATAAAAATGATGATGTATAATATTATACTCTTTATTTTCCATCTTTCAATATTATCAATATCAATTTACATATTAATTATGATTGTCTATGGAATAGAAACAGAATTAATTAATTATATACAAATAGTATGTTTCTTAGTCGCCCTTGATTTTATCTTTGGTGGAGGTATTAAAAGGGATTCTGTAAACTAAATTTTATTTAAACATTTCTCAATTAATAGTATAGGGATAAAATATATCAACGCATTCATATTTGTCATTATACACCCAATCAATACACCATAGATAATAATATTATTATATCTCTTCACATATTTTTTATCAATATAATGTCTTACTATAAACCATATTGCTAATAAATATCCCACTATATTTCCAAGTGAACATATATGATTTTCTTTTTCAGAATGATCTATAAAATCAATTTTTTTAGTAAACACATCAAAAGGATGTGATAAATACTTCTCAGTCTTAAAATAATTAAACATGTAAATTATATAAATACTTTCAATTAAAGATAGAATTACCATAATTATAATATATATTATATTATATATGAGAATTGGTTTCATTGTTGGAAAAGATGATGAAATATACGATGATGATTACTTGTATAATATGACTCCAAAAAAATACTTACAACATGGAGAATTAAATACTGATGTTGCTATTGCTATGGCTATTAAAAATGGATACCCCGATATAACTGTTGATATTATTCTTCCTAAAGAGATATCTCTTGAAAGGTTAAAAAAAAATAAAGTTAATTTTATTCTTGGTTATGATTGTATTAATCAAATCGTAGAAGACCCTTATGTCAAAAAATTTTCAGGTAAATCTGGTCATAATAAATTAAAAAATATATACTCAAATAAATCAGCAAAAGTATTCCCCCCAATCGAATTCCTTGATTTTATATGGAGTAAAGATAAATACCTAACCAAATTTAATCAAAAGAAAATACCCATTACAAAAACTATAACAGCTCAATCGAAAACTATCAATGTTAATAAAATAATGGGTTCGATTCAAAGAAATAATTGGAAAGAATTTATCATAAAACCCGTTGGAGGAACAATCGCAATTGGAGTTGAAAGATTCAAATTGTCAGAATGTCTAAAAGACCCTCTAATCATCCAAAATTATTTTAATGAATATAAAGCACAATATGATAAATTCCTCATCCAAGAACTTATTAAAGGTTTCACAAAACAAGGTGAAATTAAAATGTTCTGGATCAATGGTGAATATTCATATGCAGTAAATATCATAGATGGTGGATCTTATGATAATTACCATGTTCTTAATGTTAAAAATAAAAAAGTCCTCGATGAATGCAAAAAAATAGGAAAAAATACTCTTAATGCTCTACCAAAAATAAAAGTTGGAAAAAAAAATATTGTACCGGCTCTAGTTAGAACCGACTTTACATGTTGTCTAAATAATAAAACCCCCTCCCCATCAAACTATTTCCTTAATGAAGTTGAACATCAAGATGCCGGTTCATATGTAAATAATGAAAATATAACTTATCCTTATGTTCAAGTTATGGCAGACACGTTTGTTAAAAAAGCACATGAACTCGTTGAAGCTGGTTTTTAAATGATAAATTTTAACTTTCGTGTTAAAAATATTCTATCATTAAACAAATCATGCATATCAACATTAATAATCACTTTATAATAATATATTTTATTAGTTATTATACATTTTTCTATAATATTAGGTTTCCTCCAATTATTAATATCAACATTAATAATATCTTCATACGTATTTTCTCTTTCTAAATTCCAAATATATAAAGGTTCCTCCATAATAATCGATTTGTGTATAATTTCCCATTCTGTTCGACTTTTCGCAGTACTTTTCCACCACTTAGATTTAAAACATTCATTTAACCCCGTTGTCCGTCGTAAACAATCATATACATTACTATTATAAGGTTCTAATCCCAATATTTTATGATTCTTATAATAATATAAATATTGAGGAACATTACTATCATCATTATTTATTGATGCTTTATACCTTAATTGAATATCACAGTTTAACCAATTATAAAAGTCTCGTTCTATATAATCATCTCGTATTTCCTGTAATAATCCTTCATTCTTTATATTTATAATTTTTTTAACAATCTCTTCAAAACCATCGAATTTTATTCGTAATAATAAAAATATATGATAATCATTTTTTTTTTGTAGATTCAATTTCATACCAATTATTATTAACAATTATTCTTTAAACAAAAAAAAAATATATATACTTAATAAATAACAATGGACGGAGGCGGATTATCAAACGTTTTTGCTAACCTTTTTGTAAAAAATCCCCAAAAAAATTCATTTATAGTAATGATTGTATCTATTATTCTTAAAACTATTATAGTTATGGTCACCTATAATAAAATATGGCCAAGATTAGTAGAAAATACCGGTCAAGATACCTCTAAATTCAAACCATTAACATTCTTCGAAGCATTCTTATTTGTAATCTTATTTATGTTTTTATAAAATTAAAAATTTGAATTCAATTTGTTTGTAATTATAACCTTATTCTTATATTTAAACACTATGTCTGATATTGAAGATCTAGTGTCTAACTCAAAAAACATCCTATTTCTAAAAGAACTCGTTAATTATGATTTTAACTCGGAAAAAGACTTTCTTAAAAAATATAATAAAGTAAGGGCAAACCTACGTATTTGCCCAAGTAAACCCCTTCTCAGAAAAATATACAACCAATTAATCATTGATAATGAAATTGAAAGGAATCCATCGTTCCTTAAATACTCCCTTAAAAAGAAAGCAAGATCTTCTTCAGGTGTTTCCGTAATAACGATCCTTACCAGTCCAACACCAGAATATACTGACAAAGATGGTAATAAAGTAAAACAATCATTCAGTTGTGGTCATAGTTGCGCATACTGTCCAAATGAACCAGAAATTAAACTGAATCTAATTGTTAAAGATATTAGTCCAACAGGAAAACAAGTTAAAGTTTTCACTAAAGATGATATCCACCTAATCCGTGTCCTTTCATATATTATTCATAATAATAATATTCATGAAGTAGAACAATGTTCTCATTTTAAAGATACAAACTTTATCTTCCAGCTCTATAATAAAATAGATACTCTCAAAATTGGAGATAATATAATAGGTGTTAAAATTGAACAACCAAGAAGTTATCTATCCAGTGAACCAGCCGTTTTAAGAGCCAATAGAAACAAATTTGACCCAATACTTCAAATGTATGATAGAACAGATGCCCTCATTAATTGTGGTCATGAAGTTGATAAAATTGAAGTCCTTGTTCTCGGCGGAACATGGGACCATTATCCACTAGAATATCAAAATGAATTCATTAGAGACATCTACTACAGTGTAAATACCCTTGATCATAGAGGTGTTCCAAAATCATCTCTAAAAGAAGAAATAGAAATTAATCAATATTCGTCTAAAAGACTAATTGGTCTAACACTTGAAACAAGACCAGATTGTATCAATCTAAGACAAATTAAGAAGCTTAGAGAATTTAATGTTACTCGCCTTCAAATTGGAGTTCAACATATTGATGATGATATTCTCAAAAAAATAGAAAGAGGATGCTTTACAACCGATACCATTAAAGGAAACTACCTATGGAAACAAAATGGAGGGAAAGTTGACTGGCACCTCATGCCAGATCTTCCAGGTAGTTCGGTTCAAAAAGATATCAATATGTTTGAAAAAATTTTTGGAGTTAATCGTATTGATGAAATATCTAAAAACTACTTCAAATATGAACTAACTCATCCAGAACTCCAAGCAGATCAACTTAAAATTTACCCATGTTCCGTAGTTGACTGGACCAAAATTAAAGAATGGTACGAAAATGGTTCCTATAAACCATATTCCGAAAATGAAGAAGATCTTATTAAAGTTATTGCTTTCATAAAAAATAACATATTCCCATGGATTCGCCTTAACAGAATTATTAGAGATATTCCCAATCTAAATATCATCGGTGGAAATGAAAATGTTAACCTTCGTCAAACCCTTCTGGCACGTAAAGATATCAACTGTCAGTGTATCAGATGCCGTGAAGTTAAAGATAGAACACAAGATATACATAATGCAGAACTTTTCATTCGAGAATACAATGGTGTAAACTCAAGAGAATTCTTTATCAGTTATGAAAGTCCCGATCAACAAATCCTTTATGGATTCCTTAGACTCAGACTTAATGATTCTAATGATGATCTCATCTATAAAGATCTTTATGGTTGTGCTCTCATTAGAGAACTCCACGTCTATGGGACAATCGTAAAACACGATATAAAAAAAGATACACTCGTTCAACATCAAGGTTTTGGTAAAAAACTTCTTGAAATAGCAGAAAATATTTCATATGATAATAACTACGATAAAATTGCTATCATTTCAGGGGTAGGTGTAAGGGAATATTATGAAAATAGAGGGTATACTCTTCTAAATAATTATATGATTAAAGAATTCAAAATAACAAAAAATTTCCCTATCTTTGAATATACTATTCTATCTACCATCCTAGTTATAATCATTAGTATCGTTTATGATATTTACAACCTCTAGATATGTGGCATTGGAGAAGGTGTAATGTCCGTTGTCCAAGGCCAACCCGAATAAATATTTCTCTTGTCATCGACCCAATTCCTTCGAAGTACATCATAATTTTCCCAAGTGGCATCACACGGATTATAAAGATATTCTTCTTCAGCTTGATTTACCATAGAATGACCCGTCGGACAAAGTACACACTCCACATCATTCAAACCATAGTTCGGATTTTCATTAGTGAATGGTCGGAATGAACACATCGTTTCGCCATTATAAGGTGTATCGCCATAAATAAAATCCTTACTCCAATCAAAATTAAATCCCCATTCCTTATCCTGTCCATTATAAAAGAACATTGCCGGTCCAGTAAATCCTCGATAAGTTTCTCCATCCTTAACATATATGTAGTCTCTCTTTTTTCCAGTCTCAATTTCATCAATCTTAGACCAAATAAGGTCCCACCTCATAACAGGCTCCAGCCAATGGGGAGGTGGAAAGAACGAAAATTGTCCTCCCCTCTTATCAGAATGAATAAGTGAACTACCCGACCACTGCCATTGAAGTTCATTCTTCTTCATGATCCCATGATCATTCCTTTCAATAAGTTCCATAAATTTATCTCCCTGTGAAGATCCCTTAGACACCTGAATATCTGTCTTAGGCTTTGAATCCCTCTTATTTTTTGATGGTCGACGCTCCTTAGATTCCTTAAAAGTCATTGGACCAATCTTCATTTTTTTCAATCGTTTTGACCACTTTTCCCCTTCATATCCATCGTCCATAATTCGATTGTATGCCATTTCACGAGCATTCACTATTATACTCCCCCCTTCCCTATCGTCAGAAAAGCTGTTACTAAGAACATCGATCATATCCTCATTCTGAAAAGTAACATGTAGAGGGACATCATTAATCACAGCGTCGGCCCATGTCCCACGATTATTAAGGAATCCTTCCTTTTCCCCAACATCCTTCTTGTGGACAGGAAACCCATCCTTAAAATTGAATTTCTCAGAATCGCAGAAAGTCATTTTTAGATTTTCTTCTCTTTCTTCTTTAATGGATGTCCTTCAAAAACTTATCAAATTTTGATTTAAGGGATTATCATACAACTATTATATGAATGATATTAAAACATGTCATATATGTCTTGAAGATAAAGGCTATGAAGAAGAATTATTATTAAAAACATGTTGTCAAGCTTTCATCTGCAATGATTGCTGGACAAACTTACTACAAAATGATAATATTAATCAATGTCCCACTTGCTCCATATTAATAACTATACCAGAAGAACCTCCGGAACAAGGACATTTGATTAGTCAAAATAACATATATAATTATTGTAAATCATTATTTCATAGACTCTCAATATTAGTTAAATGGTCATTAATAGGGTATACGATGACCAGTCTTTTTATTCTTATACTATACCGCAACCTTGATGACTATTTTGATATAATGTATACTCTCAATAATATAATTTACTTTTGGCCAATTAACCTCTTCCTAGGTTACCTCATAACCATCATGTATGAATATTACAATAATATGACCTGTCAAATATGGTATAATAACTAAATACCCTTAGGACTAAATGAAATACCACAACCACAACTCGTCATTATATCTTTATTTATCTCAAAATTAAATTTACTCTCATACTGTCCCTTACTATAATCCTCCAACACATAATCTATAGTTGTTCCCAATAAAAACATCTCACTCATAGGATCAACATACACCTTTGTTCCATTATCCTCCATTACTGTATGATATTTATTTTTAACTATCTTATCATATAATTCTTTCTCTAATAAATCTAACTCAAAATTAAAACCATTACATCCCCCACTAGATGTAGAATATACAAATCCATACTCATTCTTAGATTTAGTTATAATATCACGTATCTTACTCCATGCATTTTGTGTTATTCTTATACTAGTCATTATATATTATACCTATTTATACTTTTAAACATATTTATTTAAAAAAACATACAATAGTGTTACTTATAAAGGATAGTAATTACACTATTCTATAACCACCGCCACTCATAATTTCTTGAAACCTTTTTTCATTAAATTCACCTTCATAATCTAATTGATCATAATCGTCCCATGATATTCTAAATTGTACAATTCTACGTTCCTTTCCAGGCATATTACCAGTCACCCAATTCCAGAAAGTAGTCGGTGGGGTTCGATGAAATACTTTATTATTATCAAATATTAATGCTATATATTCACTTTTCTCTACATCAAAATCTATAAATTTTGCTAAATCATATTTCGCAAAACTACTTTTAACAAATCGATTTGCTTTATTACCATCAACTTCTGTAGCCACTTCAGTCCAAGTTGTGTCATAATCTTCATCTCTATCAAATAACATAATTCTATAATCATGATCAGCAGAGGCAGAGCCGAATTCTGCCAAAGCATCTATATCCTGATGCAAAGTAGGACGAGGCGGAAGTGTCCTTGGAGCATTAGTACTAATTCCCGAAAATTGAATATATTCTGGTATTCCTATTCCAGCCATTGATAATATTTTAGGCATAAATTTTTCTAACAGAATATTTATATCACCTTGAGGAGTTTCAGACATCTGGAGTTTATGTTTAGGTCTCCAGTCCTTCCTTATTTGTTTAACATATTCGCGTGTTCCATAATAGCCAATTAAATCGCGACGGGCAGGGAGAATATCTGCTATGTGATCCCTTTCCATTTTTGTTTCTCCAAATTTATGAGTTTGAAAGTTTGGCTCACGATCATGAATATCAGTAAAATATGGATTTATATCATCGATCTGTAAATTATCATTTAATCTCAAATTATAGGATGTAACGGAATCACCAATGAGAGGTGATTTGATTATCTCCTGCTCTCTCAAAAATTTCCACGGAGTAGAGTGAGCACCATCTAATATTTGATGTATTCTTGAATCATATTCAATTAAACCAACACCTAATTTCTCTGCTATATCTAATCCATCCTCATTTATAGTAATATAATCGTTAATTGTTTTACCATGATCAAATATACCAGTAATATATATCATTGCTATAAATACCATTAATATTACCGTTATATAAGTTTTCTGAGAATCCCCTTTACTTTTATGCTGCTTATAATACTTATCGGTTTTTGCCATCATATCATCATAAGAAGGTACATGATCATCCGTCCAATGATCCCTTGAAGGTGAAGGTGACCGCGTATGTATTCTACTTTTACCTCCACCCTCCCTCCGTATCCCTCTTCTCCTTCCCCTTCCACGTACTCGTCCAGATCTCCCTCTACTCCGTTTATCACTTCTTCTTTTACTTCTACTTTTACTTCTTCTTTTACTTCTTCTATTAGATCTCGCCATGCTCCGACGTCTTCTAGTCCTCCTTCGTTCCATATATAATATATTATAAATTATTTTACCTCAACCTTCTTAATAACACCCACAGCAACAGTCTGCCTCATATCACGAACAGCAAATCTACCCAAAGGAGGATATTCGGTAAATGTCTCAACACACATCGGCTTCGTTGGCTCCAATTTAACAATTGAAGCATCACCATTCTTTATAGATTTAGGATTTTCTTCAATTACCTTTCCAGTCCGTCGATCTATCTTTTGAGTAATATCCTTAAATTTACATGCTATATGTGCTGTATGACAATCCAAAACAGGAGCATATCCATTTGATATTTGTCCAGGGTGATTCATAATTATCACCTGTGATGTAAAAGACTTAGTTTCCTGAGCAGGATGATCCTTATTATTACTAGCAACATACCCCCTCTTTATATCCTTTATTGATACATTCTTAACATTAAATCCAACATTATCACCAGGCATAGCTTGCTCCAATTTTTCATGATGCATTTCCACATCTTTACAATCCGTCACCACATCGCTCGGAGCAAATTTAATCGATGTTCCAGGTTTCAAAACTCCAGTCTCAACTCTCCCCACTGGAACAGTTCCCACTCCACCGATCTTATACACATCCTGTAACGGTAATCGTAATGGCTTATCAATTGGTCTCTTTGGTGGTTTAATATTATCCAATGCTTCCAATAAAGTAGGTCCCTTGTACCACTTCATATTATCACCACTTTCAAGCATATTATCACCGTGCCATCCAGAAATCGGAACAAATGGAATTACAGCAGGTTTATATCCAACCTTCTTAAGGAAATTTGATACCTCTCCCTTAATCTCCTCATATCGCTCTTTATTATATGGAGGGGATGTTGAATCCATTTTATTAGTCGCCACAATCATCTGTTTTACACCAAGAGTATAAGCAAGTAATGCATGCTCTCGAGTTTGACCATTCTTAGATATCCCTGCTTCAAATTCCCCAGTTGGAGAAGCAATCACCAATACAGCAACATCTGCCTGAGATGTTCCAGTTATCATATTTTTTATGAAATCCCGATGTCCAGGAGCATCTATAATTGTAAAATAATATTTACTTGTCTCAAATTTCCATAATGCTATGTCAATCGTTATTCCTCTCTCGCGCTCAGCCTTTAACTTATCAAGGACCCACGCATACTTAAATGAACTCTTACCCATTTCACTTGCTTCCTTTTCAAATTTTTCAATAACCCTCTTATCAATCCCACCACACTTATAAATTAAATGTCCGGTTGTCGTTGATTTACCAGCATCGACATGCCCTATCACAACTATATTTACGTGCTTTTTTTCTTTACCCATCAGATATTATTATATATATATTTCAAAATTTTTAAGTATTTTAAACATACAAAATATTTATTTTTATCTAAGTAATATTAAATGCCTAGAAGAGTTTCCAAACGTAGTACAAAATCACGTCGTTCGAATAAAGTTTCCCGGAGAAGAAATACCCGGAAAAGTAATGTTTCGAAAAGAAGAAATACTCGAAGAAGAAATGTTTCTAAAAGAAGAAATACTCGGAGAAGAAATGTTTCTAAAAGAAGAAATACTCGAAGAAGAAATGTTTCTAAAAGAAGAAATACTCGGAGAAGAAATGTTTCTAAAAGAAGAAATACTCG
>MDTA01099168.1_pt1 | contig 21860 bp, 19 predicted proteins | sample 811151 | NCBI WGS metagenome assembly MDTA01 (sample SAMN05326648, study PRJNA326480) | marine metagenome | isolation source: seawater | place: Indian Ocean: South | collected 2010 | reverse complement strand
GGAGTCGGCTTCCTGAAAGGATTTATTTTCGCTTAAGTCCTCAATGAATTGTGGTTGCCCAGTAGACAATGCTGTTCCGAAAGGCCCCCATTCACTGCCAATGCTTGTTAGTTTAAGGTAACTTCCAAGCGTATTAGGGGCATCGATGGATTGCTCGGTAATATGTGAAGGAATAGGTATTAACGGAGGGCAGGCTTCGCTTTGATATTGAGGCACAAGGCGGTTACCGGTCTTGTCCAGCAGGTAAAGGGCTGCACCATGTGTGTCGACAACTACTGCGGCTCCTCGAACGATAGTGCGGTGTAGTATGGTCGTTTGAGTGGAATCTTCTTTGATAAGGGTCTCTCCGAGTCCGTGCAGAAAATCGAACATTCGATGTTCTTCAATTTCAATTGCATCACGCTGGTAGCGCAGTTGCTTTATGATGCCGGATTGTGAGCGAAGAATGTAGACGAGGATAAGCAATGACGCCGTGGAAAATGCTAGGAGAATAAAGATGCCTGGGTTCATGACAAATCCAGCCTTCCCTTTGGTGAATGTGTTCCTCGAAGCATCTTGGCTATTACCATCTAGGAAGGATGGTCGTCCTGCATTTCCTTTTTCAGGAATTCGACCACGTCGTGGAAGCGCGTGGTATTCTCTCTACTAGTTGCACTGAGTTGTTGGTGGGCTTCCAGCACATGCGCATTATTTGCCTTTTTTTCCAGGTCAATGTGATCAAGAGGGTTTCCGCTCTCAATCAGCATAGGCACTTGATTTCGGATATCGGGCCACTTACTGCCATCTTCATCTAGGGTTAGCAACTGATCAAGACCAAGGCTTTGGATAAGTTGGAGGTTGCGGGCATTGGCGTTGAGAATTTCAAAGCTGGATTCCCTTTCGTGATCTTGATGCTTTACAATGCCTACCATTGTTCCCATGAAGGTGGAATCCATTACTGGGCAGTTTTCCAGATCGATCACGAATTTTGTCGCTCCACGTTTGATCATGCGCAGGGCGAATTCCTTGAGCTCGGGGCTGTTCTGGAATGAGCCTTTACCTTCAACTCTGATCCAAACAACTCCATCTTGGAATTGTCCGACATAAATAGGCGCAATGGCGTTCACTTGAGAAATAAAAAGCTCTTAACAAAGAAGTGCTGAGTATGCCTATAGGCAAGGGGAATCCTCAATTCAGGAGATGATTTCTTTTTTGTGCACGAAACAAAAGCAGGCAGTAGCAATTACCAGAGGTATGACTGGTCATGGGCAATAACCCGCCCATTGCGTATAATAGAGACTCGCCAGGAGGTGACCCGCCCCCCACTCTGATACTCTGCTCCGGTTACCTGGAAACGACTTTTGTTTCTTGGATAAGGCGTATTGACGGCAAATTCCTGAACCTTGACCGCAACGCCTGTATTTTCCTGGCGGTATTCCAGTCGGATAACGGCAGGGGTCCGTGCGTTGTCTGTCCACCAGAAAACATAATAGTGTCCGTAGCGATCCTTACGATCTTCGCTGGTGATTGCACCGTGCAGGTAGTGCCGTTGCTCAAAACGAATCATTGGGTCGACAGAGGCAGGCTGCTTGGCAGGATCGAGCAGGAAATATTTGGAATTGGTGATGGCGGTTGCTGATTGATGCAGGTTGTTAGACTGGCAGGCCACACCCATCAGTGAAGTGAAGATGCCGGCAAAAATTGAGCAGTGTTTGGAAGGGCTCATGTAGTTAATTGGTCAAGATAATTAAATCTTATGGGATAGGGTGTCAATCGAGTGGCAACAGGTCGGTAAAAGCTTTAATTCCTCCTCAATCCCTATTGTTTGTCTATTTATTGACCCGACTAGGGGTTGGAAAGGTGGAATTCTTGCCTGAATGATAAATTTTTACTGGATATTAGCAATTATGAACTATCCTGCATGGTAGCAGGTTTCCGCTGGCTTGATTACATCAGTCATTCTTAATGGATCACGAAGTAGACCAAATAGTTTCTGATTTGCTCGGCTCCTATCAGGAAGTCGGTGGAATCAATCGTATCGATTGCTCGAATTTGCCATCGAAGCGGGCCATTGGTGCTGTTTGCGAGGATTTGCTTCGCCTTGCTTTCCCCGGGTTCCTCGACACCGAAGCCATCGCTTCCGATGAACTGGAGGAGGAAACTACCCTGCGGGTTGGCAAGGTCATAACCGCCCTTGATAAGGAGGTTACCCGTAGTTTGCGCTTTGGTGCAGGGAATGACGATATGCCCGTAAACCTAGCTCATGAGACGGTCTGTTCTTTTCTAAGGCAATTGCCAAGTATCCGTAGACTTTTGCGTACTGATGTGGAAGCTGCCTATGATGGCGATCCTGCCGCCAAGAGTTTTGATGAGATTATCTTGGCTTATCCATGTCTTGAGGCGATAGCCATCCAGCGAATGGCGCGTATTCTTTATCAAGAGGAAGTCCCGTTAATTCCTCGGATGATGACGGAATGGGCACATGCTAAAACTGGTATTGATATTCATCCGGGAGCAAAAATCGGATCGCACTTTTTTATTGATCATGGAACCGGCGTTGTTGTTGGCGAAACCTGTGTGATTGGCCACCATGTTAAGCTTTATCATGGTGTGACCCTTGGTGCCCGAAGCTTTCCTAAGGATGACGAGGGAAACCCAATCAAGGGAATTAAGCGTCACCCAAATGTCGAGGATTGGGTGACTATCTATCCTGGTGCCACAATCCTCGGTGGTGAAACCACAATTGGTGCCCGCAGTACTATTGGTGCGAGTGCTTTTATAATGAAGAGCATTGAGCCTGATTCATTGGTAGCACTTCCGGAAGTGGCTCATGACATCAAGGATAAATCAGCACACCGGAGAATTTCCGAGGAAAAGAAGGGAAGTTAAGCTTAAATGTTGCCTGAGTATCGACAACTGAATCTTGAATTGCCGGGCCTAGTGGAACAAAGGCGGCCCATTAAGAAGCCGCGTTCGCCTCGACGGAGGAAGCGGCTCGCGAAAACAGTCGAATTACTTGGCTTGTTTGAGGTTGTGCCGCCCCCTGATCCTGTTAAGCGAGCGCAAATTGCCCAGGAGCGTGGCTTAAAGATAGATGTTGGTTTGACGGCTCAGGCTCGTGAGCTTGTTGAGGCAATGGGCTTGGATGAGCTAGCTGAGCAACTGCAGGTATACTGGAATCCACGGCTTATTACCACGGCGGGGTTGGCGCATCATTCCACTTCACGGATCGATCTGAATAGTCGATTGATCGATTTTCCTCCGGATGAGCCAGGGCGAACGCTTCGTCATGAGTTGGCCCATCTTGTCGCTCATTACCGTGCGGCTGGTCGGGGCATTCAACCACATGGACCTGAGTGGAGAGAGGCATGCGCTGCATTGGGTATTCCAGGAGAGCAAAGATGCCATGATCTTCCACTGGCACGTCGCTCAGTGAGACGAAAATTTGCTTACCAGTGTCGTAATTGCGGAATCATTGTGCCAAGGGTTCGAAAATTAAGTAGACATTCAGCTTGTTACCCATGCTGCCGTACTCACAACCGAGGTCGTTACAGCAAGCGCTTTCTTCTTGACCCACTGCCTCTTGAAGAGGCAAAAAAACTGGCGCCGGAGCATTCATGGGCATGATCTTCCAAAAGTTATCCACCAGTTTCTAGCTAAGCTTATGCACAATCGATATGCATTAATCCTCGCTGGAGGTTCCGGCGAAAGGTTCTGGCCCTTATCGCGCCGTGCTACGCCCAAGCAGTTGCTAAGGCTATTCGGGCAAGAGACACTGCTTGAGGCTGCCTTGTCCCGTCTTAGGGGCTTATTGCCTAGGGAAAATATACTGGTGCTTACCAATATTGAACAGGAGGCTGCTGTGCGAGAGTTGATTGCCGGGCAGTTGCCTGAAGAAAATATCGTTAGTGAACCGGCTAAGCGTGATACTGCCGCCGCAATTGCTCTCGCAGTGGGGTGGGTTGCTGCGCGTGATCCTGAGGCCAGCATGGCGGTATTGCCAGCCGATCACCTTATTCAAGACGAAGTCGCTTTTACCGATACATTGAATGCTGCGTTCACGGTTGCCGAGAATTCAGATGCAGTCGTAACCCTTGGGATCAAGCCCACCTGGCCATGTCCCAGTTATGGTTATATTGAGAGGCAGAATGCGGTGCAGATTGCAGGTTACGAGAGCGATATCCCGGTTTTTGAGGTTATTCGTTTTCGTGAGAAACCAGATACGGCAACAGCGCAGACATTCCTAGATGCGGGCAACTTTACCTGGAATTCCGGAATGTTTATCTGGTCACTTAAGACGGTTATTGCAGAGTTCACTAGGCATGTTCCGGCACTGGCGGCATTCGTGGAGGAGGTGCGGACGGCAGAGGACTTACCTGCACTACTCAACGAGAAATTCTGCAAATTGGAAAAAATATCGATCGATTTTGCGTTGATGGAAAAGGCAAGCCGGGTTCTGAATATTGAAGCTTCCTTTAAATGGGATGATGTTGGGAGCTGGATTTCTGTAGCCGGTTATCTCGATGCCGATGCCAATGAGAACCGCAGCAATGCCCGGATATTCCCACTCCATTCAGCCAATAATGTCGTTTATTGTGCAGATGAGGAAAGTCATGTTGCGCTACTGGGAGTAGAGAACTTGATCGTGGTGCAGACCGGTGATGCACTGCTTGTAGCCCACAGGGATAACGCGGATCAGATTAAAGGCCTGACCGGGGGTATCCCTAAAAAATTGCTCTAAGGGTTGAACCCACGAAAGGGGTAACCATTCTTCAGGGCGAGATACGCGTGACCTTCAGCCTGAAAAATCCTATGGCATTTGCAGGCATAGCCACCTCGCGGATTTCAAAAGAGTCGAACGTCCCCGTGACAACGGCAGCAGCATCGGTCCAGGTGACTAGGTCTGTGGATAGCTGAGGCTGGTAAATTAAGTCGGTCTTATCGGTATCAGCGACGAACTGAAGTCTGGGCATGGCTTGAGTATTGACAAGACTTGGCTCTCCTTGCTGGTCAGAAGCTAGGGGGTTGCCTCCAATTGCATATTCCAGCAGGTTAGTCCTTCCATCACCATCAGGATCTGCCGTCTCTGCAGCAATTTCAGTGTCCAGTAATTGCTGTGCACTGAATTGATCACTCTGCCATTTTTCATAGCCGCTTGCAGGAATGGCGCCCGTTAGCTCTATGCTGAATCCCTGCAGGGTGCCATTATCGAACTCGGAACCATCGCTGACGTTCAGAGTCCAGACTCCGGTTGGGTTTTCACCCCAGTGGTGGACTGAAAGAAAGGTGTAATTTATGTCCTTATTGGGATCATCATGTGTCTCGGAAAACCTGCTGACGGTACCATCCGGGGATGTAAGCGAGATGGCTAGGTCGCCACGGTATTTGTGTTCAATGTTTACCGTTAGCTGCACATGTTCGATTCGCATCTGGCTGGCGGGAAATTCAACGGACGCCTCGATCCCTGATGGTTGGTTATCGGGAATCGGGATCTGGAGATTTGATGATGTTTGGGAGATTGATTGCCTTGGTCCAAGATTTTGCCAGCTTTCCGCCATCGACACTGCGGCTTGAGCATCTACCATACCGGCACCGTAGCCGTGATGAAAACTGTAACCGGCGCCATTTGTCGCCCAACCAGGATCACTGGCGATATTGATTCTTTCGGCACTGCGGATCAGTATTTCCTGCATATCTCGCCAGCCAAGATCCGGGTTAGCCTCCAGTATCAGGGCTGCCACTCCTGCCACCAGCGGTGTGGCTGAGGAAGTTCCGCCGAATTCGTCCGTGTATTGGCCATTTGCAACGACCGTGGTTGTTGTGATGGAGGGGTCACCAAAGTCCCCGTCTGAAGGCGCGCAAACCAACACGTTGGCCCCTGACTCAGAGTAGAAAGCCTGTTGCCTACTGTAGTCGACAGCGCCGACCGAAATAGTTTCCGGGGCATTGTTGTAGCCCTCATAATTTGAATAATCTCCTTGGTCACGCCCGTTGCCTGCTGCCCACATATAGATTGTGCCAAGCCCGCCACGCCCATTTTCAGTTCCATTGACAAATGCTGCAGCTACAAGCGGATCGAGTGGGTAGAGTTCATCTCCACTGTCAAATTCACCCCAACTGTTGCTACTGATGTCGATAATACCGGTTTCCCAGGTGAGAGCCTCGGCATCTTCCGCCGCAGAGGTGTCTCCTGCGATCAGGCGTAAACCTACAAGGGTTGCCCTGGGAGCCGCTCCCGAAATTCCGATGCCGTTGTCTCCACGTGCAGCTGCTACACCTGCGCATGAAGTTCCATGATCATCTGACTTCCTCCTTGGTGTTGGATCATCAGGGGAATTATCGTTCCAGTCATGATCGATGGCCGTATTCATATTTGCTGCCAGGTCCGGGTGTGCAACTTCGACTCCGTCATCGACAATTCCTATGGTTATACCGGTGCCGAGGTAAGTGTCCCATACGGATGTCACATTGACATCGTGGCCGATAATGCTGCCATTTTGTCCAGTGTTTTTAAGGTGCCACTGATAACCGGAATTCGAGGAATTCCAGGAAAAGAGGGGGTCATTGGGCGTGAAGCGCTTGGTCTTGCGGGAGCCCATCAGAGGGCGGGCTGCAGCAATACCAGGCAGTTTGGCGGTATCTTGCAGCATACGCAAAGAGTCTCCTGGCTTGGCGAAGGAGAGGATAACGTGGCGTTTGCTGAAATGTGGGATTTTAAAGCTGCTGGCCCTTGCCGCCTTGGCAATGAGCATTGCAGGGATGGTGCCGTCCATGGTGACAAGAATGCGGCGGCTAAGACTTTTCCTGAAACGTGCGATGCGTGGTTTCCCCGTTTCGTAGAGAACTAAATCAAAACTGGCCGCTTCTCTAATCTCCTGGGCTGCAGCGTAGGCAGCCGTTTCAGAGGTGTTCTTCTGTGGCTGAATTTTGAATGAATGATCCGTGCCTTCAGTGGGTCGGCAATGCAACTCATCGCAGGCTACTGTATAACTTCGAATGCCTGCTCCATCGTTAAGGCTATATTCCTGCATCATCTGAGCTGAAGCACTTGCGAGGAAAGTGATGCTGGTGATGAGCAAAATGCGGGAAATCATTGGATCTATATTAGAGAAGAGGAGTTTCTATGACAAGTTCCTTAGGAGATTATGATCTTTGTTCTCAACCCATGTTTACGAAGGAAAAGGGAGCATAGTGGCCCAAAATGAATTTTTTCTGCAGACTTGCGTCATAGGGTTATTGCGCTTTAGCCTGTGGGATATGAAAGAAACAATGCATCGCAGATCTTTTTTACAGACAACATCGGCTACCGCGTGCGGCATCGTGTCCGGGCTGGCTGCGACCAAAGGAGTTCAAGCAGCTGCGGAAACGAAGATTTCGCTCGGCTACGACAATTTTGCAGTTCGGGCGATGGGGTGGAAGGCGCCACAATTGATCGATTACGCGGCTTCCCTGAAATGCGACACGCTTTTCATCACAGACTTTGGCCCCCTGGAGAAGCTGGATGACAACGCTTACCTTGGTGACCTAGCAAAAATGGCTTCTGACAAGGCCGTCAAGATCCTGCTGGGATCATGGTCGATTTGTCCTACAGCAAATCGTTTCAAGAAGGATTGGGGAAGTGCCTCTGAGCACCTCCGGCTGGGTGTTCGCATGTCCAAGGCCCTTGGTTCGCCGGCTTTTCGGGTGATCCTAGGTGATCGGACGGACCGTTTGAGCGAGGGCGGCATTAAGGCCCGTATTGCCGATACTGTTGCAGTGCTCAAGGAGAACAAGACCTATTGTGTAGACCATGGGGTAAAGATTGCGATGGAAAACCATGCCGGCGACATGCACTCAACAGAACTTGTCGAGTTGATCGAGGAGGCGGGTAGCGACTTTGTTGGCGCGAACATGGATTCCGGCAATGCGGTATGGACACTTGAGGATCCCGTGGAAAATCTCAGGAACCTTGGCAAGTATGCCCTGACAACCAGCTTGCGTGATACTGCAGTGTGGGAGAGTGAGAATGGAGTTACCGCCCAGTGGACCGCGATGGGTGAGGGAAATACTGATTTGAAGACATACTTTGAGCTCTATGCAAAATTGTGCCCAGGTACAGCTGTGAACATTGAGACGATTTCCGGCTTCAACCGTGAGTTGAAGATACGGGACAAGGAGTTCTGGAAAGCATGGCCTGAGGGCAAGCCGAAGGGCTATGACAAGTTTCTTGCTTTGGCGAAGAAGGGTAAGCCTCGCAAGGCTTGGTCTGCTCCTGCAGGAATTAGCAAGGAGAAGGCCAATCAGAATTACCAGAAGAATGAGATTGCCAAGAGCATTTTCTTTTGCAGAAAAAATCTTGGCCTAGGCCTGCGCTAATGATCCGGATGGCGCATTCGTGCGGGATTGAGAATAGGCAGCCAAGTTGCGCAATCCTTCTGTAAATAGAAGAAAGTTCTGCGGTATACTTCTGCAATGTTTAGCTGTTTAAAGAATGGTGCAAGAACGCTGTTTGCAAGATTTCGTTCGTTTGTGCTTTCCATTTCCGCTCCTCGCCAAGCTGATCCGAATGCAATAAACATTTCCATTGAGAGGCTCAGGAGCCTTCCCCGATATCAGGACAAGAAATGCCTGACCTTATTCGGGCATAAGGTTTACTCCCAATGTGATGAGGATGGAATTATTCGTGAGATTTTTCAAAGGATTGGCCTCACGAGTAAAACGTTCGTAGAGTTCGGGGTTGGTGACGGGCTTGAGAATAATACACTGGCATTGTTGTTTGATAGTTGGCGGGGTTTGTGGATAGAGGGGTCTGACCGTTTAGTGGGCAGGATCAGAGAAGGGCTTAAAAATACGATAGAATGCGGCCAGCTTCAGGTAATCAATGACTTTGTGACAAGGGACAATATTAACAGCCTTATTTCCTCTGCCCTTGGAGAAACGGAAATTGACCTGTTGGTAATAGATATTGATGGCAATGATTTCCATGTTTTTGAATCCATTACCTGTATTAATCCGAGGGTTGTCGTCATTGAATACAACGCGAAGTTTCACCCGCCCATGCAATATTGCATGAGCTATGAGGAGGGGCATCACTGGTCTGGGGATGATAACTTCGGTGCATCACTGAAATTTCTTGAGGAGAAATTCAGCAAGAAGGGGTATTCCCTAGTTGGGTGCTCATTAAGCGGTGCAAATGCTTTCTTTGTCCGTGAGGATCTGGTAGCTGACAGGTTTATGGAACCCTATACGGCTGAGGTTCACTATGAGCCGGCAAGGTATTTTCTGGGAAAACTTACTTCGGGACAAAAACCAAGTTATAAGACTCTGGATCAATCGATGATGATACGCGGAAGATGATTAGGTTTTTTTGCTTTTAGGACACGATAGAAATGCCCTAAAGCAAGATTGCGGGTTCTTTTAGGAGAAGAATCCAAGAACAGTTTCAGCAGTCACTTCGGTCAAGTCCTCGCAAACAAGGTGTGCCTTTTGCAGGCTTTCAGCAGGGTGAGTGGTAGCAACTGCGATTACTTGCATCTTTGCCGCTAAGCCTGCCTCAATGCCTACGTGAGCGTCCTCGAATACAACGCTATATTCCGGCGTGCCGCCGGCTTTCTCTGCAGCTTTGAGGAAAACTTCGGGATCGGGCTTGCCTTCCTGAACGTCCTCTGATGCGGTGATCGCTGCAAAAAAACTGCTAAGCTTTATAATCTCCATGATCGCTTCGATATTGGCACGTGGTGTTGATGAACCCACGGAGCACGGGATATCTGCTTCTTTGAGTGAAGTAAGCAGTTGGCAGACCCCTGCAAGTGGTTCGATGCCTTCGGCGCGGACCAGTTGGCGATACAGGTGCTCCTTGCGGTCGGCAAGGCGTGCAATTTCCTCTGGTTGCTGCGTGTTTGGCCAATGGCTAAAGAATTTGGGAATGATTGCCTCATTGCGCATACCGAAGGATTCCTTAAAGAAACCTGCAGGCAGGCAATTGCCTTCCTCTTGAGCCAGTATCGACCAGCTGTGTTCATGCTGGTCGTGGGAATCAATAATTACTCCATCCCAGTCGAAGATAGCAGTAACCTTCATTGAACCACCTGTTTAATAATCAATTTGCGAGTGGATTTTAATCAAGCCTTCTAATAATTCCAAAGCGCTGTTCAAGAGCGGCATCCACTCGCGCTGCAAGGTTTACGTCGACAAAGATCAACTTCGGGTAGGATTCAAATTCTATCCGGTGCTGGTTTCCTTCCGGATTTAGTGAGGCTTCGTGCAGGTCCTTGATGTCGTTAATGGCCTTTCCATTAAATTTGGTGACGATCAGGGTGCTAAGCTTTTCATATCCGAGTGTGGCAGGGGTGGGTATTGCCCGAACCATTAATACCAGTTTGCGGCGCCCCTGCTTTTCATACATTTCTGGATTTGCGTTTGCCATCAATAACTTGATCGGCGCCCGATTTTTCCAGTCATTCCCAAATAGCTTGAGGAAAGGAAGAGTTAGCTCTTGAAATACAAGGCCACCGACTACCGCAAACTTAGGTCCGCGGTCGAACATATACGGATCGATCAGCCAGTCCTCCGCGGGCCTGCGGATGAGCTTTAAGCTTATCAACTGTTTTTTGCCGTTGCGTAGAATCCCAACTTGCAGGTTGTCTCCGGTGAATGGTTTGCCCCGAACCAAGTGACTGAGGCTTAGCTTGCCCCAGACGGGGTGGTCATAATTGCCTCGTGCGTCTATGGGATTTCCGTCGATATCAAGAATAACGTCACCTGCCTTCAAGCCGGCGGCGGCAGCGGAAGCTCCCGGAACAACTTCATTGATGTAAATTCCGCCTTTTTCCTCACTGAGCTTGAGATACTTGCGAAACTGCTCATCAAGTGTTTGTGAATACCCGATTCCCAAGTTCGGGAAACCGGCATACTCACCGTCTTCCAAGTCCTTCAGGAAATGAGAGATAATAGATGCCGGCAGAATACTGGAAACCTGATCTTTGCTAGAATAACTGACCAGCAAACCTGCTAATTGTCTGTCTTTTGCAACTGGCAGCGTGAAACTGCCTGAACGATATTGAACAGTGCCGTTTGCTCGCACGGTGAGAAACATTGAGGAATCGAGGAAGTAACGTCCTACTTCCGCCTTGGAAACTTTGATCTCTGTGGTGACCGGAGTGCCATTGTTTTCAAACTGCCATGCTTCGACTTTGTCTCCGGGTTGAAGCTTATCGGCTAATTCAAAGGGAACCCGGTCAGCTAGAAACTGGGCATCGGAAACGGGCTGCAGAACTGCGAGGTTTGCTTCGTAGTCAACGGCGACAACTTTTGCAATTGCCTTAGCTGCAGTATCCGCTTTTTCCAGCTCTATATAGGTTGCGTCGGTTACCATCTGGGCGGTTACAAGCACTCTGCCGCCAGGAAGGACAGCCCCGAGCCCAAGCCGGCTCGACGGAGCGGATTTCTGCCAAGGTTGAATCAGATTGAAGGCCTGCATGGTTGTGTTCACGCGGACAACGGATTTTTCTGCGGATGTCGGGGCAGCCTTTATGGTTGCCGTCACCATTGCTGCAAGGAGCAAAAGCATGATCGGGATTTTCATCAGAATTTTCATTTGAGGGTGAGTGGGAAAGGTTTGTTAGAGGCTTGTTAGAGACGAGACAGTCAGGTCAGGTAATTCTATTGTTCTTCCAGATAGTGATCTCTAATCACGTTGTATTTTTCCTGGATGCGCTTTTGAGCTGCTGCCACACGGGATCTATCGATGACGAGTGGCCTTCCTTGGCCGAGCAGTCGGATCGTGATGAAGTCACCGTCGCTTTTACCCAAAGCCGAATGGATGTCTTTTAGGGTTTTAATCTTTGTCCCATTTACCTCATCAACGATGCTTTGGGAGAAGGATGAGAAGTAGGAATTGATCGAGTCCGGCAGAATCGAGGTAAGAACGATGACCTCCGGGCGTTCCTTGTAGATTGAGTCTGAAACGTAGGCGTCGTAATGGTAGCGCACCTGCAGGTCTTTAATATTATGGGCTGTCATCAGGTTGCGGTCCATGGGTTGGAAGACCAGGCCAGCAAACATGACATAGCGGGGCTTCTTGTCATACTGCTTGGCAGTGATCAGGTAGGGAAGGAAACGCTTCAGTGTCACCTTGGCGGAAACCAGCTTTTGTTCGCGCCATATCTTTAGGTTGATGACATCACCGGCAAATTTCCGCTCAACGATTTCGTTCATGTTTACATCCTCGCCTTCATAGTTAATAAGACCGTTGGATTTAACAGGGAGGCCGTCTATGGCCATTAATACATCACCTGTTTTCAGGATGCCGCCGGCTGATCCGTCGGCTTCTGCATTGGCGACCATGATGCCAATGCCGTCATTGGCAAGCCCTAGGGCGGCCCGCTGTGCAGGATTAAGCAGGGTGAATTCGCTCATTGTGAGGTCAACATAATGGTCATATTGCCCATCCTCGATATCCTTGAGAAACCTTCTAATGACAGGTGGTGGTATCATGTAGCCGGTATTTTGTGCCACATTTCCGGAATATCCCTGAAAGGCTACACCCACAACCTTTCCGTTTTGCAGGACTGGGCCACCCGAGTTGCCTGGGTTGATAGCGGCATCAATTTGCACCGTCAGGTGCAGGTCTACAGCACTATGGGAATAGCTGAGGAAATCGATACGCGAAACGACTCCTGAGGTGATCGAGATGCGTTCACCGCCGATTGGATAGCCAATTACCTTGACGGTGGTGTCAAGTTGCGGCAGTTCACCAACCTCAAAAGGCTCAACTCCCTCAAAGGCGGACGGATCTTCAAGCTCAAGCATGGCCAAGTCACAGTCATGGGCGATATGGAGTATTTTTGCACGATAGGGCTTGGCGTCCCCGACTTTCTTAATGTAGACAATGCGACTGTTGCTAACCACGTGGGCATTAGTAACAAATTTGTTTGGAGCTACTAGCCAGCCGGTGCCGTTGCCTCCAGAATCACGGCCGGAATTCCAAGGTGTGCGGTAATCGGGGTTGAGTGAGGAGTTTTCAATTCGGACAACGGCCTCGTATTGGTTGGACTTCTTTGTATCTTTTGCCGGGAGAGCTGAGCTGGATATGGCAAAGAGCGTCAGGGCGGCGATCGTGGGAACCGGGAGGCTTGTTATTGGTTTCATGTTGAGAGGTTTTTTTGGGGTAAATTTCAGAATGTTTTGGGTATTGTCGGCGGGGTCGAGCTTAAAGCAACACCCCTTATAAAAACAAGTAGCAGCTTTTTAACGGCTACGACAGGACTGTGGTCGATGTCGGGGCCGTGAATATTGCCCAGAATACGCTTTTGGTGACGCGTATTTGGCTTAGCATGCTTGCAATGCGCATTGTTTTATTGTCGGCACTTGGTGCCCTCCTGCTAAGCCCGGTCGTTTCCGGGGAGCAGCGCTACACTGCGTTTGCGGATCCGACATTTCCGATTTTTGGGCTTTCCGTTGACGCTTCGGTTGGGGACACGTTCCGTTCAAATTGGGTGCCTCGGGGTGTGCTGGTGCGCCTTTCCAAAGACTTCTGGGCACTTTATGATGTTGATCTTGTGCGCCTAGCTGCGGTCTGGCAGGGGCCGTTTCCTCGAGGGGTCACAATTGCCCAGCATTCCTACCAGAATACCAAGAAGAAGGCTGGTGGAGGGCAGAAGGCAGTTCCCAGTATTGATGGAAGTGTTTTGCATGGATCAGGGATGTATCCGGGTATCCATGCCGGAAAGATCACCTCCCAGCGCGGGGATCCACGGGATCATGGTCCGGATGAGGATGAGTTGGGGCGCGGACCGATTGATTTCGAGAAATTTGGCAGGTGGCGAGGCGTGGAAGCTATCGAGGATGAGGCGGTTATCATTATTCAATCTGCTGGAGGAGTAATACGTGAGGTAATACGACCGCTGCGCCAGGGTAATGGATTCTCCAGAACGTTCCAGTTTTCAGCCCTTAAGGAAGAGGTTTTCATATTTCTCGGTGAGGGGTTGTCAACGAGAGTGGAGGGTGACTGCAGGTTCCTTTCCAGCAAAGGTCAGAGTTTCGTGAGGATTGGCCCGGGAAGTGGCACGGCATCAGTGCTTTTTGGAAAGGGAGAACTGGTGTCCGGTGAAGCCATCCGGAATAAGAGCCGTTGGTCCAAAAAGGTGGTAACCCGCGGTATTCGTGGCCCAAGCGGTAAGACGCCCTATGTTCGAGACCGCATTGCCCTACCACTAAACAATCCTTCACAACGTCCGGTGCGCCCCACCTCGATTGCCTTTTTTGAGGACGGTCGGGCGGCGGTGAGCACTGTGGATGGCGATGTCTGGATTGTCTCCGGACTCGACAATGATTTAAGCGCTGTTTCCTGGCGGCGCTTTACCTGTGGTTTGCATGAACCTTTCAGTGTTGCAATTCGGGATGGTGAGGTGTTTATCTTCGATCGTTCGGGGTTAAAGAGGCTAAAGGATTTCAATGGTGATGGTGAAGCGGATTTTCATGAGTGGTTTTGCCATGACTTCTGGCAGAGTGCGGAGACCCGTGATTTTCCGCATGATATGGTTTTGCGGCCGGATGGCGGATTCTATCTGGTTAAGGGTGGCCAGCAGAATGACCACCTTTCAAGGCATAGCGGGCGGGTTTTGTCTATTTCGCGCGATGGTGAATCCGTGGAGATTTTCTCCAGCGGGCATCGTAATGCTTTTCTGGGTATTGATCCTGATACAGGGGATCTCTTTGCCTGTGACCAGCAGGGGCACTGGGTGCCTGCAACACCGGTGCAGAGATTAAAGCGAGGAGGGTATTACGGGTTTAAGCGAGCTGCACCACCGAGGATTTCAGAGCCTGCTATTGAGCCCCCGCTTACATGGCTGCCGCACCGTGCTGCGCAATCCGCAGTTGATGTCATTGCCGGTGTTGATGAGCGGCTCGGAGGTTTAGCCGGATCGTTGGTGTGTGTGGATTATTTCCGGCCTGGATTAATTAAGGTTTACAGGAGAGGTGCCGGACTACGTCTTGGCTCTGCTTTTTCATTTCCGCTCCTGAAGGGCGCTATCAACCCGCTAGACGGGAATTTATATCTGGTGGGGTTCCAGATTTGGGGAACGGCATCGGGAGATTTGGCTGGTTTTGGCCGACTTCGCCGTGATAGGTCTGTGTCAGATAATACTCCTCTGGACGTCATGATTGGGCGGCATGGAATCCTGTTGCGCTTTGAGCACGAGATCGATCGGGAAATGCGAGGGGATATTTCCCGGTATCACCTCCAGTCTTGGAATTATCGCAGATCTGCCGGTTATGGATCTGGGCATTTTCGCAATGACGGCAGCGCTGGTCAGGATCCTTTGGGAGTTGCCGGGATTTATGTTTCTGCCGATGCCCACAGCCTCTTTCTCCACGTGCCGGGTATGCCCGCGGCAGACCAGATGCGTATGGTTTACTCGGAATCTGCCGGCCGGGAACAGGTTATTTTTCTTAACCCCCGTGCTCAGGAAGACATTGACCTTGCTACTTCAGTCTTTGAGGGATTGGACCTGTCGAAGGAGGCCGCAGCAGTAAGCGGGGGCGGGGTCACGGAACCCACAGGTCCTGCATCGGCTGCGCGTGGAAAAACAATCTCAATAAGCTATGGATGTATTGCTTGTCACTCCACGGATGGCTCAACAGAAGGCAAGGCAGGTCCGAGTTGGGCGGCATTGCATGGTTCGAGGCGTGAGTTTATTGACGGAAAATCCAAAGTTGCCGATGATGCCTACTTGCGTGAGTCCATTCTCGACCCGGCGGCCAGGGTGCTTAAAGGTTATAATCCAAAGGATGTTGGAATGCCAAGTTACCGCGGGATTCTCAATGATCAGGATATTGAATCGGTAGTCATGTTCATCAAGTCTCTTAAGGGCAACTAATGAAGAGACGAGCAGCTTGTGAGTGACCTTTGTCAGGCAAGTTTATCGCCGGTGCAAGCCAGCCCATCATGAATCTTTATGATGACCTGTGCTTCATCACAAACTTGATTACTGGTGCCAATGGTCTTTAAGAAGCGGCACGCCCCTGTCCCGACGCATGCTTTTGCATAGGATTGCAACCATCGGGTATGCTTTGCAATCAGCTTGTCAGGCACCGGCCAGTTTGCGGGTGCTGCTTTCATGCCAATGCGCCAGGGTTTTGCGGTTAACCGCGCCCGATAGCAAGATTGTTTCTCGCAGAGTCGCGTGAAAAGTGGGTCTGCTCCAAAAGATTGGAGGATGTTTTTACTGACGCCCCTTTTGGGATCGTAGACTTTGTCGGTGACTAAAAGGCGGAATCCATTCGGAGTTTCATAGCATCTGGCGGCGAAATCGGGATGCAAAGAGGCGGCTTTTTCAATTTTAGCCAGAGTTACCGTATAATGGGTGGATTTTTGTCCGGGGTTCTCGGTTTTTTTCCCGGGGAAAAGCAGCCCAAGACAGCCACGCGCCGAGGGTTGCAGGTAGAATTCAGGCAGGTCAATATCCACGAACATGATCCCTGCGGTATTGAGTATAAGTGGCCCTGACTTGGCCCTTGTCACCACGGCACTTAGACCTGATTCTCCTGAGATTTCTTCAATACGCTCTTCTCTAAGCGGGCGGTCCTCATATTCATACCATGAGTTCCATTGAGGCTGAATTCCTTTTTTAAAGCGCTCTACGACTCGGGCAAGTCGTTTTTCGGAGAGTTGCTTGGCGGCTTCCTCAGAATTGTCATCCCATCCCCAGACGTTCAGCGGCAACTGAGCACCACTTTCCGGGTTGGTGGCTTCAGATGAGCTAAGGTGCCAATAGCGTGGAAAATACAAAGTCGGTTAGCATTGGGGCAGACACCCTGCTCTGCCCTGGTTTCGAAAACGGTTATTTCTTTTTGTCCTCAATCACTACGGCATGAATGATGGCTTCCCGGAGTTGTTCCCTACCAAAAAGGTGGGTGGGTGATTTAATGCGGTCTTTTTTCCGCACAAACTTCAGGTTCTTCGACCGGCGCCTTGATTTTCCCTGTGCCAGCAATTCAGCAACATCTCGAATCGCATCGTTGGAGTTTTTCGAATTGCGTGGGAGCCAAGGTATGCGGGCGAGTATGGACATCATAATGGTAGCGGAATTAGACTATATAACCTCTTTTGATTATTAATATAACCTAAGTAAGTCAAGAGAAATGTGCATGACACTCTGCTCATCTTTCTCAGTCTCTTTGCTCAGGCGCTCTTTGTGTCACCCTTCTGATTTACCGTGCACTAAGGTGCGCTCAATTGGCGACCGTTGTCCTTAGCCGAGAGCTGTTCCAGAAAAGGTACTGCATTGCGCGCCCATTCAGCAGGTTTCTCACAATTGGCAGCGGCATCACCCCAACATTGCCGCAGCATGTCAGTATCAATCACCCCGGGATTGAGTGAAACGGCGGCTAGGTCACCGGGTAGTTCCTGTGCTAATGCAGCCGTCAGCCCCTCAACAGCCCACTTAGTGGCGCAATAGGGGGCCACATCTGAAGAAGTTGAGCGGCCCCAACCAGAACTCAGGTTTACAATAACACCAGTGCCCTGACTGATCATTGGGCCAGTGAAATGGCGAATCATGTTTGCGATCCCGTTGATATTTACTGCAGTTAACCGATCAAACTCAGCTGCAGGTATTTCCCATAATGGTGCCGGGTCATTCATTAGTGCAGCGTTATTCACCAGTAAATCTGGGCTGCCGTGCGTTTTCACTACTTGCTCGGCAAATGCCTTTACAGAGAGGTCATCGGACACGTCAACCACATCAAAAAGGTGCTCCGGGCCAAGTTCTGTCGACAGTTTTTCCAAATCTGCAGGTGATCGGGAGCAACCCGCTACTTGCCAGCCTTTTTGAGCGAACCCTCTGGCCATCTCTTTCCCAATACCTCGTGTAGAACCGGTAATGACAACGGTGCGTATTCTTTTGTAGCTACTATCTTTTGACATTTCTCCAGCATTATAAACTGTCTAGGCGCAGTTTTACATTTTCCTCATTCCTTTTTCGATATTCCTATTAATCATTATGCCCTTGGCACCATCAGATTCCCTTATTGTTTTGGATCCCTCTCAAAGGGTATTTCCGGATTTCAGTCTAAAGCGGCTTCTTACCACAGTGTTCGATCCGATTGAAAACTGCCGTGTTTGTTTGCTGACGGATTTCGACGAACCCGAGATTTTCATGAAGGATTTCTCTTTCCTAAAGAATCCCGATATGTTTCCGGTACAGTGCAAGGCACATGAAAAATTTTTCTTGGGCCTTAGAGATAATGTGATGTCCGATTTGAGTATGACGGGAGGTGATATGTTTGCCTTTAAAGCAACCGGAGGATCAAATCTCGACATGGATGACCAGTGTTTCGACAGTCAGGGGAACTTATTGTCTCTGGATGCGGATGTTTACTCCCGGTACGACATCATACTCTGTATTTCTGACTGGAGTGCGACTGCTCCGCTAACCTCCAAGTGCAAAGAGTTTGGTTTTCGAGGTGCAACTTTGCACGGTCTTAATGACATCATACTGAAGACAGGGCTCGCGGTGGATTACTTGGAAGTGTCTGAGGATGCAGAGAAACTCCGTCAGGCGATGACCGGAGCTGATGAAGTGGAAATTGACTTCACTCTTGAGGATGGTCGTGTCCTGACCGTAAAACTGTTTCTAGATGGGCAGGAGGCCCAGAAATCGCATGGCTTGTGCCGGGGCAAAAATCCGGACGTGGCCAATTTGCCTGCTGGTGAAGTTTACTTTGTGCCAGTGGGAGCGGAAGGGCAGTTTCCCATGAAGTATGAAGATGGCACTTTGGGTATTCTTCATGTTCAGGACCGAAATATAATCTCCAGTACCTTAATTGAGGGTTCTCAGAAGAGAATAGACCTTCACAATGCGCGTCTTGCAGATGACCCAATGACTGGAACACTTGGAGAACTCGGATTTGGAACCCAGGTTCTTCCGGTGGCCGGTGCTGATATACAAGACGAGAAGATTCTTGGAACCTGTCACCTAGCTACCGGCCGGGATGATCACCTTGGAGGTGATATCATCCCCGGAATGTTCAAAAAGCATGGCAATTCTACTCATGACGATATTCTTTTTGCGCCCCACAAGACTCCCAATTTTGACATTAGTCAGGCTAGAATGAAACGTGGTGATCAGGAAGAGGTCTTGATTGAGCACTTCAGGCCTGGCCAATACCTGATTGATGCCTTGAGCTGATTATTGATGTGAATCCTTACGAGTCGCAGGCCCTGCTCGACCAATACTTGCTTTTCCACTACGGTTCTGCAGACGAGATACTTCCATATTCAGGTGGTCCTGTTACGGCTTTGGAATTTCCACGGCGAAGCGTGGCCGACAATATTGATCCGAGCGTGCCACGTGCACGCGCGCTCGACCTAGGTTGCGCTGTTGGGAGATCAAGCTTTGAGCTTTCGGCATTTTGCAGTGAGGTGGTTGGAATTGATTTATCAGAGCAGTTTATTAAAGCTGCTGAGCATTTGCGAAAGGAGGGAGAATTGACCTATCATCGACTTGAAGAGGGGAAAATTTCCACGGAACTGGTTGCGCGTAGACCTGAAAAATCGAGGCCGGAGCGTATTCGTTTTGAAGCAGGCAATGCGTTAGACCTTAGTTGCAGACTTGGGAAATTTGATGTGCTGCATGCAGCCAATCTTTTGTGTCGCCTGCCAGAGCCGGAACAATTTCTTTCTTCTCTACCAGGCTTGGTGGCCAAAGACGGACTATTGATCCTTACAACTCCCTGTACCTGGCTTGGAGAGTTTACAACACCGGAAAACTGGCCGATTGAGCCAACCGCTCAATGGCTTAAAGAAAAACTATCAGCTAAGTTTAACCTGCTAAATTTCAGGGATATGCCGTTTCTGATACGTGAACATGCCCGCAAGTATCAGTGGAGCATGGCTCAGGCGAGTGTTTGGAAGAGGAAGTAATCCCAGTCCGGGTTGGGGCAAGAGGCTCCTTTTAGCTCTTTCAATCGGAAGGATTGAGCTAGTTTAAGCCTCCTGGGTTAGGGATTTGATAGCGGCTTCTTGAGATGCCGGTTTGTCCCGTTCTCCGAGTGCTGTCTAGGTTCCCGGAGTGTTGGCCTTCAATGCCTTCGAGCAATAATCGGTCTTCCTTGTCAAGCTTGTCAAAGATGAGTGTAACCTGATAGGAATGACGAGCAGGCGAAGCTGCCATCATTTTACAATCGACGACAATCCCCTCGAGTCTGAGAAAGCGGTTGCAAGCGGAATCCTCTTTTGAATTCAAAAGCCCAAGATCTCCACGAATCTTGCGCAGGTGCAGACCAATAGCCAGTCTGGATCCAGACTCGAAAGCCTTTACGGATTCAAAAACCATCCCTTGGCTGTTCACGTAAAGCAACTTGCTTACAGGAGATTCAGGGATTTCACCTGAATGCTTCCGGCTGTCAGTATGTGAATAACTAAACGCCATGTTGAGGGTGGGTTAAGCACCATTATGGGGCTTCAACTCCGAGGATAAACCATACTAGCATCGGGGTAAGGCAAGTCAATTTCCACGGCCCAGAAAAGTTTTTAATTTTCATGTTTACAGATGATCGTTTAGCAATACTGCGGTGAGAGCTGTAATGCCGGAAAGCGAGGAGCAAACAGGGAAAAGGACATTCCGCTGGAGATTTGCTGTATACGCGACCGCCCTATTGTATTTACTTGGTGATTTATACCTTTTTCAAGGACCTCTGCGCGCCAAGCTGAGTGCGTCTTCTGAAAATGAGATTTCAGCAAAAGCCTTGGCTATGCGCGAGGGGATCGTTGCCACAGTCAATGGGCACCCCATACGAAGAGAAGAACTTGATCGTGCTGTTGGAGAATATTGCCTTAAGCGAGGGTTATTGCCTGGAAAGGTGGATACTAAGCGCATGAATTCGATCCGTGTCCTGGTTATCAATGAGCTCGTCGCGGATCGGTTGATATGGTTTTATTCAAGGCACCATGAATCAAGATCCTTACCTGAGGATGCCCTTCCTGCTCGTGGCGGTTTCCGTAGGGGTATAGCTGATCCTGCTCGTTTTGCAGAGTTATTGTCTGACCAAGGGTTCGATGCTCAACGTCTGAAAACATTCTTGCAAAACCAATCGGTTCAAAGGCAATGGATTGAGAGGGTGATAGCCGATCACATTGTGGTTCGGGAAGATGAGATTAAGCAGCGTTATAGAGAAGAACCCGAGGCAAGCACCTTACCTGAGCGTATAAGGGCAAGGCACATTTTTATTGCAAATCTTGGTAAGGAAAATGGCGAGGCTGAACGCATGATACGTGCTGCTGCAAGGCGACTGGAGGAAGGTGATGTCTTTGAAAAAGTTGCTGCTGAGCTTTCAGAGGATTCCAGATCAAGAGCGGTCGGAGGCGAACTTGGGTGGTTTACCCGCGAGAGGATGGACGAAAATTTTGTTTCGGTAGTTTTTTCACTCGATGACAATCAAGTAAGTCCACCTTTTGCCACGGAGATTGGATGGCATTTAGTTGAAGTCCTTGAGCGGAAGCCGGAGGAGCGTGCCTCCATCGATAAAGTCCGGGAAGAATTGGCTGCTGCCATCGAAGCCGAGAAGCGACAGTATGCTTTAGACGCATTGGTCGATTCACTGAAACGAAAGGCGACGGTTCGCTATTTTCCTGAATTTATCTGGGTGGAATAGTATTTTCTCGTCTTTCCATACGAGGAACGAGGGAAGTTACATGGCTAGCGGATTGTGTGAGGTATTTCAAATTGCCAACCGATACTCGTTTGATTGAGAAGACAGGCTACTCGGGCGGAAGAATTGGTTCCTTTGCTGGCAGCTTAGGTTTCAAAGTTTCCTCAGGCTTTGGCTCAGGCTTTGGTGCAGGCTTTGGTGCAGGCTTTGGCTCAGGCTTTGGCTCAGGCTTTGGCTCAGGCTTTGGC
>MDTA01059534.1_pt1 | contig 21876 bp, 18 predicted proteins | sample 811151 | NCBI WGS metagenome assembly MDTA01 (sample SAMN05326648, study PRJNA326480) | marine metagenome | isolation source: seawater | place: Indian Ocean: South | collected 2010 | reverse complement strand
TTTTTATTTGTAATTGGTATTTATTATCTTTTTAAAAAATATGACTTTTTTAAAAATATCTTTTTTTATTCTTTAGTTATAATTTTTTCAATTATTTCTATTGACTCAATAGTCCAATACCTTTTAGGGTATAATTTTTTAGGCTATAAAATTGGCGCAGATCCAACACCTCACATTACAAGTTTATTCCATGATGAAAAAAAACTTGGCAGTTATCTTGTGAGACTATTACCTTTATTTTTATCATTATTTTATTTTCTAAATTTAAAAAGATTTACAACTTTAATCATTTTATTTTTTGGTTTTCTTATTTTTTTAAGTTCTGAAAGGACTGCTCTTTTTCTCTACTTAATAGTCTTATCATTTTATTTTTTTATAATTAAAGATAAATTAAAATTTTTAATTATTTCATTTCTAGTCCTTATTTCGATTTTTTCTTTAAATGAAAAATTAAGATTTAAGTACGTAGATTTTACTTTACAACAATTGGGTTTTTATGAAACTGAATGGAACAAAGATTATAAGGGTAAAAAAAGATATTATTCGAAAGAACATGAAGATATGTCATTAACAGCATTTATAATTTTTAAAGATAATTATTTGAATGGAGTAGGAATAAAAACATTTTATAAAATATGTAATTTATATAAAGCTCAAGAAAAGGAAAAAAATCTAAATTATCTGGATTACTTAAATAGAAACAATAAAATAACATGTTCAACACACCCGCATAATACATATCTACAAATTTTATCTGAAGTCGGTATATTTGGATTTATTATGGTTTTTTTCTTTTTTTTAAAAATTTTATACAGCAATATTGAAATAATAATAAAAAAAAACCTGAACAATATTATAATAAGCTATTATTTATTAAACCTCGGAATAATTATTAATTTATTCCCGCTGATTCCGTCTGGTAATTTTTTTAATAATTGGCTCTCTTTAATAATGTTTTACCCTTTAGGATTATGGCTTTTTATTCATCAAGTGATTAAGAAAGAAATTTAAGAACAATGATTAATAAAAAATTATTTGATTTTTCTTTAATTGAAATTTTTCTTATCTTATCTTATTTAATTTGTTGGTTTTCAATTTCAACATCTTTTCAAGATATACTAAACATTGTTGAAAAGGAAAATCAAAATTTTAATAGCCCAATCAATTTTCTTAGACAATTTTTCAATCTTATTATATTTCCTTTATTAATAATAATTTTTTTTAAAAAATATAAAAATATAGAATTTAAAAATGAATTATTATTTATTTTTGCCTTTTTTTACTTTATTTTTCAAATTCCAGGTCTTTTTTTAACAGATAATTTGTTAATTAATATAGTTTACATAATAAGTGCACTAAATATTTTATTTATTTTTTTATTGGTAAACATCTATTTCGATAAGAAAAAATACTTTGTTTTTTTTTACATTACATTTTTAATGTTATTATTGATAACAATTTTGAACTATAAGACATTTTCTAATTTTTTTTACTCTGGATCTTTAAGTTCTTTGTATACATTTTTTTTTTCACATGAAACCTTTCTTGGAAAAGATAGTCCCAGGTCCACAGGCTCATCAAGAACTTTGCTATTTTTAATGATAGTTTCTTTTATAATTTTTTATAAACATTTTGAAAAATATAATTTTTTAAAGTTAACTATTTATGTTTTAATTTCAACTTTTATATTATTATTTCAAAGTAGGACTACCATAACATTATTGGCGGTTTTTGTTTTGATGAATTTTATTTGTGAAAAAAATTTTTCATTAAAAAATTTGATTATATATCTTATCAAATATTTAATTTTACCTATAATTTTTCTTTATTTAATTTTAATAATCAAAGAGACTTCCTATCCATACGATTTCTATAAATTTTTAAAAGAAGAGGGCGTATCAAAAAGTATGGTGGAAATAACTAAAGATTTCCAAAGACCAATCGACCCCCAGACATTTTCCTCAGGAAGAGTCAATGATTGGAAAGATATTTTATCAAATATCAATAAATCTATTATTTATGGTTTCGGAGCGCAAGGCGATAGATATTTAATTAATCAAACCGCCTCTAATGGACTTTTATATGCAATTTCATCTTCAGGATTAATTGGTTTTCTGCCTTTTGTCTTATTTTCAATACTTTCTTTACAGATAATATTAAAAAATTTTATAAAACATTTGAAGTTTAATGTGACAATTAATTTTTTTTGCTCAATAATTGTATTGTTAATGTTATTGAGATCAATTTTAGAGAGTTCTTATGCAGTTTTTAGTATTGACTTTTTAATCATTTACACTTTTATCAATTATCTAAATAAATTTTCTCTTAAAAATGACACAAATTGAAAGTTTTTTTTTATTTTTAATAATACTATTTAATTTCTCCCTAATATTTTTTTTTGATAAAATAAAATTTTTTCATATCAATCTTGATAAACCAGATGGAAAAAGGAAATTACACAAGAGACCTATACCGTTGGCTGGTGGTATAATAATTTTTTTAAACCTAATAATATTTTTTTTATTTATATCTTTTAATCAAAGTTTATTAAAAAATGAAATAATTTTCAACGATTATAAAAATCTAATTCTTTTTTTTATAACTTCTTTTTTTATTTTTTCCTTAGGTATTCTGGATGATAAATTTAATATATCTGCCTCAAAAAAATTTTTCATTTTATCTGTAGTAATAATATTTATTTTATTTTTTGATAATTCACTTAATATCGACATCGTAAAATTTTCTTTTTTGGAAAAAGAATTTCATTCATCACACTACTCTTTAATACTAACTTGTTTTTGCTTTTTAGTTTTTCTGAATGCTTTTAATATGTTTGATGGTATTAATTTTCAATCTAGTGGTTATTCTATAATTATTTTATTAAGTATTTTATTTTTTTATAATAACTCATTATTAGCTAAAATTATTTTAATTTCTATTATAGCTTATTCATATTTGAATATAAGAAATAAGTCATTTTTAGGTGATAGTGGTTCTTTACTTGTTGCATTTATAATAGGGTATTTTTTTATTAAATTATATAATCAGAAAATAATAGATCACACAGATGAAGTTGTAATTTATATGTTGGTTCCTGGTATTGACCTCATAAGACTGTTTTTTAAGAGAATATTCTTAAAAAGAAACCCATTAACCTCAGACAGATTTCATCTCCATCATCTATTATTAAAAAAATTTTCATTTGTAACAACTATCACTATATTAATAGCTATTATAATTTTTCCAATAAGTTTAATTTTTTTTGGAATTAATAATTTAGCTACAATTTTAATTTTTTTATTTGTTTATTCGACACTATTAATTTTCATATCATACAATAAATTAAAATAGTTTTTCTTTTGGCATTATCTCTTTGAAATAATAATCACAATACTTAACAAGACCTTCTTTTAATTTTATTTTTGGTTTCCAGCCCAATCTTCTGATAATTGCAGAATTAACTTTTCTTACTCTAACCCCATCCGGGTATTTTTGATTAAAAATTATTTTTCCATTATAATTTATAGTTTTCTTAATCATCTCACAAAGTTGTTTTATCGAATAATCCTCTCCTCCTCCTATATTAATATAATCATAACTTATTTTTTTTTTCATTAAAAAATAAATTGCCTTAGCTAAATCCTCAACATTAAGAAATTCTCTTCTTGGCTCACCAGTTCCCCAAACTTCAACAGATTTTTTATTCCTCAATTTGGCTAATATAAACTTTTTTACCAATGCTGGCAAAACATGACTAGTTTTTAAATTAAAATTATCTCCAACTCCGTATAAATTAGCTGGTTGTATTGAAATAAAATTTTTTTTATATTTTTGTTTTAAATATTGACAATATTTAAGTGTCACTATTTTGGAAAGAGCGTAACCTTCATTGGTTTTTTCCAAACTTGAAGATAAAAGTGAACTTTCAGAGATTGGTTGTTTGACCTCTTTTGGATAAATACATGAAGAACCTAAGTTTATCAATTTTTTAACATTATTTTTAAAAGACGAATTAATAATGTTCATGCCAATCATTGTATTTATGTAAATATAATCTGACTGAAAATTTTGATTATCCCAAATACCCCCCACACGTCCAGCAGCATTTATCACTATATTTGGTTTATATTTTTTAAACCATTTATCTACTTGTTTTTGAGATATAAAATCTAAATCTTTTCTTTTACAATCAATAATTCTGAATTTTTTTTTTTTTTCAAAAAGTTTGTATAAAGCATTACCAACCATCCCTTCTTGACCAGCAATTAAAATTTTTTCCTTCATAGAAATTTGATTAATTTTTTTTATCAAAAAATTTTAAATCACTTTCCATCATTTCAGCTATTAGTTCATAAATTGATGTCTTAGGTTTCCAATTTAAAACTTTTTTTGCTTTAGTGGAATTTCCTACAAGATTGTCAACTTCATTTGGTCTAAAATATTTTTTATCAATCTTTATAACAACCATTTTCTCCCTTAAAGATGGATATCTCCTCTTATCAAATTTTTTGATAATTGCTTTTTCCCTTAAACCCTTTCCTACCCAAGAAATTTTTATTCCTAGATACTGAAAACATTTTTCTACAAAAAATTTTACTGAATATTGCTTTTCTGTTGCGATAATAAAATCATCAGCTTTTTTATGTTGAAGAACTTTCCAACACATCTCAACATAATCTTTTGCATGCCCCCAATCCCTTAATGCATAAATATTTCCTAAATATAAACAATTATCAATTCCATTTATTATTCTACTTATTCCAATAGTAATTTTTCTAGTAACAAATGTTTCTCCTCTTCTTGGAGACTCATGATTAAATAATATACCATTGGAAGCAAACATATTATAAGACTCTCGATAATTTTTTGTTATCCAATATGCAAAGAGCTTTGATGATGCATAAGGACTTTTAGGGTAAAATTTAGTTTTTTCCGATTGTTTTTTTTCTTGAATTTGACCAAATAATTCTGAAGTTGAAGCTTGGTAAAATTTTACTTTTTTTTCTAAATTTAATTTTTTAATTGAGTCGAGAATATTTAAAGTGCCAATTGCATTTACTTGGGTAGTATAATTTGGTATTTTAAAACTTACACCAACATGACTTTGAGCTGCTAGGTTATATATTTCATCTGGTTTAATTTGTTTAATTATTTCTAGAATAGAACCAGAGTCTACAAGATCACCGTAATGTAAATAAAATTTACTTTTAAATTTTTTATTTTCATAAATTTTATCTATCCTAGTAGTATTATATGATGAGGATTTTCTTTTTATTCCATGTACAATGTAATTTTTTTTTAGCAAAAATTCAGCTAAGTACGAACCGTCTTGTCCTGTGATACCAGTAATTAGTGCTTTTTTTTTATTCATGATATAAAATAATTATTATTATGATTTTAAAACAATTTCAATAATATACCCTTTTTTATATTTGACTAATAATAAATTAATTTTTTGGGCTTGTGATTATTCAGAAAAGACTGGAGAGGGAAATTTAGCCAGAAAATTTATAAGAGAAAATTATTTAAAAAAAAAAATTAAAATAAATACTTTAAAATTCAATTATTTTTTTAATCACAAATATATTTCACCTTTCATTGGTATTATAAGTTGCTGGAAACACTATTTAAAAGGTTATAATGTTGGGTATGTTAACTTTCTTCCATTATGGAATTTCTTAATTTTTTTTTTATTACCTCCAAAAACAATTTTAGGTCCAATTACAGGCGGAGCTTTGTATGATAGATCTAATAGTATAAACTATTTAATAAGAAAAATACTTTTTCCTACTTTTTATAAATTTTCAGAATTTATCTTAAATTTGAGATTCAAAAATCAACTTCTTTTTTCTACTGAATTATTGAAAAAATATTTATCAGAAAAAACTTTAAAAAGAAGTAAATTTAATTTTGTTTTGAATAAATTAAAATTTAAAAAAAAAAGAAAAAACAAAGATATCGATTTTTTAATATATTATAGAATTCATAATAATAAATCTTTAATGTTTGACTTTAAATTAATTGAAAATTTATCAAAGCAAAATTTAAAAATTTTTATTGTTGGTGATAAGTTAAACATAAAAAAAGTAAATAATTTAGGATATATTAATAAAAAAAAATTAGCAATTTTACAATCTAGAACAAAATATTCTATAAGTTCAGGTGAAAATATTTATAGCCTTTTTGTAATTGAATGTGTAACAAACCATGTAAAAATATTTGTAAACAAAAAACAAATTAGAAAAGTAAAAATTTTAAAGAATTTTTTTAAAACATATAGTAATTCAATGATAAATTTAAAAAAAAGTTTGTAATAATGAGAATAATACTTGGTATCAATGCAAATCACGCAGATTCATCAGCTTGTATAATATTAAATGATAAAATTGTTGCAGCAATTGAAGAGGAAAGACTGAATAGAGTTAAACATTTTTCTGGATATCCTGTCAAAGCAATACAAGAATGTCTAAATATAACTAATATTAAATCTGATGAAATTACAGATATTGCTTTCAATACTAAACCATCAAGTAATTTGATTGCAAAAAGTTTATTTGCATTAAAAAATATTTCCTTAAAAAAAAATCAGTCAATTAAAAGAATTATAAAAAAAATGAGTATAAAGAAATTTCTCTATAAAAATTTTGAACTAAATAAGGCTGTAAAATTCCATTTTATTGAACATCATCTTGCTCATATTGCTTCAGCTTTTTATCCATCCGGATTTAAAAAGTCAAATGGACTCTCCATAGATGGTTCTGGAGATTTTATTACATGTGCTATTGCTGAATGTGAAAAAAAAAAAATTATGATAAAAAAAAAAATATTTTTCCCTCACTCATTAGGTATATTTTATCATAGTATGACTCAATTCCTTGGATTTAAAAATTATGGTGAGGAGTATAAAATGATGGGGTTAGCACCTTATGGCAAACCTAAATATTACCAAAAAATAATAGACAATCTCTTTAATTCAGAAAATGATAATTTGTTTAAACTTAACTTGGATTTCTTTAACCATTGGAAACCTAATTATAAGTATATAACTGGTGAAACTCTTGATATAGATCAAATTTTTAACAACAAGTTAAATGAATTATTTTTTGAAGAGAAATTAGACAATAAAAATGAATTCATTAAAGATTTTGCATGCTCAGTACAAAAAGTTTATGAAAATTATTTTAATCAGATTATTTCTTACGTACTTTCAAGAAATTATTCAAAAAATATTGTTTTTTCAGGAGGTTGTGCATTAAATTCATCTGCAAATTTAATTTTGACAGAAAATAAAAAATATTTTCAAGATGTTTTTATTAATTATGCACCAGGTGATAATGGTGGAGCTATTGGTGCGGCATTGGTTGTTGCTCATAAATATTTTGATAAAATTGACAACTTAAAAACACCTTATTTGGGATCAGAATATAACGATCATGAGATAAAAGAAACTCTTGAAAATAATACTTACAAAAAAAAATTTATCTACAGATACTATCAAAATGATGATGAATTTTTTAAGTCTGTTGCAAAGTTGATAAGTGAAGGAAATGTGATTGGATGGTTTCAAGGAAAAATGGAGTTTGGACCCAGGGCCCTTGGTAACAGATCAATATTAGCTGATCCATCGAATCCCGAAATGAAAAACATAATTAATTCAAAAATTAAAAAACGAGAATCTTTTAGACCTTTTGCACCTGTGGTACTTAGAAAATTACAAAATGAGTGGTTTGAGAGTAATTTTAATAATCTTTATATGTCTTCAGTGACAAAAGTAAAAAAAACTAAGCAATCTTTAGTACAAGCGATAACACATGTTGATGAAACATCCAGGATACAGTCAGTAGATGAAATTTCAAATAAAAGACTTTCATTTCTTATTTCAGAGTTTTATAAAATAAAGAAGATTCCTTTGCTTTTGAATACATCTTTTAATGAAAATGAACCAATAGTAAGAAAACCAAGCGAAGCTTTAAACTGTATTTTGAGAAATGATTTAGAGTACTTGGTTATAAATAATTTTATAGTTAAAAAAATTCATTAAATTTCAGTTTAATTCAAAATCTTAAAATATCAAATATCTTTATTATTGAAAAAGTTGGATGAAATGAATGTAAAATGGCAGCAATAAAAATAAGGAAATTAAAGTTTTTTTTATTTATCAATAAATTTTTTTTCTCTTTTGATATCAAAATTAAAAAAATCAATAACGGTACATAACTAAGAGTTGTTAGTCTCAATATATTTCTTCCTGTAACTTCAACACCACTTAGGATAGGTTGTAAAATTATTAATGAAATAAATGATATCAAAAAAATAAGTAATTTTGATCCAAAAATTTTTTTTAGAGAAATATTTAATTTTCTTGAAAACATTAAATAAAATAATAATGGAGCAAAGCTTAATAGAGGTAATAATAGAAAAATTAACCTACTTTTTAAATCAACATTTTGAATAAAAAAACCAAATAATCTCATTTTAGGTGAATATAATTCATACTTAGATGTTGTGCTTTCTATTGTATGTGAGGAATAATAGAAATTAAGAATTAAAAAAAAAATGAATACACAAACGCCACCAATTAAATGTCTATTTGAAAGTAATTCTTTTCCTCTGACAAATGTTGAAATTAAAAATGCTAAAACTAATCCAATAGAGGTTTGTCTTGAAGCAAAAGTGAATACGTAGCCAATAAAAATAAAAAAATTATTACCATTTTTCGTTATAATTTTTTCTAAAATTATTATAACTCCAGCCATAAAAATTAGATCATTTATGATAGTCGGAATAGCAATATAAAATCTTGTAAAATATGGATTCAGATTTATTAAAGTTAAAAGAATTAATATTTTTTGTAAATCCAAATTAAGATATCTAAAAATTTTTATAATAAAAAAATTTATTATCGCTAACATGATAAAAACAAAAATTTTATAAGATCTAAAAGGATCGATTTCTAAAAGTTTTGAAAAAATACCAATTATGTAAGGGAAAAAGAATCTTTCTGTGTGAATACTCATAAGTTTTTCTGAAGTAATATTTGGCGCATCTTTAGAGATACTCATATAAGAAAACCCATCTGCACCACCAAAGTTTAAAGACTCTTCAAAACTAAAATGAGAATTAGTGAAAAATAAGAAAGTATAAATAAATAAAAAATAAAAGAAATAAATTTTTAAAGAATTATATTCTCTCATTTTTTTAAAATCTTTGCAGGATTACCTGCATAAATTTTGTTTCTAACACAATTTTTAGTAATGACTGATCCAGCACCAATTGTTACATTTTTTTCAATTTTAATTGGTAATATTGTTGAACCACTACCTATTAAAACATTATCTTCAATTGAAGTAGATAAATATTTTTCTTTTAAAGTTCTATTATGTGTAAATTTATCATTAGTAAAATTGACACCATGACCAATAAAACAATTTTTTCCAATTTTTACATTTTCACAAATGAAAGAATGGCTCTGAATTCTTGTATTTTCACCAATGATTGCGTTTTTTTGTATTTCTACAAAAGGTCCAACGAAACAATTATCTCTTATTTCACAACCATATAAATTAACAGGTTCAACAATTGTTACATTTTTGCCAAATTTTACTTTTTTGATCTGTGATTTTTTTTTATTTATTTTCATTTATTAAGAAGTATAACAATTTTAAATTCAATATACATTTGAATTTAAAGGAATAATACTTTTAATGATAAAATTTTTAAACATTTTTAAACAAGATAAAAATATTTTTAATGAAAATATAAGAGATATCGCGAGAGTAATTAAAAAAAATGAATTCATTAATGGAAAAAGTGTAAAAGTTTTTGAACAAAATTTTTCAAAGTTCTGTAATACAAAATATTCTATAGGTTGCAACAGTGGAACAGATGCTCTTTTTCTTGCTTTAAAATCACTTAATCTGAAGAAAAATTCGGAAGTACTTTTGCCAGCTCAAACTTATTGTTCAACATTATTTAGTGTTATTAATGCTGGATTAAAACCTGTTTTAGTTGACATACAAGAAGATAATCCAACCATATGCACTGAAGACTTAAAAAAAAAATTATCAAAAAAAACAAAAGTAATAATTATTGTTCATCTTTACGGAGAATGTGCAAATATAAAAAAAATAAAAGAAACAATAAAAAATAAAAAGATCTATTTAATTGAAGACGCTGCACAAGCTCATGGTGCAATAGATTATTCATATGGAAAAAAAGGTAAAACAGTTGGATCTATTGGTGACATGGCTTGTTTCAGTTTTTATCCAGGTAAAAATTTAGGTGCATATGGAGATGCTGGGGCAATTACTACTAATAATAAAAAATATTTAAAAGATTTATTAAAACTAAGAAATCTTGGTGGAATACAAAAATATCAACATAGTGTTATTGGTTTCAATAGCCGATTAGATAGCATCCAAGCCTCAATATTAATCAATAAATTAAAACATTTAAATTTTAATAATCTTAAAAGAAAAAAAATTGCTTTGTTTTATAAAAGAAATATTAAAAACAAAAATATTAAACAATTGAGATATTCAAAAGGTTGTGTTTACCATCAGTTTGTAATTTTATGTAAAAAGGAAAAAAAATTAATTAAACTTCTGACCAAAAATAATATTCAATGGGGAAAACATTATCCACAACCTCTACATAAATTAGAAGCAACAAAAAATATGTTTAAGAAAAAAAGTTTCCCGAACGCTGAATATTTCTCAAATTATGGAATAAGCTTACCTGTAGATCCAAATTTGAATAGAAAAGAATTAATAAAGATTTGTAACGTAATTAACTCACTTTAACTTTTCTAAAGTTTTCATAATATTAATTAATATTTTTGATGATGTTAAAGGTTTTTTATTTTTATAAAGACATTTTAAAAATTCTTCCATTTGATTGAACAAAGGAGAAGAAAATCTAATTTTTGGAACAAATGTTGATCCATAGTAAATATTTGCTTTCTGTGTGAAAAAATTTTTTTTAAAATTGTTAATTTTTGGATATTTTGCGTATTTATTATATATTTTTATTGGGCTTTTATAATCTAGTTCATTAAATAAAAGCATTCTTTTCTTACCAACAATCACTATTTTTCTTATTTTTTCTGGATTAAGCCAACTAGATTTAATATCAAATTTTATGTGATCAATTCTTGCTGAAATTGAAGTTATATCATTTATATTTTTTTTCAAAAAATCATATCCGTAAATATTTTTAATTGATAAATTTTTTTCAAAAAGGTAATTGCAAATAGAAATATCATGAGAGGAAAGATCCCATGCTGAATTTATATCATTTCTAACTGGACCAAGATTAAGTCTCTCGCATGAAACATAATAGATTTTACCTAAATAATTTTTTTTTAAAATTTTCTTAATATATTTTACATAATCATTGTAAAAATAAATATAACCACCCATTATTAAAAGGTTTTTAGATTTAGCTAATTTAACCAAAAATCTTAGTTTTTTGATATTATTAGTGACTGGTTTTTCAACGAAAATATTAAATCCTTTATATAAACAATCTTTAGCAATTTGGAAATGTGAATTTGTATCTACTGCAATAATTATTCCATCATGATTTTTATTTAAAAACTTTTTGTAATTGTATTCAATTTTAACTTTAGGAAATTTTTTTTTGATTTCATTAAGATTATTTGAAGATTTATCGTAACAATAAATATTCTTTACTCCTATTTTTTGAAGTACATTGACTATGTTGGTTCCCCAATATCCAACTCCAATTATTCCAATTTGATTATTTTTCAATTTAATGTACTGATTAGTTATGAAAACTTTATGTGTTATTCCAGTTTATAATGAAGATAATAGACTTATTGCCCTAATAGATCAAATAAAAAGTTATAGTTATAAAGAGTATAATTTTACCTATATCTTTATAAATAATGGATCTACAGATAAATCCTTAAAAATTATTAAAGATAGTAAAATCAAATATCTGAATGTAAAATCTAATAAAGGCGTTGGTTATGCATTAATGATTGGATATCTTTACGCTAAAAAATATGATTTTTCACATATTATCCATCTTGCTGGTAATGGAAAAATGAAACCATCACAAATAGGAATATTTTTAGATTATTTATTTAAAAAAAAATATAATTTTGTGTCTGGAAGCAGATTTCTAGATGGATCTTCAAAAAAAAATAATCCCTTAATAAGATTATTGTTAATAAAAATATTTAGTTTTTTTTTAAAAATTATGTTTAAAAAAAATATCTCAGATCCCTCTTGTGGTTTTAGGGCTTTTGAGACAAATTTATTTTCTAATTTTAATAAAGAATACTTTAGAAAAGAACTATTTACTTATGGATACGAATACTATTCTTTTGGAAAAGTAATCAATTCAAAAAAAGTTGCTTTTATAGAAATACCAGTAAGTATGGATTATCCTTCAACTGGAAAATATACTAAAATAAGGCCTATAATTGACTGGTATATAATGGCCAAATTCTGGATAAAGGGATTAATGAACAAAAATGAATTATAAAAAATTAATTTATTAATTTAGAATAACATTTATTATATTTTTCAATTATAAAATCCCAATTATATTTTTCTAATAAATAGTTTCTCATTTTTTTTTTAAATTTTTTATTTCTTATTTTATATTTAGATTTATTTAATTTAATTATTAATCTTTTTAAATTTTTATTTGTGAAATTTAAACTGCAACCCAAATTATTTGTATCTAAAATTTTCCAATCTAATCTTTTATTTACAATTGGAAACAATCCACAGGCCATTGCCTCCAAGATAACCAATCCAAAATTTTCAGATTTTGAAGGATGCAAAAAAATATCATATCTCGATAATTTTAAATATAAATTGTTTTTCTCAATTTTACCTTTATAATTAATATTATATGAATTTTTAATTTTATTTTTAAATTGATTAAAGTAATCTACATCTTCTATTTCTCCATAAACATCAAGAATATAATCATCAAAAAAAAAATCATTTTTCCAGATTTGGACTAAACTTATTAAATTTTTTGATGGATGAATTCTTGAGAAAAATACAAATTTTAAATTATTTTGATTTTTATGAATTCTAATTTCTTTTTTTTTAAGATCAATTCCATGAGGTATAATTATTATTTTTGTAATTTTTTTTGTAACTTTAAGAAAATTTTTTTTTTCAATTTCCGAATTTACAATTATCAAATCTGAATTTTCAAAAATGAATTTTTGATAAGCAAACATAGCAATCTTTTTTTTTAACATTTTTTGTTTCAATGATAATGGATCCATCATTCCGTGTGGAGAAATTACTATTTTTACTCTCATAACTTTGGCTAATAAATAAAATATTATAAGTTTGATTTTCCAACAACCGTGTATGTGTAAAATATCTGGTTTAAATAAAATAAAATTTAAAATATTATTAGTGTATTCGACTTCATTAAATTTTCTTAATCTAAGTTTTAGCTGATTTATAACTTTTGAAATTCCAAATTTATTATTATTTTCTGAGCTTATAATAAAAATTTTCACAATTTTATTTATTTTTCAATCTTCATTATTTAATTAAACAGTTGGGCAAATATTCATATTTGAACTCAAAAATCCAACCATTATAATAATTTTTTCTTTTGGTGAAGGGATTTCTGCCCACATGTTTACCAACATTTTCTTTATAAAACAATTTTTTTCCCAAACATTTCTCAAATGGCTTAGTCTCTAATTTTTTCCCAAAAAAAACTATTCTATTTATTTTTTTAGATCTTAAAAAATCTCCATATTTTAAAGATAGTTTATTTTTTGGATCAATATGCCATGTAAAAATACTCGAAAAAGTTTTCATATTAAACAATGAAATAGATCTGTGTGTAGAAATTAAAATGTCATTCTTATTTAATTTTTGATTTGTCCAATCAGCTAATTCGTATCCATTTGCATAATTTTTCATTACATTTTTTTTGTAATTCTCATGTAAAGAACCTGGAAATATATTTAAAACAAAATATATATAAATTAATAATATTAGAAATGATTGTAATAAAACTATTTTTGAGAAAAAGTTAAACATTTTTGAATTTTTTACAAAAGTAAGACTAATCAAAAAAATTAACCATAAATATCCTTCGTATAAAAACCTATTCAAATTACTTCCAAAAATAATTATACATATAATAAAAATTGTAATCATTATTAATGGAAATCTAAATCTAAGTGTTTTTTTATTTATCATTAAAAACAAAATAATAAACAAAGGTCCAAAAGATGAGGAAAAATTTTTAAGATCTTTTAAAAATATAACCTCTACTAAATCTATAGAACCTCCACCTACTAAACTTTGTAAACTTTTATAACCGTAGATATTTAATGGTAAAGGACTTGTTAAAAGATAAATTATATTGGTATCAAAATTTTGATACCTAAATATCCAATAAGGTAAAATAGAAATTGTAAATACTATCAAACCAATTATTATCGGTGCATAAATAATTTTTTTCCTTACCAAAATTAAATAACTATAAATTAATATTAAAGAAGTTGATAATATGAATGAATATTTAGCCAAAAAAATTATCGACAATAAAATCAATCCAATAAAAAAGAAAAATTTAGTATCTTTATTTTTCAAATTAAAAAAATTTTTAATTAAAAAAATAAAAATTAATAACGTTGTTATACAAAATAACAACTGGGGTTTTGGAGAACTTACTAGAAAAAATGTTACTGGACAGGCTAAAATAGCTAACAAAAATAATTTGTTTTGTCTTTTTTTAAAAAAAATTGGTACCAAGGCAAGTAATGAGGAAAATTGGATAATTCCCCCAAATTGTTCTGCACCAACAGATAAGCCCAATGCTAAAGGTATCTCACCAAGTGATGTTAAAATTGTATGCATTGGTAGCACTTCTTTTTGAAAGTGTCCGTTATTTAATAAGTTCAAGGCACCTAGAAAATGGTAATCTAAAGAGTCCGCGTGTGTTATAGGTGAGGCTGCTATAAAAAATAGCATAACATATAATATAATTATCAAATATGTTTCTAAGGATTGACTCAAGTTAAAATTTTTCGCTAATTGTAGGTACAAGTTTCGATTTAAGTAAAGATTTACAACCCCAAGAAAAAATATCAAATATGAAAAAGCTTTAATAAAAAAAATTGAGTAAATTTCAAAAATTAAAATTATATATAATGAAAAAATTAATAAATATGTACCGACTATTGGTGAAAAAAAAACGTTATAATTTATAAATTTGTATGTGCCAACTTTTTTAATGAAAATTTTATGAAAAAAATCTCCGATTGAAACAACTCCAAAAAAAAGAATAATGGATATTAATAATGAATATGGAGCGACTAAAGAAATATTTTCAATACCATATATCATTTAATTGTTACTATTTTCTTTAATAATTTATTTAAATATAAAGAATTTTGACTCGAAATAATTTTTCGATAATTATCATAAAAAAAGATTTTTTTTGGAAATTTATCTTTAATATAGAATATCTTATTAATTTTTGTTTTCTTTATTTTATTATCTAATGTTAGCTTTTCTGAGATTTTTTCATTAAACTTATTTCCTGATATTATTATTCTAAGTTTTTGATCATGTTGTCTGTACATAACAAACATTTTTTTTATGATATCGAATATTTTAATTGGTTTGCCCATGTCTAAAAAGAAAATACTATTTTTATTTTTTAAATTTGAACATTGTAAGACTAAATTGCATGCTTCTTTTATTGACATAAAATATCTTTGCATTTTTTTATCAGTTAATTTAATGGGTAGATTTTTTTTAATCTGATCTAAAAAATAAGGAAGTGCTGACCCATCACTACCTATAACATTGCCAAATCTTACAATAAAATATTTCGATTTTTCATAACCTTTTTCTAAGAAAGTAAAATGTATTAGTAACTCACCTATTCTTTTGGTAAGACCCAAAATATTTTTAGGCTTAACTGCCTTATCAGTGGAAATAAATACAAATTTTATTTTTTTTCCTTGAATTGCTTTTAAAATTGAATGTGTACCTAAAATATTATTTTTTACTGCACTTAAAATATTTTCTTCTAAAAATTTTACGTGTTTATAAGCAGCTGTATGAAAAATATAATTAATTTTATCTTTATAAATAATTTTTTTTATTAGTTCAGTATCTTTTATATCACCTAAAACTAACTTTATTTTTTTATCTGTTAGTTTTTGGTTAAATCTGTAAATATTAAACTCAGAATGATCTAGAATTATAATTTTTCGTGGATTATAACTCAAAAGTTGTTTTGAAATTTCTGACCCAATACTACCAGCTCCACCTGTTACCAAAATATTTTGATTTTTAAAATTTTCAAGGATTGGTGTTTTAAAATTATTTCCTTTTTTATTAAAAAGTTCATCTAAAGATATATCAGTCAAATCACTAAAATTAATTTTATTAGATCTATAAAATTTTTTTTCTGGGAGACTACTTATTGATGAAGATATAGGTAATAACTTTTTAATTAATTTATTTTTATTATTTTTTGATAAAGATGGTATTGCTATAATTATATTTTTTATAATAGTTTTTTGACTTAATTTTTTTAATTCATCAAAAGATATTACCTTGACATCATTGATTATCTTTCCTATCTTTTTTGGATCATCATCAATTAAATAAGATATATTTTCTACTTTAAAATCAATTAATTGTTTTAACAATATAGTACCTGAGTGACCTGCTCCATAAATAATTGATCCTTGCAAACTATTTTCAATCAAATTTTGTCTGTTGATAAATCGATAATCTATTTTTTTTTTTAATTTAAAAAAATTTTCTATATTTCTAAATTTCAATGATTGAATATTGTCAGATAATTTTTTTAAATCTGCAATTGAGTTAGTAATTTCACTTGTGAAATTTTTTTTGAAAATAATTTTTTTTTTAGGTATTTTTAAATCATTAATTAGATCAATTATTCTTAAACCTTTACCTGATCCAATATCGATGATTTCGGATCCTTTTTTTAAAAGAAGTTTCTTATAAATTTTAGAAACATCATTAACATGAATAAAATCTCTGACTGAATTACCATTATTATAAATTGTAATTTTTTCATTCTTATTTTTTAAGACTGATTTTAATTTAGAAATTATTGAAAAATTTTCATTTCTTCCATAAAGGTTAAATACTCTACAAATATCTAGATCTACTTTTGATCTATTAGAAAAATTTTTTAATAACATTTCACATGAAAGTTTTGTTGATGAATAGATATATCTATTATTTTGATCTAAAACTTTTATCTTATTGTTTATAGACCCATAAACAGAAGAACTGCTCGTATATAAAATTTTTTTGATTTTTTTTGGATCAATTTTGTCCAAAATAACTGCAATTTCTAACAAAGATTTTTCAAAAAAAACTTTATAAGAATATAGACTCCTTAATTTTCTAGATGAATAAAATGAATTAATAATTAAATTAATTTTTTTGTTCGAATTATTGATCAATCTTATTTTTTCAATAAAAGACTTTGCATTCAAAATTTGAGAATTAGGAATCTCTTTCAAAAGTTCTTTAGAAAAGAAACCAGATCCAATAATATATGTTTTTGTCATAAAATATTATTCCAAAATTTTTTACACGAACTATCTATTTCAAATAATTTTGATCTGAGGAAAGAATTTTTAGAAAATTTTGAATATTTTTTTGAAATTCTATTTATTAAATTAATGATAGTTTTTGATGAATTAGTATAATTGATAAATCCATCGAAATTATTTTTTATAATTTTTTTTATATCACCTTTACTGCATGAAATAACTGGTATTCCATAACTTTTTGCCTCTAAAGCAACATATGGAAAATTATTAATTTTTCCAGTTATTAATATAATGTCTGAATTCCTATAAATATCTTTATTATTTTTCCATCCATGAAATTTAATATCATCATATTTTGAAATATTTATTAAATGATTATACATCGTTCCTTCTCCATATATATTAAATATAGCATTGTTAAAATCTTTTAAATAATCGTTAGCAATTTTTAAGAAAAATTCAGGGTTGTTTTCTTTTTCAAGTCTTCCAACAAATGAAACTAATAATTTTTTATTTTTTTTTCGTTTAGTTATTTTTTGTAATTCTACTCCATTAAAATGGACTAAATTATTTTTAATATCCATCCATGGGTAAAATCTTAACCACCATTGCTTTGCTGAATGAGATCCAAAGTATAAATAATCTACTTTTTTATAAATTAAAGAAAATAAAAATCCAGCAAAGTAATTTTTAATTGTTAAATCTAATAAACCACTATGGATTGTCAGAATAATTTTGATCTTATTATTGTTTAATTCATTTACTAGATTAAAATATCTTATTATAAAACCATAATTAGTCAAAAAAACTATCTTCTCATTTTTTTTATTTAAAAATAATTTTTTTAATTTTTTATTTGATGAAAAATTAAATCTACTAATCATAATTTTTTTAACTAAAGTTTTTTTAGGAATTTTTGAAAAAGTTTTAAATGGTTTGTCATCTACTAATATTGTTTTTTTATTTTTTTTTGTTAGATGATTAATATGGTCATAAATAAATCTGGATGCTCCTCCTGCATAACCAGTTGAAAGAAAAATATATTCTTTTTTTTTCATTTAGTTCAAATCAATTTTTTTTTTGAAAATCGAAAAAAAATTAACAAATTTAAAATTTAATTTATTAATTGCCTTTGAGCTTTTTATATTAAAAAAAGTTGTATAAATAAAACAATCTTTAGACCTAAAACTTATTAACATCTTTTTAAGTAATTTTTGGTAGAAACCTTTTTTGCGAAAATTTTCCATTGTATAGAAGTCAAAGAAAATAATATTGTTATTATTTGTTATTTCAGTGTTTATTTCAGAAATAAAAAATTTTTTGCTTTTTGAACTCCATCCATATGATATCAAGTCTTTATTTTTATAAATAAAATGAAATTTATTATTTTTATTAATCCTATTTAAAAAGTATTCGGGTACAATAAAATTCTTAAAGTAAAATTTTTTCAAAACTTTTGGACTATCAATAATTTTATAATTCTCTTTTAAAGTAATATTGTTCAAACCTTGATTGTTTTTTTTATATAAGACAATTATTGAAAAAAACTTTTTGAATATTCTAAAATATTTAATAATTATTAGATAATATTTAGCTAATTTTAAAAAAATATAAAATTTTAGGGGTGGTTTTGAAATTTTATCAATCAATTTATTGAAATTCTCAATATTTCTATTTCTAAACTCTTTTAATATCAATGGATAATCAAGCCACCATAAATTTTTATTTTTATTTTTTATATCAATAAATTTATAGAATAATTCATTATAATATTTCTTAATATTTTGATTATTTATAATTTGTCTATCAAGGCTACTTAAGTTTTCTTTTCCTACCCATATTGAACCTAAGATTTTTGGAACTCTTACAAAATTTTCAGTTTTTTTTGCAATTCTTATCCATAAATCAAAATCTTCCCATGAGAATTTATCTTTTTTTTCTGATACCAGATTTATTTTTTTAAGAAGTTTTTTTCTTACAACAACACTGGATTGTCCTATAGGGTTACCATTTTTTACGAAGTATTGAATTATTGGTCTAGTTACAGTATTGGATTTATCTTTAATTTTTTTTTTTTAAAAATAAAAAGTATTTGTTTTCAAATTCAAGATCATGATAAAATAAGTCTCCATTATTTTTCTCGATGAAGATTTTAATCATCTCTAATTTTTTTGGATACCATCTATCATCGGTATCTATAAAACAAATCCACTCAGATTTTGATTTTCTTATACCTAAATTTCGTGATCTAGCTAAAATACCTTCATTGTTAATATTGAAGACTTTAATCCTTTTATCATTAAATTTTTTTATTAGATTTATGGTATTATCTGTTGAATTATTATTAATGACCAATAGTTCCCAATTTTTAAATGATTGAGATAAAATTGAATTAATACATTTTTCTAAAAATTTTGATTGATTGTAAGTTGGTAAAACAATTGAAAAAAAGGGTTTTTTAACCATACTTATTAGTTAATAAATTTTTTTAATTAATGAGTCTAAGCCAAAAACTTTATCTCGGATAGATTTCCTATCGTTAGAATTACCCAATCCCATCCTAGGAATTGAAAAAGGTGAATGTGAGCCTACCTTATAATTATTAAATTCTGTAGTAAAAGCTAATTTAAAATCATTATCTTTTAAAATTTTATAATCTGATTTCTTATAAGAATTTTTTGTTCCAAAAGGATAAGCAAAAAAATTAATTGGTGATTGTGTTAAATCTTCTAAAATTTTTTTTGAAGTAGATATTTCCTCATTAGTCTCGCTATCATTTAATATACCTAAATTTTGATGATAATGTGTATGTGCACCGATATGAATTAAATCTTCTTTTATAAGATTTTTGATATTGTCTTTACTTAAAAACCTGCTTTTTATTTCTGGCTGGGACTTAATTCTATTTTCACGAGAAATTTCGTTTATAAATTTAGTTTGCTCCTGTTTTTTTAAAAAAAAGAATTTATTTTTTAAATATTCAAAAGTTTTTTTTTTATCTTTATTGTTGTTTGAAAAATTAATTTTTTTTCCCTCTAAAATAAAATTATCTTTTTGAATTAATATTTCCCATAATAAGTCCAACCAAGGTATTTCGTTATCATCTATAAAATTCGTAGTGACAAATATTATTGCATTAACTTCATACTTTTTTAAAACTGGCAATGCATTAATCAAATTATCCAAATATCCATCATCAAAAGTAATCATCACTTTTTTTTCTTTTACTGATTGTAATTTATCAATATCCATAAGATCGTATGGATTTATAATTTTAAAATGATCTACTAAATATTTTATTTGATTTTCAAAAATTTTTACATTTATAGATAAATCTTCATCAAGTGATCCAACAAGTTTCTCAGTATTTAAATTAGTAACTTTGTGATAACAAAATATTGTTATATCACCTGAAATATACGAGGTTATATTTTGACAAATTTTATAGTCACCAACATAATTCTTAATCTTTTTTAAAATACTCATTAATAAAAATTTTTAATAATTTTATAAATCTTTCCTTTAAGATTATGTGAATATATATATTCAAATGTATCAAAACTTATATTAGACCATTTTATTTTATAACTTTCATCTCCTATTCCAAAATCAAACAATTCTATTCTATTATCAAAACAAAATTTTATTAAACAATATAATAGAATCGATCCAGGAGAATATTTGTTTTTTTTTCTAGATAAAGTATATGATGGATAATAATAAATAAATTTTTTCTTTTCTAAAATACCGATATTTGATGCAAGCAACTCATTAGTCTCATCATAAATTGCACTACAATGAACTCTTTTTAATATCTCGTCATCCAAAAAAAAATTTTGAACTTTGGTTAAATTATAAAAAGAAGAAAATTTTTTTTTATTTTCTAAGGTTTTCAAAATCGTTTCTTTTTTCTTTAAATTATCATTTATAATTAAAAAATTTTTTTCTATATCAACTTTTAATTTTCGTAATGTATATTTTATTTGTCTTTCAAATTTTAGTAATTTTTTTTCTTTTATGAAATTTTCCCATTCATCTTGAATCTTGATTCCATAGTTTTTTTTATGTTCTTTGAAATTAAATAATTTAAAAGAAGGATTAATTGGATAATAACGGGTATCTTTAATCTGATTTTTAAAATAGATTGCATCAAAATCACTTTTACAAAGTTTCAATTTTAACAAAATTTCATTAATTTTTTTTTGATTATGAATAATATCATCTTTAAATAATATGAAATTATAATCTGTAAAACCATCACCAATCAGTGACAAAATATAAAATCCAAAAATTTTTTTTTTAAA